>JAEEGL013528182.1_pt1 | contig 16296 bp, 15 predicted proteins | sample 9134231 | NCBI WGS metagenome assembly JAEEGL01 (sample SAMN16246548, study PRJNA631951) | gut metagenome | biome: gut microbiome; feature: rumen; material: fiber-attached | host: Bos | place: Iran: Karaj | collected 2018-10
AGGTTACTTCGGTTCAAAACACCTCTTATTCAAGACCGCTAAAGAACAAGTCTTAAGATCACTTCGTTATTCATACAATGACCGTAAGAACTTAAAGAGCGATATGAGAAAACTCTGGATCAAGAGAATCAATGCTGCTTGCAGAAACTATGACATCAGCTACTCAAGATTCATCAATGGTCTTACAAAAGCAAACATCAAAGTTAATAGAAAGATGTTAGCAGAACTTGCAATTAACGATCCAAAAGCATTTGAAGATTTAGTTAATATTGCAAAGAAAGCAAAATAAGAATTAACCAAAACAAAAAGGAGACTTTGTCTCCTTTTTTCTTGTCTAAATTTTACTTATTTAGCGTCCACTACTTCGACTTTTTCTTCCTCGTGATGGCAGCAGCAACATTCGCAATGTTCGCCTTCTTTTAACGCATCTTCGAAGAATAATGTCTTAGCCATTGTGTGATACGTATCAACCCAAAGAACACCAACACCTAAGCAAAGAAGTCCAACGATATACCAACCAATGAATGAGAGGTCTAAGCAGAATAATTTCCATTTTCTTCCTTTCATTAACTTTCTGGATGCAGTAATTGCTTCATTGCCAGATAAATCTTTTTCATGTACTAAGTACATAGTTGCAGCATATGCATAAGATTTAATGATTCCTGGAATAATAAGAAGTAATGACCATAAGAAGATATAAATGCCTTCAAGTAATTCAACTACAAATGTTTGGCCAATTTTTCCTTTAAATCCTGCCCATAAATGTTTGATTTCAGCATGTTCATCTTCATGTCTTACCACTCTTAAGTAGACACGGATGCAACCATATTCAAGTGGTCCTGCGACAACTAATGCAGCAATACCACATGTTACACCTGCTGCAGCTGATACTGTTGCGGAGACAATGAGCAACATAAGAAGTGCCCACATCCATTTCGCGCCAAACAGCTTATGACCAAGTAATTCTCTTGATTCTTTACGATATTCTCTAGCTCTTTTCATAAAATCTCCCTTCTAGAACAAATCGTTTCCTTTTTTAATATATATGACTTCGACATTTTTAAGTGCCTCATCAATCATAGATTCATAATCCCACTTTGCTTCATATTCGAGAACTTTTTCAAATGAAGGTTTAGTTTTAGGATTTTTAGGCGCAAAGATTGTACAACAATCTTCAAATGGTCTAATTGATATATCAAATGTGTCAATCTTCTTAGCCAAATCAATAATCTCAGTCTTATCATAGCAAACAACTGGTCTAAGAACTGGCATATTACTAACAGCATTAATGACGTTCATAGAGCTAAGCGTTTGAGATGCGACTTGTCCAACTGATTCACCAGAGGAGATTGCTAAACATCTTCTTCTCTTTGCAAGTCTATCCGCAAGTCTAAACATCATTCTACGCATAAGAGTAATTGCGTAGCTCTCATCAGATTGTTTATAAATTTCTTCCTGTAATTTAGTGAAAGGAATGATGTTTAAGCGAATTTCTGGCTGATATTTATTCAATTTTCCTAGTAAATCCTTAAGTTTTTCAATAACTCCAACATTTGTGTAAGGTGGGGAAGCAAAGTGAATACATTCAATTGTAATACCGCGTTTCATAAGTAAGAATGCTGCAACTGGTGAATCTATTCCACCACTTAACATATGCATAATCTTGCCACCAACTCCAAGTGGATAACCACCAGCGCCTTTATATGTATGAGTGAAGACATAAGCGCCTTCGTTTCTAATCTCAATTGAGACCAATATATCTGGGTTATGTACATCAACTTTTAAGTTTGTATTTTGAAGGATGATTTTCGCAATTTCTCTATTGATTTGATCAGAAATAACTGGGTAGGTTTTATCTGCTCTTTTCGAGTGAACTTTGAATGTTTTTCCTTCTTCTTGTTTTACTAATTCGAGACATACTTTTTTAAGGTTTTCAATGTCTTTATCAGTCTTTAAAACTAATGATAATCCTTGAATTCCAGAGATATCTTGAAGTACTTCTATGACCCTATTAGGGTCATTATCATTCAATTTTACATAGATGTGATCAAAACGAGTGATGATTTCAACACCCTTAAAATCACTTAAAGCAGCGCGAATGTTTTTCGCTAATACTTTAATGAAATCTTGTTTGTTTTTGCCTTTGGTAGACAACTCACCAAAACGCACCATTATGTGATCGTATTTCATTTGATTGTCTCCAATATATTTTTAAGTGTCATGACGAATATTTCGAGTTGAGAAATTGAAGTATCTTTGCTCATTGAAACTCTGATTGTGTTATGTGAAAGTTTCTCATCTTTGCCAAGTGCTGCAACAACATAAGAAGATGGTTCTCCTTTTGAGTGACACGCGCTAACGGAGCTAACAAGAATTCCTTTGTTTGATAATGCCTCAACAACGACAGAAGCTTTCTTTTCAGTAAGCGAGAAATTAATAATGAACGGTGAACAATTTTTATTAGAATTCATTGAAATTCCGGGGATTTTCGCAAGTTCTTCAAATAAAAAGTCACGTTTTTCCTGCATATTTTCAATTGGGAAACTATTTTTAATTGCCTTCGCGAGCGTACATGCAAGAGCTACTGAAACAGTGCCGCTTCTATAGCCTTCTTCTTGGCCACCACCACTTATTACAGGTTCAAAAGATAAAGTTTGTTTTGCTATTAATGCGCCAGATCCTTTTAATCCATGAATCTTATGAGAAGATACAACAAACATATCAATGTCAGAGTAATCTAATTTAGTTTTTCCGACATCTTGAGTTGTATCAACATGGAAAACAGCTTTTGGATATTTGTGAACAATAGCCGCTAAATCCTTAATAGGATTAATTGAACCAATTTCATTGTTTGTGCCCATTATTGATACAAGAATTGTATCTTTTCTTATAGCGTTTTCTAATTGTTCTGGAGTAACAATACCTTCACTATTTACCTTTAGGTAAGTTACTTCAAAGCCTTCCTTTTCAAGTTGTTTAAAGCACTCTAAAACAGATGGGTGTTCGATATTAGATGTAATAAGATGTTTTCCTCTAGAGGAATACTTTCTGGCGTATCCCTTAATAGCAAGGTTATTAGCCTCAGTAGAAGACGAAGTAAAGTAAACTTTATATCCTTTAACACCAAAGCTATTTAAGATGGATTCTCTGGCTTTATTTAAGTAATTCAAAGAATCTACACCGAGTTTATGAATTGAACCACTATTTCCAAAGTGATTTAATTCTATCTCATTATATAAAGCGACAACCTCCTCGGATGGTATGGTTGTCGCAGCGTTATCTAGATAAATAAAACTTTTATCTGCCATTACTTTCCTTAATTCTCTTTAAGACATTACTTGCAGTCATAGATGCATTTTGGAAATCTCCATTTTGGAAATAGGTCTCTGCAAGTGAAAGTTGAGAGTCTACATCTGCTAAGTGATATCTATGTCTATTTGCAAATAAGATTGAATTTTCTGCTAAAACCATGAGGTTATAGTCAGTTGAAACTTCACCATCATCTAGGATGACATTAGCGATTTCATAATATTCATGTAAAAGTGAATTCACTTTATCAATATCAATTGGGTTAGTAATTAAGCAGTTATAAATTTCATTAAGAAGTCTATAGAGTTCATCAAACTTAGGTTGATATTTCTCAGTTACCTTCTTAACATTCATCTTCATAACTTGTTGTTCTGCAGTCTTGACTTTGTCATATGCTTCAAAGACAACACTGTATGCTTTTTCAGCATCTGCCTTAAGTGATGAAATGTATGAATTATATTCTTCAATATCAGAAATAATTGCGTTTGATGCAGCACTTAATTCATCCATCTTATTCAATAAAATTGAATATGGTTGCTTTGTAGCAGAGTGAATGAATGTATCAAGTGAACGTTTCAAAGCACCAACTTTATTGATGTTATTTTGAATGTTGTTGATCTTGGTTTTATGATCTTCATTGATTATGAAGAACTTACCAACTTCTGGAATTGTATTACGAAGTTTAATAAAGTTTCTTTCAATTAAGTTAACTGTGCTATAGACACTTTCATTGTTGTTTTCAAACATTTCTCTTGCAGCTTTTTCTTCATCAAATGAAGTAAAGAATGCATCAAGTTTATTTGAAATGTCTTCAAGTCTATCTGCTAAACCGGCAACTTTAAAGATACGAATTTGATGGGTAATATCTTCAAGTTCTTTATTAAACTCAGCAATGGTTTGAGTAACGCAAAGATGATATAAAGGGTATTTTTGTTCAATTAGTTCCTTATATGCCATTTCAACAGAGGCAATCTTGTCTGGTATTACACTAGAGACCATTGTGCATAATGCAGGTAAGTCTGACATGTGAATGGTAAGTTCATGTAAAATCTCATCAATATTTGGAAGAATTGAATTGGCTTCGTCATATTGAGCAGATTCCACCAATGTTTCGAAATCTTCGAACTTCTTATCGATAAATGCGAAAACTTCATCGAAAGATTGTGACATTAAAACAAGCTCAGATTCTTTTGAATAGTAATCTTGTTTAATTCTACGAAGTTGTTCTTTATAAGTAAGAGCAGATTGTCTACAATCTTCTTCTGGCTTAACGACCTTTAAAAGATCAGCATTTAAGGCGTTTACTAATTCATCATACTCATCAACAATTTGAGTAACTCTTGGAAGGTTTTCTTTGTATGCTTTGTAGTTTTTGCTTTCGACGTAATCTCTAAGTGAATCAATTGCAGCTTCTGCATCAATATCATTCTTGTTCTTAAGGTCTTTAAATCTCTTTAAGAACTTGGTGTGGATATCAACGTAAAGAAGGTTTGTTCTGGAAATGATTTCAAGTCTCTTAACATATTGGGCATCTTGTCCAATTAAAAGAGCATGTAAAAATTGCACTCTACGATCAATCTCACGGATTTGTTTTTTAAAAATTCTTTCACGTAAGATGAAAAAGTAAACAATTACGAATAGTCCGCTTAATACAGCGAGTGCTCCTAATGTTATTCCGACAATCAAACCAATCTTCATTAAATGTTCCTGATTTCCTAAATATACTATCATATTTAATTTCTGTTTTTAAATAAAAAACATTTGGAGAATACAAAAAATATTACGTTTTTCTTGAGAATTTTACCATTAATATAAATATTAACTAACAATTTTTGTTGACATCTAATTCGCGCTAGTTAATAATATTAAACGCATTGTTGCAGCATGTAAATACGGCTCGACTGATGTCTCAACTATCGTGGGTAAGTAGCTACGCTCATAAGTGAAAGCCAAATTCGAGTACATCCGGAGTTAGGAATTTACACCTCTTGCTAAATAATGCTTTTAGTGAAAGGAGTCATAAATCATGAGATATACTGGTTCAGACTACAAAAGATCACGTCGTCTCGGTTTTTCAATTCTTGAAACAGGAAAAGAAACTGCTAAGAGAAATTATGGTCCAGGCCAACACGGTAATGGACGTAAGAAAAAACCATCCGAATACGGCAAACAATTGATTGAAAAGCAAAAACTCGAACAAATGTATGGCGTTAACGAAAGACAATTCCGTCGTTTATTCAATCTTGCTTTAAAATCAGACGAAGTTACTGGTATTGCATTCTTCAGAATTCTTGAATCTAGATTAGACAATCTTGTCTATAGAATGGGATTTGCAAGAACTCGTAGAGCAGCAAGACAACTCGTCAATCATGGTCACATCACTGTTAATGGCAAAAAGGTTGATATTCCATCATACCTTTGCAAAGTCGGTGATAAAGTTGCTGTCAAAGAAGGCCACGACCTCAAAGTCGTTAAGGAATCACTTGAAAGCAAACCAGCTTCCGTTGCTTATGTCAAAGTCGATGCAGAAAAGCTCGTCGGAGAATTCCTCAGAGAACCTGAAAGAAACGAACTTCCATCAGACATCAACGAAGCCCAAGTCATTGAATACTATAACAGAATGTTATAATTCACTGAATATGAGCAAACTAAAAGGATCGATTCGCTCGATCCTTTTTTGTTTATCTTTGGGTGATTAGCAAGGCAGATGCCATGTCACCATGATAGAGAATTCTGCCATAGAAATCTTTGGTTACATTTGAACTTTTCTCGTAATGTCCAAGGATTCTGCCATAGAAATCTTTGACAGTTTTGTTTCCACTACCGTCGGTCTCAATGGTGCCTATGCAACGACCATAAAAGTCAGTAATTCTTTCGGTCATGGTTATTCTTTAACCTCACGTTCAAGTGTAATTACTAATCCATAACCCTTGGCAATGTTTGGGCTAATTTCAATGACCCTCCAACCTTCTTTCGCCAATGCGTTCATTTCAGATTCAGCATCAACTATGTGTGTTTTTATAACTTTATATTCGTACATTAAAATTTCCTTTGTTTAGTTAAATTTTACTAAATAGTAATTTTTCTTTCCGCGTTTGATAACAACGTATTCACCAAATAAAGCATCTTTTTCATCAACTACATGAGTTAAGTCACTGACTTTTTCACCATTGATGGCAACTGCGTTACCATTAATGAACTCACGAGCTTCACGTTTTGAAGAAGCTGCTTTGATAGCAATTAACATGTCTTCAAGGAGAAGTCCTTTTGGTTGTTCAACTTTGAAACTTCCAAATAATTCTTCAATATTTTCTTTAGAAAGTGATTTGATTTCGCCAGAGAATAAGACCTCAGACATCTTTTTACATTCTTCAGCTTTTGCTTTACCGTGGATTAACTCAACAATTTCAAATGCTAATGCTTTTTGAGCAATTCTTGCTCCAAGATGTTCATAGTGATCCTTGGTAATTTCAGCAATTTCTTCTAATGATTTGAAGGAGAATACCTTAAGGTATCTTGCTGCGTCATCATCACTAACATTAATGAAGTATTGATAGATTTTGTATGGTGAGACAAGATTTGCATCAAGAAATAATGCACCATCTTCAGATTTACCAAATTTCTTACCGTTTTGATCAAGAAGAAGTGGAACAGTAAAACATCCTACTTTTGCATCTTGTCCTTCAATCTTACGAATAAGCTCTAAACCAGAAGTTAAGTTGCCCCATTGATCTCCACCACCAATTTGAAGTGAACATCCATAATTTTGATGTAATTTTAAGAAATCAATTGATTGAAGAATCATGTATGAGAATTCAGTATAAGATACACCAGCTTCTAATCTAGAAGCGACAATATCTTTTGCAAGCATATAGTTAACTGGGAAGAACTTACCAAAGTCTCTCAAGTAAGTTAATAAGTCCATACTTCCGAGCCACTCATAATTGTTAAGAATCATGCCTTTTTCTGGATCAGATAAGTCAATGAATCTTTCGAGTTGCTTTTTGATGCATTCGGTATTTGCTTTAAGTGCTTCAACACCTTGGAGATTTCTTTCTTTTGATTTTCCAGATGGGTCACCAATCATTCCAGTTGCACCACCAACGATAGCAATAATCTTATGACCTGCTCTTTGAAGTCTCATGAGCATTGAAATCATAACAAAGTTACCAACGTGCATCGAAGATGCTGATGGGTCAAATCCGCAATAGATTGTTTGTTTTGTTTTTAATAATTCACGGACTTCTTCTTCGTTTGAAAAATCTTTAACAAGTCCACGAGCTTTTAATTCATCAACAATATTTAACATAGTTACTCCTTTGTTGAACCACGCTTGCAATAAACTGACTCAATTCTGTAAGTTTTCTTTTCAAGTTCGTTCTTTAATAAATCCATTAACATATGCATTGAACGTCTACCAACATCTTGCATATCAATATCGAAACTCGACAAAGTCGGTCTTGTAATATTAGCATATTTTGTACCAATAAGCGAGAGGACTTCAACTTGTTCTGGAACTTTTAATCCTGAATCTGTTGCTGCATTAACAATAGCAGCAGCAATAGAGTCACGATATGCTACAAAGTAGCCAGAATTATATTTTTTGAAATATTCTTTAAAATCTAAATATGTTCTTGATGAAGAATCATCAACATTTAAAACTGCATATTCTCTATTCATTTCCTTGCAAACTGAAACGAAAGCTTTTTCAGTTCTAGCAAGAAGTCTTCCACAGTCATGAACGTGTAAGAAAACAGGAGTAATTTCTTTATCTTTTTCTAACTTTTCAGAAAGAATTTTCTTGAGGTTATGTTCATATCCAAAAACAACACAACCACAACGTTCACCTTCAACTTTATTGTTAATCACAATAGTTGGCACATAATATGATGTGATTTGTTGGATGTCTTCTTCCTCTAATTCATCATCAAAAATAATTGCACCATCAACGTGTGATGTAATAATTTTCTTAACAACTGAAATAGCATCTTGTTTAGAATGAGAAGTAGAGAATAAGGAAATAATAAATCCTTTTTCTTTTGCAACCTCAGCAATTCCATTTAAAACAGATGAAATATAAACGTAATTTGCTCTAGGAATAACAACACCAATAGTTGTTGATTTGTTTGTAGCAAGTGCTTGGGCTAAACCTGAAGGTTTGTAGCCAAGTCTATTAATAGTTGCTTGAACCTTTTCACGTGTCTTTTGTGTTACGTTACCTTGGTTATTAATAACTCTTGAAACCGTAGCAAGAGAAACCCCGCTTGCTTTTGCAACCTCATAAATGGTTACTCTTTCTTTTAAATTTTCCATACTTTAACCTCAAAACAAGTTCATTATAAATGAAAAAATTTTCATGGTAAAGAAAATATTTTCACTATTGTTTCTTATACGAGGTATTAATGTATATCAAAGTTTCTTTTCCTGTAAGTATATCCACCGCCACTTTCTTTAGTAATGTCATGCGTTCTTGACCGATAGTATAATCCTTTTTATTCTCAATAAATGTCGATACTAACACACATTCAAATCTATTTTTCTTATTCTTTGTATATCTAAGAAAATAATGATATTTATCATTATTATATTCACTAATTATTAAGAAGTTATAATCTATCAATGAAAAATTATAAGTTTCCTTTCTAACAAACTTGAAGTGCGAATTATACTTTGCATCAAGAAAGTTTTCTTTTAATTCTATTATCGAATAGACTCTCGGAATGATTTTATTAAAGTATTTAGATGAAACAATCAAATTTCGTAAAACTGAACTGTTTAATACTTTGCGATAATAAGTTTGACTAGTGTTTCCAATAAATTCCGAGATGTCTATTAATTTCTTAATTCCGAATACATGTAAAAAGTTTCTAGGTTGAAATACAAGTTCTATTTTTGTTTCCTTCCCTTTTCTTCCTAACAGAAGCTTAAATTTAGTATTTAAAAGAACTGAAAAAGAATCTAAGGCATCCTCAAATAATTTTAATTTTTCTTGAAATTTTGTATAATCTACATCTGTCTTTTCTTTTGACATAAAAAAATACCACAAGGTGGCATTTTTTTGTGATGTCTTCTAGCTCTTGTGAGCCTCCTGACAGCGGTCCCTACATCCAGCCCAACGAGGAGCTCCATTACTACAAGTCAGGTCCGATAGTAACTTCAACGCTCTGACGCATACTCAAGTTATGCGTTTTATGATGTCTTCTAGCTCTTTGAAGCCTCCTGAGTGCGGTTTACATCCAACCCATCAGAACTCCATTACAGATATTCAGGTCTACCTATAATTTCATTGTTCGTTATTAATATATCAAATCACATATTTAATGTGAAGTGATTTTCAACTTTTGAAATGCCACTTTTTATAAAACAAATTATTTTTCTTTTTGGCGAAAATCCCCCTTCATTATATAAATCAAGGTAAAATCGTCGTTTTTGTTTTTTTACTCTTTTATAAAATATTTTATTAATAAAATTTTTTATTATTTTTAGAGGTCATGAAATCGCAAAAATAAAACCTGGAGAACCAGGTCTTAATAATGTATCAATTAATAAATTGGATAAGGGACTTTTTCAAGTCTATCCGAAGGAATGTTTTCTCTTCCTTCTTTAGCTTGTTTCTTGCCGTCTAACATGACAAGATCACCAGTAAATCCAACTGTTGTGTTATTTACAAGTGCTGTGCCAACACCATAAGTATTTACTGGAACTTTTAAGTCAACCCACTCTGCAATTTTTTGAGCAGTAAATGAAGAAGAAACAATAATTTTAACAAAGTTAAATCCTTCATCATCTAAAGCTTTTCTAAGTGCAAAGATTAGTTCTTTGCAAACACCATGAGGATCAAATCCAGAAGTGTCTTTATCATCAAAATAGTGATCAATAAGTGACTTTGAAGTATCAACTCTAACAGCGTTAAGTGTTTCACCTAAATGTCTTGCAAGAAGTAATGAATCAGTAATTACATCATTATTGTAATCAATAAGAGCTGTAACTTTTTCATTTGGGAAGGTTGCATGATAAATATCAGCAGCTTTACAAATGTCACCATTGCAAACTTGAATTAAGGCATGTGGCATTGTTCCAACACCATGTCCGCCCCACCAATAGCCTTGGGCATCTGTAGAGACTTTTCTGATACCTGCTACATAAGTAGCATAACCATCACCAATTTGAGTTAAATAATCATCTTGTCTATCTGCCATTGAAAAAACATCATTTCCTTTTAAGGCTTTCATAACTTCGTAAACGTTTGTACAAACTGATGTTCTTCTAGCGAGAATTCCATCAATCATGCTCTCTAAAAATCCAAAGTTTTCATATTTCCCTGTAATTTTCAAAACAGGTTCACCATATTGGATAATGTCGCCATCATTTAAGGCTTCAATTTCAAGTTCTTCTGGATGAACTGCGAACGTGTGGACTAATGCAATTGCTTCATCTACACCGCAAAGCTTTGTGTCGTTTCTTCTTTGGAAAAATTGCATTGTTACCATATGATTTGGTGCATTTTTTCCAACAATTTGTCTAGCTTTTAGGAAATAGTTGGCTGCGAAAAAGCCTTCTCCTAATCTTTTATCAAATTGGAATGTTTTGTTTGTGAGTCGAGAAATTTTACCCTCTTCTTTTAATTTGATTTCAAGTTCTTCCATATTTTTAGCTCCTATTTCTCAAGAATAATTCTGTGGATTGATTTACCTACAGATCTAAACTTGTTTTCATACTCTGTTATATAGTCAGTTTCAGGATCAAACTCATAGTTTTCTTCATCTGAAATAACTTTAAATTTAGTTAGTTTTATTTCCTCTCTTGTATATTGATACAAAAAATCATTATCTGTTTTAACATATAAACGTCCACTCTTTCTTAAAATTCGATAGTATTGTTCTAAAAAAGAAATGTAAGTTAGTCTTCTTTTCTCATGTTTTTTCTTAGGCCAAGGATCAGCATGATTTACATAAATTGAATGAACAAAGCCTTCATCAATTTGATCAAACAAGAGTTCCACGTTCCACGGAAAGACTTTAACGTTGTCGTTTCCTTGCTCTACTAATTTTTTGCACAAAATACCTGCAACAGTTTTAACACGTTCAACTGCCAAATAATTAAACTCTGGGTGTGCTAAAGAAATTGCTGCAATAAAGTCACCTTTTCCTGAACCAATTTCAAAAATTACCGGTTTTTTACGGAAAAATTCAGAATTTATGTCAACTTTTTGCAGTGCAATTTCTGGGTGTTCTTCAACATAGTCAACAGCCCATTGTTTATATTTTGTTCTCATTATTTAAGTTTGCCTAATAAGTCAATTGCTCTTGCGTAGATAAGTGCGGACTTAACAATATCATCAACCGGCATATACTCATTTGGTTGATGCATTACGGATTCACGTCCTGGGAAAAGAGCTCCAAACGCAACTGTGTTCTCACAATGTTTTGCATAAGTTCCACCACCAATTGTGATTGGTTTAGCGAATAAATCATGCGTCTCAGCACGATACGCTTTCATTAAAGTTTTTACAAGTTTTGACTTAGGATCAAAGAACAAAACATGTGATTCTCCTCCCATACTTGATTTGGTTCCAAAATAAACATCAAATTTATCTTTATATTCGACTGATTTTACTGTTTCTGGATATCTAAAATTAACACTAAATTTAAGTAATCCTTTTTCATATGAAATCATGCCAACACAATAGGTGGTTTCACCCATAAGTTTTGTTTTACAAAAACCATTCCATTTTTTGCCAGAAGTATCTGCTAATCCATCTGCTAATTTTTGAAGTTTTTCAACTGCAAAAACATCACCTAAAATTTTAAATGTTTTAATAGCGGCATTATCACCTTCATTTGGAGTGCTTCCATGTGCTGATTTACCAAGAATTGTGATTTTGTTTCCTTCGTGTAAATGAGCAATATTATTCTTTTTTAGATAATCAAAAAGTAATTCTGAATCATCTAACTCAATTTCAACTTTATCGCAGACTGCATTTGTTGCTGCGCCACCATTAATTTTCTTAACATGCGGAATTTCCACTTCGAGTTCCGGGAAGAAATCATTGATGCCTTTTTCACCATAAATAACTGGGAAATCTGCATCAGGAGTAAACCCATATGTTGGTGAAGGTTTCTTTAGAGTTTTAAAGTAGTAATCTAGACAACTAGAACCGCGTTCTTCGTCTCCACCTACAACAAATCTAACTTTGTAGTCTTTAAGCAATCCTTCTTCTAAAAGTGCTAAAACAGCATAAAATGCTGCCATAAAAGGACCTTTATCATCAGAAGTTCCTCGACCAAAGATTTTTCCGTCATAAACATAGCAATCAAATGGGTCTCTTTCCCAATCACCGGTTGCAGGAACAACATCAGAATGAGCAAAGATACCAATCATCTTATCGCCGCTTCCGATTGTAAGTTCAGTGCAGTACCCATCACATGTATCAACTTCAAAACCATACTTTTTGCCTAATTCAGCAACATAACCTAAAGCATGAGCAACACCAATACCAAATGGGTGTTCTTTAGTTACTGTTGATTTATCAAAAACAGAATTGATTGATACAAATCTCATCAATTCCTCTAACATGTTATCTTTTTGGTCTAATATAAACTCTCTATATTTCATTTGTTCATCTCCTGATACAAAACATTCATACCTTTTAAAGTTAATTCAGGATCAAAAATTGCGTTCTTAAATTCATCCTTAATATAACGAAGATTTCCGCCAGTAAGAATTAACTTTGTTTTATCATTTTTAAGAGATTTTAAAGTCTCTTTTACATAGTAAACTGTAGACCAATAACTTCCGTGAAGCATTGATTCAACTGTACTTAATCCGAGTCTTCCCTTTGGAGGAGTTGAAGTTTTAAGTTCTGGTAACAATTCAGTTGAAGATGAGAAGTTTTCAACGGTAATTTCTAAGCCAGGAATTAGAGATAACCCAACAAAGTTTCCACCTTCATCAAGTTGGATAAGTTTTGTAATTGTGCCAAAGTCAGCCACTAAACACGGGCCTCCATATTCGACATCCGCTTGTTTAATATCTGCGAGTAAGTCAGCACCAATTGGATCAGTAATGTTTTTATCTTTTTTGTATAATTCATACCTTTCCCAATCGAATACTTTTGATGGAATTCCAAACACATCTTGGACTACCATTTGAACTTTTGCGTTATTTGAAGGAACAACTGAGAAAATCATGCCATCATCAAGTTTTAATCCTGCTTTTTTGTAAGAATTTAAGGCTTTTTTTACATTTTCAAGTTCAGCTGGAATTCTAAAAAAACCCAGGAATTCCAGTAAATTTCCATCTTCAAACACTGCAAATTCGGTCGCAGTATTTCCAATATCAACTATCAAAACTTTCTTACTCATTTTATAAAGCAATAATGTTTACAATTTTGTTTTTAACAACAATAACTCTTTTGATTTCTTTCCCGTCAATGTGACGTTTGACACCTTCACATTCCATGGCAAGTTTAGTTAGTTCTTCATCGCTTGCATCAACAGGCGCGTCAAATGTATCTCTTAATTTGCCACATACAGATGCTGCAATCTTAACTGTATTTAAAACAAGTTTTGATTCATCGCATGTTGGCCAATTTTCATAAGTGATTAATTGTTTTCCGGTTGTTAGCTCAAAGAGTTCTTCACCAACAAAAGGACAGACACAGCTGAACATCTTTAAGAAGTTAACCATGTATGGACGATATAATGATTTTGCTTTAAATAAAGCATTTACAAATATCATCATTTGAGCAATACCGGTATTAATTTGAAGTGATTCAAAATCGTTAGTAACTTTCTTAACTGTGGCATTATAGACATAGTCTAATTCACCAGAGTTTTCATCGGAGAAACGTCCAACAAATTCTGGATCAGTATAAAGTCTATGAACACGTTCAATAAAACGACGTGCTCCGCCTAAACCAGTTGTAGACCATGCAAAACCTTCTTCAAGTGGTCCGGCGAACATTTCAAATAATCTAAGTGAATCAGCACCAAAATCTCTAATGATGTCGTCTGGATTAACTACGTTACCACGAGATTTGGACATCTTTTCACCATTTTCACCAAGAATCATTCCTTGATGGAATAATTTCTTAAATGGTTCGTCACAGAAAACAACTTTCTGATCAAATAAGAATTTGTGCCAGAATCTTGCATAAAGTAAGTGAAGAACTGCATGTTCTGCACCACCAATATAGAGGTCAACTGGTAACCAATGTTTGATTAACTCTGGATCAGCAATGTCTTTGCTATTATGTGGATCTAAATAACGAATATAATACCAACATGAACCAGCCCATTGAGGCATAGTGTTAGTTTCTCTTTCGCCTTTCTTACCATTAATTTCAACATTTAACCAATTAGTTGCTCTAGCAAGTGGTGATTTTCCGTCTCCACCAGGAGCATATTTATCAAGTTCTGGAAGAGTTAATGGAAGTTCTTCCTTGCTATAGCAATATGTTGAGCCATCATTAAATGTAACAACAGGAATTGGTTCTCCCCAATATCTTTGTCTTGAGAAAATCCAGTCTCTTAACTTATAGTTAACTTTTAATTTACCTGCGCCCATTTCTTCAAGTTTAGAAATGATTGCTTTCTTAGCATCTTCAATATTAAGGCCATTAGCAAAACTGGAATTTATATGTTTTGCATCATCTTCCATCGCTTTTTCAGAAATGTCACCTTCAAGAACTTGAATCATGTCTAAGCCGTGTTTCTTGGCAAATTCATAATCTCTTTGGTCATGTGCTGGAACAGCCATAACTGCTCCGCTACCATATCCATATAAGACATAGTCTGCTGCGTATATTGGAACTTTTCTACCATTAATTGGATTAATTGCATATGCTCCAATAAAGACACCGGTTTTATCTTTATTAAGTTCAGTTCTTTCCATATCTGATTTGGATTGAACTTGTTTAATATAAGCTTCAACTGCAGGAAGTTGTTCTTTGCTAGCGAGTTTCTTTACGAGTGGGTGTTCAGGCGCTAAGCAGCAATATGTGCATCCAAATAATGTGTCTGCACGTGTTGTGAAAACTGTAAATGATTCATTAGAATCAGCGACTTTAAAAACAATTTCTGCACCTAAGGATTTACCAATCCAATTCTTTTGCATAATTAAAGTGGATTTTGGCCAATCCATTGTATCTAATGATTCAATAAGTTTATCAGCGTATCTAGTAATACGAAGCACCCATTGTCTCATTGGCATTTTAATAACTGGATAACCACCACGTTCAGATTTTCCATCAATAACTTCTTCGTTTGCTAAAACAGTGCCAAGCTCTGGGCAGAAGTTAACTGGAATATTGGCAACGTATGCTAAATCTTCTTTATATAATAAAGAAAAAATCCATTGAGTCCACTTATAATATTCAGGTTCACATGTAGCAATTTCTTTGCTCCAGTCATATGAAAATCCTAAAGCTTTGATTTGTTCTCTAAAGTGATCGATATTCTTTTTTGTGAACTCGTAAGGATGCTTGTTATTTGCGATTGCGTATTGTTCTGCTGGTAAACCGAATGCATCATATCCCATTGGATGAAGGACATTAAAACCTTGCATTCTTTTCATACGAGCAACAACATCAGAAGCTGTGTATCCTAAAGGATGGCCGACATGTAAGCCTTGTCCTGATGGATAAGGGAACATATCTAATACATAGTATTTTGGTTTTGAAAAATCATAGACATCACAAAAGAATGGTTTTTTATCTTCATAAATTTTTAACCATTTTTGTTCTATCTTCTTGTGATCGTAACTCATTTTTGCATTGCTTCCTTATAAACTTGTAAATATTTGTTCATCGAGTCCTTCCAGCTTCTATCAAGGCTCAATGCTGTTTTAACCATTTGGTCCATATGGGCTTTATCATCGTAATAAACCCAGAATGCTCTATCAAGAGCGCATTTCAGACTGTATGGATGGAACTCAGCAAAGCTGAATCCATCAAATTCGGCGTGTACTGTATCCACTAAACCACCA
>JAEEGL014933577.1_pt1 | contig 16296 bp, 11 predicted proteins | sample 9134231 | NCBI WGS metagenome assembly JAEEGL01 (sample SAMN16246548, study PRJNA631951) | gut metagenome | biome: gut microbiome; feature: rumen; material: fiber-attached | host: Bos | place: Iran: Karaj | collected 2018-10
CAGCTTCGACGAATACGGTGAGATCTTCGAATAAACGACCGTATAATAATCTGCCGGAATGGTCTCGGTCTGAAGCCGAGACCTTTTTTTGCGGCGCTGTCCGGCGGGAAAATGTTATCTTTTATTAAAGATCCTGATATTTTATGATCCGATCGGAGCGTTTGCTGCGGTCCCGCCGTATCTCCGCTGCGGTCCGGTTATCGAAAAGAAGCCCAAGGCGCATATGAGTGAACGCCGTAAATTGAAAAATATTCAATATTTTCGCAATTTAAGTCAAAAAAATTCAAAAAAGTTGTATAAAATCTACATTTTACCTATTGACACAGCAAAAATGGCGCGTTATAATTACGGCCGTAACAAACGAATAAGGAGTGTTTTACGATGGACAAATCAAAAATAAAAAAAGTGGTACTCGCGTATTCCGGCGGACTTGACACGTCAGTCATAATCCCGTGGCTGAAGGAGAATTACAACAACTGCGAAGTAATAGCGGTATCAGGCAATGTCGGACAGGGAGACGAGCTCGAAGGTCTGGAGGAGAAGGCGATCAAGACGGGTGCCTCGAAGCTTTACGTGCTCGATCTGACAGATGACTATGTTGACAATTACATCATCCCGACGATGAAAGCCGGTGCGGTCTATGAAGATTATCTGCTCGGTACAAGCCATGCAAGACCGTGTATCGCGAAAGCACTCGTGGAAATAGCAATAAAAGAAAAAGCGGACGCGATCTGCCACGGTTGTACGGGTAAAGGCAACGACCAGGTCAGGTTCGAGCTCGCGGTAAAACATTTTGCGCCTGATATGGCCATCATCGCTCCTTGGAGAGAGTGGGACATCAAATCGCGTGAAGAAGAAATAGATTACGCCGAGGCGCACAACGTTCCGCTGAGGATCAGCAGGGAGACGAACTATTCAAAGGACAAAAATCTCTGGCATCTTTCTCACGAAGGACTTGATCTTGAGAATCCCGACAACGAGCCTCAGTACGAGAAGAAAGGATTCCTCGAGATGGGCGTGTCTCCGATAGACGCTCCCGACAAGCCCACATATATAAAAATCGACTTCGAAAAAGGCGTCCCTGTCGCTCTCGACGGTGTTAAAATGAGCGCGAAAAACATAATTTTAAAACTCAATAAGCTCGGCGGTGAAAACGGCATAGGTATCACGGATATAGTGGAGAACAGGCTCGTCGGAATGAAATGCCGCGGCGTTTACGAGACACCCGGAGGAACGATCCTCTATAAGGCGCATGAAGCGCTCGAAAGCCTCTGCCTCGATAAACTCACGATGCACGAAAAGCAGAAACTCTCTGTGACCTTTGCGGAACTTGTATATAACGGACTTTGGTTCTCACCGCTTCGCGAAGCTCTTTCGGCATTCGTTGACAAGACCCAGGAGCATGTGACGGGAAGCGTAAAACTCAAACTGTACAAGGGCAATATCATCAAAGCAGGCACATCGAGCGATTATTCGCTCTATAGCGAGGAGATCGCGACGTTCGGAGAGAGCGATTACAACCAGGCTGACGCGACGGGATTCATCAACCTCTTCGGACTTCCCACAACAGTTCAGGCGATGGTCGCCGCAAAGAACAAATGAAGTACTCATAAAGAGATCCCTGCACAGAATGATACAGGTAAAATGACTTCACGTCGATAAAACATTTTCGCAAACAATCATGCCCGCGAGACAGAAAATACGTTTCGCGGGCTGGTATTTTATCCGGATGAAAAGGAATTTCGGAATACGGTTGTTTTATTGATGCGCCGTTTGTAGTATAATATTAAAGTCTTTTAGTGAAAAGGAGCAAGACCATGGCAAAAATGTGGGCAGGCAGGACAGACGGAAATACCGAGAAGATAGCGGACGATTTCAACTCGTCCATCAGATTCGACTGCAGGATGTTCAAAGAGGACATTTTGGGAAGCATAGCGCACGCCGAAATGCTCGGAAAGCAGGGAATTATTTCGGAAAACGAAGCTAAAACGCTCTGCGAAGGTCTCGGTGAAATATTGGAGGACATTGAAGAGGGAAGGCTCGCTGTCGATCCCTCCTGTGAAGACATCCATATGTTCGTCGAGCAGGTGCTCACGGAAAGACTCGGAGACGTTGGCAAAAAACTTCATACCGCGAGGAGCCGCAACGACCAGGTAGCACTCGATCTGAGGATGTATTTGAAAAATGAAAACGATGATATAGACAAAAAATTGCTCAGGCTGATCGAGGCGCTGCTCTCAAAAGCCGAAGATAATGCCCTGACGATAATGCCCGGTTATACGCATCTTCAGAGGGCGCAGCCCGTATCGTTCGGACAGTATATGATGGCTTATGTCATGATGTTTTTGCGGGACAGGGACAGGCTCGCGGATGTTAAAAAGAGGACAGACGTATCGCCGATCGGAAGCTGCGCTCTTGCCGGGACTACATACGATACGGACAGATTTTACGAGGCTGAGAGGCTCGGATTCGGGAGCGTTTGCGAAAATTCGCTTGACGGCGTGTCAGACAGGGATTTCTGCCTTGAACTCTCATCTGCGATCTCGATAATCATGACGCACCTTTCCAGGCTTTCCGAGGAGATCGTCCTCTGGCAGAGCTGGGAGTTCAAGTTCATAGATCTTTCAGACAGCTATACGACAGGTTCATCGATAATGCCACAGAAGAAAAATCCCGACATGGCGGAGCTCGTCAGGGGTAAAACGGGCCGCGTTTTCGGCGATATGACAAGTCTTTTTACGACTATGAAGGGACTCCCTCTGGCATACAACAAGGATATGCAGGAGGATAAAGAGGCGATATTCGACTCGTGCGACACGGTAAAAATGTGTCTTGATGTTATGTCAGGAATGATCGAAACCATGAGCGTCAACGCGGAAAATATGAAGTCGGCCGCTCAGAAGGGCTTCATAAACGCGACAGATCTGGCAGATTATCTTGTGAATAAAGGACTGCCTTTCAGGAGCGCTTACAAGATATCCGGGCAGATAGTTGCCGAGTGCATCTCAAAAGGCACTGTGCTCGAAGAACTGCCGCTTTCCGAATACAAAAAGATCAGCGACAGGTTTGAAAATGACGTATACGACGCGGTCGACCTTGTAAAATGTCTGGAGCGCAGAAAAAGCTTCGGCGGGACGAGCCCGTCTTCCCTGAAAGAGCAGATAAAGATCGCTAAAAAGAAACTCGGTAAAGCTTGATATATTATTTTTTCAAAGAAAAAAAGCTGTAAAACAACTTATCGGAGGAGAAAATGAAACTGAATTACAAACGCACAATACTGATCGGATTCGCTTTTATGGCGATCCTGGCATTCTGGCAGTTTTACGATCAAGTCATCCCATACCTTCTCGAATACAGATACGGGCTTAAAACGGATGTCGCCAACCTGATAATGTCCATCGACAACATATTGGCGGTCTTTATGCTTCCTCTGTTCGGCGCGCTCTCAGACAAAACGCACACGAAACTCGGAAAGAGAACTCCTTACATTTTGTTCGGAGGACTCGGATCGGTAATACTGCTTGTTTTACTCGGAATAACGAATGAGATCGGCAAATTCCCGATGTTTTTCATAGTTCTGGTGGTGCTTCTGGTCGTAATGGCAGTCTACAGATCGCCGGCAGTCGCATATATGCCCGATGTCACCGAAAAGCCTCTGAGAAGCAAAGCCAACGCGATAATCAACCTCGTCGGATATATCGGAGGTATCTTTGCGACGGGCGTAATGATGTTTATGTTAAAATCGAACAAGCAGGCTGACGGTTCCAAAGTCTATGATGAAAACCAGTCGTTCCTGCCCGTATTTATAGTTATCGCAGCCTTTATGGCGATAGCGATAATCGTTCTTGTGCTCACTACGAAGGAGAACAAGATCCCGCATGTCGTTGACGAGCCCGATGAGAACGAAGAAAAAGGAAAGGGCGTGAAGCTCGAAAAAGGCGTAAGAACGAGTATGATCCTGATACTTTTATCCGTATTTCTCTGGTATGCCGCTTACAACGCCGTGACGACGGCTTTTTCAAGATACTGTGTGGAGATATGGGGCGCTGACCTCGGAACATCTTCAAGCTATCTGCTCGTCGCGACTGTAACAGCGATCGCCGCGTTCGTGCCGCTGGGATTCCTCTCGAGCGTCCTCGGAAGAAAGAAAATGGTTCTTCTGGGCATCACTTTGATGACCGTCTGCTACGCGATCGCGATATTCCTCACAAAACAGACCCCCATTGCTTACGTTCTCTTTGCCGTAGTCGGTATCGGCTGGGCATCAATAAACGTAAATTCGTTCCCGATGGTCGTTGAAATGTGCAAGGGTGGCGACGTCGGAAAATACACGGGCTACTATTACACATTTTCAATGGCGGCACAGATCGTCACTCCTTTGCTGTCCGGACTTCTGATCACTCATATTCCGACGCATTACAGAGTGCTCTTTCCGTACGCCGTGATCTTTTCCGTGCTCTCGTTCGTCACGATGCTGTTCGTTCGCCACGGAGATTCAAAGCCTCAAAAGAAGAAGAGCGTCATTGAGAATTTCGACTCAGACATATGACAACTATAAAAAACAGTTCTGAATTAACGGAGACCACGGAAAAAATATGCCTTTCATAATCATATCGGCAGTCATTTTGTTACTTATATCGTTGTTCGTTTTTGCGATCGCACCTGCAGCGAGGAAGCATCCGGACAGAGAAAAACTGGGCGGCATCTATATCGCACACAGGGGCCTTCACGGTATTTCAAAGGGTTCGGACGGTAAAATGATACCCGAAAATTCTCTCGCCGCTTTCGAACTTGCGTCTCGAAAAGGTCTCGCGATAGAAAACGACATCCATCTTACCAAAGACGGGGAAGTCGTCGTTTTTCACGACGACTCTCTTCTGCGCATGTGCGGAATAGACAAAAAGCCTGAAGACATGACTCTTGCGGAGATAAAGGAACTCACACTGGCAGATTCGGAAGAGCGGATCCCCACATTGAAAGAATGCCTCAATACAGTGAAAGGCAGAGTGCCTCTTCTGATCGAATTCAAATCTGCGGATCCTTCGTATGTCAAACTGTGCGAAGCGGCAGATACAATACTCTCTGAATACAAGGGCGTGTACTGGATACAGTCATTTTACCCGCTCGTGCTTTTCTGGTACCGTAAAAACAGGCCGGAGATAATGAGAGGGCAGCTTTCGACGACTTTTCCAAAGGGCGAATTCAAGAGGAAACTGCTTGGCGCGCTTATGTACAATTTCCTCGCAAGGCCCGATTTCATATCGTATGAGCACATACACGGAAAATATTTTTTCAGAAGATTTTGCGCGTTTCTGGGAGGCTTTCCCGTCGCGTGGACGCTGAGATCAAAAGAGGAGATAGAAGGCGCAAAAAAGTATTTTAAGACGTTTATATGCGAAAAAATTGACGATTTAGGAGAGGAGAACAGGGAAAAATGAAAAAAACATATGCTTTCTCAGAGATAAAAGACAAACTGCTCTTTGACGGAAGAGTGCTTATGAGAGAAGACGGGGCGATACTCGGATGGGAAGGCTCCGGATTTGAATTCAGAGGGGAATTCGAAGGAGAAATTTCCATAGGCGCGGAGTGTTCGTCTCCTTTTTACTATGACAAAACATACTGGCTCGGATTGTATTACATCGTTGACGGCGAGCCGCACAAAACGGGAAGGATCTTCAACGAGACGCAGAGCCTCACTGTCGCGAATGTCGAAAAGGGTTTTCACACGATAAAGGTGATAAAAAGCTCCCAGTCGATCTTCAACAGCATAAAAATAAAATCGATAACTTTCGACGGTAAGATCGGTGAAAGACCCGAAGAGAAAAAGCTCGCTGTAGAGTTCATCGGCGATTCCATAACAGCCGGATCGGTAGTGATGTCGTACGAGTCAGATCCGCCGGATCTCGAAATAGACACGAGCTCCGATTCTTACTGGTTTTACCCGGGAGTCGCATGCAGACTTCTGGATGCCAAAATGTATGATGTTTCGACGGGAGGAGTCGGCCTCGTGAACAGAGAAGGCGGATTCGGAACAAATGCGGACAGCTATTACGATTTTACGGATTACTATCACGACAGGGAAGAAAAGTGGGATTTTGAGAAAAATAAATCAGATGTGGTCGTGATCGCTCTCGGAACGAATGACGGCGCGTATCATGAAAAGCAGGACGAATATATAGAGATCGCGAGAAAATTCCTCCGAAAGGTAAGAAAAAACAACCCCGGGGCCTATATTTTCTGGATCTACGGAATGATGTTCAGAAATTTCGAGGGGTTGTTCAAAAGGCTTATCGACGAGGAAAACGACGGCAGAATGAAATACATTCCGATGCCGACAGACAACAGAGGAGGTTACGATCATCCCGGAAAAGCCGCCCATATCGAATACGGCAGGATCATAGCGGAAGAGATCAAAAAGATCCTCTAAGCCCTCAGAAACAGATATTTTTAATTGATTCCTTTGACTTTGTAGCCTTCGTTTTCGACGGCTGCTTTCAGTTCGTCGTCGTGGCCGTCTTCTGTGATCTCGACCACGGCGCGATTTTTCTTATGGCTCGCTTCAGCCGATGTTACGAAAGGCAATGATTCAAGAGTTTTCTTAACTCTCGCTTCGCAGTGTTCGCACATCATTCCTTCAACATTCAAAGTTTTTTTCATGGTTTCGGTCTCCTTATCGTTATTTTTTCTTTTTGACAGTTCTTTTCTGAAAATGAAATTGAGCCTCAGCGAGTTCAGTACGACGAATATGCTCGAGACGCTCATGCAAAGCGCGCAGATCATAGGCGAGAGGGTGATCCCGAACGCCGGGTAAAATGATCCTGCAGCGAGCGGTATGCAGAGCAGATTGTAAATGAACGCCCAGAACAGATTCTCCCTGATATTCGTCATCGCTCTCTTCGATATCCTGACTGAAAGGGCGATATCAGATACGTTGCTTCCGAGAAAGACGACGTCTGCCGAATCTATCGCTATATCAGCTCCGGCGCCTATCGCGATACCCGTATCCGCCGCGATGAGAGCAGGCGCGTCGTTGATACCGTCTCCGACCATCGCGACGTTGGAATCCTTTTTAAGCTCCGCGATCTTCGCCGCTTTTTCTTCCGGTAAAACTTCGGCAAAGCATTTCCCGATGCCTGTTTCCGCCGCTATCGCTTTCGCTGTCTGTATATTGTCGCCTGTGAGAAGGACCGTGTCGAGCTTCAGCTCGTGAAGCAGATCAACAGTCTCTTTCGCATTCTGTTTGATCGAATCCCTTTCGGCGATCGCGCATAAGAATTCGCCGTTTTTCGTAAAAATAAGTGGTGTCTTACCCTCTGAAGAGAGGTTTTCGGCCGTTTTTACGACATTATCCGGGATGACGAAGTTTTTGGTCATGTATTTCAGACTGCCTCCGCAGACTGTCTTTCCGTCTATCAATGCCCTGAGACCGCTGCCGGGGAGTATGATGAAATCTTCAGTTTCGACGAGGTCTGCGCCGCGGCTGTCGCAGTATCTGACTATCGCTTTTCCGAGGGGATGTTCCGATTTATATTCCAGGCTGTAGACGAGTGAAAGGGCCTCTTCTTCGGAAAAACCTTCGGCGACGACAAGATCCGTGACTTCGGGATTTCCCGTGGTGACTGTTCCCGTTTTGTCTAAAACGATCGTTTTTGCGCGTGAGAGGATCTCCATGACCTCCGCGTTTTTATAAAGTATTCCGCATCGGGCGCCTATTCCGTTCGCGACCGTTATCGCGACAGGTGTCGCAAGCCCCAAAGAGCACGGGCAAGTTATGACGAGCACCGCGACAGCTCTCTCCAAAGAGAAAGAGAAAGGCTTTCCGGCGATCATCCAGATGATAAAAGTTATTATTGCGATCCCGATGACGGAAGGCACCAGTATTGCTGATATTTTATCGGCCATTCTCGCGACGGGGGCTTTTGTAGCTGCGGCCTCGTTCGCCGCTTTTACGATCGAAGCAAGAGCTGTGTCGCTGCCCGTTTTCTCCGCTTTGCATTTTAAAAAGCCGGAGAGATTTATTGAAGCCGTCAAAACTGTCGAGCCTTCTTCTTTTTCGCACGGAATGCTCTCGCCTGTGAAAGCGGATTCATCCGCTGAACTAATTCCTTCCAGAACGACTCCGTCTGCGGGAAATTTTTCACCCGGTCTCACAACGAAAATATCGCCGGGTTTTACTTCCTCCGCGGGTATGACTGTTTCGGCTCCGTCAACTATTACGGTCGCTTTTCCGGGAGCCAGCCTCGCGAGCGACTCCAGAGCGTCAGTTGTTTTTCCCTTTGCTCTTGCCTCGAGCATTTTACCTATTGAGACGAATACGAGGATCATCGCAGCCGACTCAAAATAATAATCGATTTGATCCGGGAAACCTTTGATCCATGCGATAACGAATAAAACGACGCTGTATACGAACGAAGTCATCGAACCCAGCGCCACCAGTGTGTCCATATTCGGAGCGAGGCCTTTGACAGCCTTGAAGCCTGATATAAAGAAGCGCCTGTTTATGATCATGACAGCCAGACAAAAGATCGCCTGAAGCAGCGGATTTAAAAACTTCAGCGTGTCAAAGAACTTCGGCAGAGGGAAGCGGAACATCATATGGCCCATGCCCAGATACATCAGCGGTATAAGCAAAATAATCGATATGATCAGCCCATGAAGCCTCGATCTTGTTTCCTTTTTTTCTTTTTTTGACAGGTTTTTGACCGAATCGATGCCGCCTTCGCTCCTTGACGCGCCGTATCCGGCGTTTTCAACGGCTTTGACGATCTCCTCATCAGTGACGGAACCGTCGGCTACCATTGAATTAGTCAACAAATTGACGCTGCAATATTCGACGCCATCCAGCGAAGACACGGCTTTTTCCACTCGCGCACTGCATGCGGAGCAGCTCATTCCCGTGATGTCAAATGTTCTCATATATCATTTGCTCAACCTTTCGATTATTGACCTTGCGACCAGTACACCGCTTGCCGCAGCCTGTGAAAGGCCTCTTGTAACACCGGCTCCGTCTCCGCAAGCGAAGAAGTTCGGAAGAGCTGTTTCAAGTTCTTTTGAGAGGACGATGCGGGCGCTGTAGAATTTCACCTCGACACCGTAAAGGAGCGTGTCGTAATTTGCCGTTCCGGGAGCGATCTTGTCGAGTGCGTAGATCATCTCCGTGATATTGTCGAGATGTCTCTTGGGAAGCACGAGGCTGAGATCGCCGGGCGTAGCGTTCAGAGTAGGCTTTGTAAAACTCTTGCTCAGTCTGTGTTCGTTCGTCCTGACACCTCTGGTGAGATCGCCGAATCTCTGAACCAGAACGCCGCCGCCCAGCATATTTGAAAGGGAGGCGATGCTCTTGCCGTATTTGTACGGTTCGTTAAAAGGCTCAGTGAACTTGTTCGAAACGAGAAGCGCGAAGTTGGTATTAGGGCTCCTCAAAGCGGGATCGCTGTAGCTGTGCCCGTTGACCGTTATGCAGCCTGCAACGTTTTCCGTTACGACGTGTCCGTAAGGATTCATGCAGAATGTTCTGACCTGATCTCCGTAAAGCTTTGTCCTGTAGACGAGTTTTGCTTCATAAACAGTGCTTGTGACAGATTCGAAAACAGTCGCCGGAAGTTCGACTCTGACTCCTATATCGACCTGGTTGTTCACGAGATCGACGCCGTTTTTACGACATTCCCCGGAAAACCATTCCGCACCGGAACGTCCCGGGGCCGCGACCAGATATTTGCAGCATAAAGTGTTTCCGTCTTTCAGTTTTACAGTGTATGTGTGGTCGGGGTTTGAACTGAACGACTCGACTTCGGTATTGCACATGATATCCGCTCTCGTTTCGAGATAATCAGACATCTGAGTTAAAATATTCAGGTTTTTCTCTGTTCCGAGGTGTTTTACGGCAGCATGCAGAAGGTGCAGATCGTGCTCGAGAGCCTTTTTTTCAAGCGCCTTCGCTTCCGGAGAGAACGTTGAGAAACGCTCTGTCGTCGCTCCGAAACTGACATTTACGGAATCAACGTATTCGATCAGCTGCATAACTTCCTCGGCGGGGATGAAATCCGAAAGCCAACCGCCGAATTCAGTCGTAAAATTGAACTTTCCGTCTGAAAACGCTCCGGCGCCTCCGAAACCGTTCATTATACTGCAGGTAGGGCAGTTTATGCAGTGTTTCGTTTTTTTCGCGATAATGGGGCACACCCTCTTTGTTATCGGATTGCCCTGGTCGAGTAACGCGATCTTAAGTTTGGGATCGTTCTTGTTCAGCTCGTAGGCCGTATAGATCCCGGCCGTTCCGGCGCCTATTATAACTACATCGTAAGCTTTATTTCTCAAAAAAATCACCTGATCTCTATGAATTGTCGCAATAGATATTATATCACTAAAAAGCCCGGCTGTGCAAAAATGACCGTGACAAAAGACATTTTTCAGATCGAAAAGAAAGCAGTCCACCGGTTTTTTATGCCCTGTAGTCAAAAAAAGTATTGACAAGCGCATACCAAAGGTATAAAATATGGCAGTGATGAGGGAGCAATGACGATTCGGGCAGGTGAGAAATTGTCAGTCCGTTTGCTGTTTCCGAAAGGAGAATGTTTCCGAGCCGCGGAGCTGCATATCCTGCAACACCGCCAAGGCTCATTTACCAATACTTTTTTATATCCTCAGAGACGATCCCCGGAAGCCGCGCTTCCGGGGATCGTCTCATGTTGTAAAGGAAAAGTCTGAAAAAAGATTATTTGTAAAAAAAATGTTGACATTCAGTAAACACAGTTATATACTTAAACTAATTGCAAGACTCGATAGGTCGATAATTTTAACAGTAAAGGAGAATTACGATGAAGAAAATTTTACCATTTCTGCTTATTCTGACGCTCGTGGTAACGTGCGTGCTGTTTGCCGCATGCAATAAAACGCCTGCGACGGGAGATCCGACGGAAAAGCCCGATGACGCACCGAAGGTAACAGACGCCCCAAAGAATACAGACGCGCCTTCAGATCCGACTGCGACACCCGAACCCACGCCTGTACCGACAGCGACACCCGAACCCACAGCGACTCCCGAACCCGATCCGGGCGATGAGTTCAATCTGCTGATGGACGGTAAATTCTATGACGATGTTCCGGTCGGTTGGGATTCACTCTGGGCGGCAAGCGTAAGACAGGAAACAGATTATACTCAGTCTCATACAAATGACGGTTCCGGATGTCTCGTGCTCGAGAATTCTGAAACGGCGATCCACCAGGAAGTTGCGACACTGGTCGATTTTGAAGCAGGAGAGACTTACTACTATTCTTACTGGTTCAAGACGGAAGATATAAGCTCTATGAAGGCTGCTCAGGTCGTTATATATCCTTCCTACTTTGCGTCTCTGCCGGATTATCTGCCTCCGTCGGGAACAGTGGACTGGACATTCGTCGAGGGTTCATTTGTACCCGAAGAGTCGGGAATGCAGAAGTTTGCTATAAGAATTTGGGAAGGTTCCGGCATTGCTTATTTCGATGACGTATACCTTGGCAAAAAGTCATATACAGAGATCTACGGCGCTACACCGCCTCCGCCCGAAGCAACTCCGGAGCCTGAGCTTGCGGTTATAGCCGATGACGATCCGAGACTCGGAGTCAACCTCGTTAAGAACGGCGACTTTAAAGATGATATCGATGTTGGCTGGGCTACAGAATGGCACAATGAGTTTATGGTAATAAGCTATGACAAGGACGTTTCTCATACTGATGACGGATCAGGTTCGATCTGCTTCGAAGGATATGATGAAGAGTCGAGTAACGGACTTCGCGAGAGTATGATACAGGTCGAAGCGTATGTTCCGTACAAAGTATCATTCTGGGCGAAGACAGACAAGGAAGTTCCCAAAGACCGTTTCTGGCTTTCCGTGAAGGGCACCGACTTGCAGTATTACTTCGGTGATACCGGGTCAGACTGGACATATCACGAGTTCTTCTTCGTTCCGAAATTCTCGGCGAAATACACGCTGCTGCTGCAGATAGTCTGGAACGAGAACGTGACATATGTCGACGATATCCGCGTTGAAGTAACGCAGGACTACGTTCCTCCTGTAGAGTAAAATGCGGACAGATCATCTAAAACAGTGATCACACTTTTCAAAGGACATCCCGGATCGATACCGGGGTGTCTTTTTTTGACCTTCGCGTATTGATTTTTTACATCGCGCTTGCTAAAATAATAAATAACTGTAAAGAGCAGTAATCTTTTACCGGAGTCAATAAATATGAAACTTCTTGAAGAAAAGATCCTTAAAGAGGGCAAAGTAAAACCGGGCAACGTTTTGAAGGTCGACGGTTTCCTGAATCACAGGATGGACATAGAACTGCTTGACAAAATGGGCAGGGAGTTCAAGAGACTGTACAAAAAAAGCCGCGTCACGAAGATACTTACCATCGAAGCGTCGGGCATAGGTATCGCATGCATGACGGCGAGACATTTCAAAGTGCCCGTTGTTTTCGCAAAGAAATCAGCGACTTCGAATATATCAGACGACGTTTATTCCACACAGGTGTTTTCATATACTCACGGGAATATGAACAATGTGGTGCTTTCGAAGGAATATCTGACGAGCGATGACAAAGTGCTCATAATAGATGATTTTCTGGCTGTCGGGGCTGCGCTGTCGGGGCTGATAGACCTCTGCAACCAGGCCGGAGCCGAAGTCGTAGGATGCGGAATAGCGATCGAGAAGGCATATCAGGACGGAGGCAGGAAGATCAGAGAGCGCGGATACAGAGTAGAATCTCTCGCGATGATCGAGGGAATGGACCCGGAGAAGGGGATCGTTTTTACGAGACAGTTCAGGTGAAGGACGAACCACGAAAAACACAAGATACTTAAGCATATCAGCAAAAAAAGGACACAGATAACAAGATGGAAAAAAATGCAAAGAAAAGAATATTCAGCGGCATTCAGCCTTCGGGGAATCTGACGATAGGCAACTATCTCGGAGCGCTTAAAAATTTTCCGCAGTTTCAGGACGAATACGACGCGATATACTGCGTGGTCGACCAGCATTCTATAACAGTAAGACAGGATCCGGAAGAACTCAGAAATCACTCGTTCGCGCTTCTGTCGCTTTATCTCGCGTGCGGACTGGATCCGAAAAAAGCGACTCTTTTTATCCAGTCTCAAGTTCCGGGACATGCGCAGCTCTCATGGGTCCTCGGATGCTATACGTATATCGGAGAACTCAACAGGATGACGCAGTTCAAGGACAAATCCGCGAAACACGCCGAAAATATAAACGCGGGTCTTTATACATATCCGGTACTTATGGCTGCGGACATTTTACTTTACAACACGGACATGGTCCCGATAGGGCAGGACCAGAAGCAGCACCTGGAACTTTCCAGAACGATCGCCGAGCGTTTCAACGCGATCTACGGGCCCACTTTCAAAGTCCCTGAGCCTTACATAGGTAAAAGCGGCGCCAAGATCATGAGTCTTCAGAATCCGGAAAAGAAGATGTCGAAATCAGACGACAACATCAACAATTTCGTGCTTATCACTGAAGATCCAGACGTGATCATGAAGAAATTCAAGAAGGCAGTCACAGATTCTGAAGCGGAAGTCAGATACGATCCGGAAAACAAACCGGGCATCAGCAACCTGCTCAGCATATATGCGGCGGTAAGAAGTATCACGATCGCCGAGGCGGAGAAAGTATTCGCCGGCAGCAGATACGGCGATTTCAAGATCGCAGTCGGAGAGTGCGTCAGAGACGAACTTGCACCCGTAAAGGCACGCTATGAGGAATATATGAAGGACAGACGATATCTTGAATCAGTCCTTAAGAACGGTGCCGAAAATGCTGCGGCGATAGCGGAGCCGATGCTGAAAGACGTATACGAAAAAGTCGGTTTTATCGTGCTTTGATATGATCTTTCAGTAAAACGGACAAAAAAGAAGGTTTCAAAAACATTTTGAGATAAATAAGTTTGAGACAGTAACGAAAGGAGAAAAAAATGAAAAAAACAAAATTTGCAATTTTACTTGTTCTGGCAACGGTAGTTGTATGTCTCGCATTCGCGGCTTGTAAAACGGGCGGCGAAGATACGAAACCCACCGAAGCTCCTGTTGTAACGGACGCTCCCAAGCCGACAGACGCTCCTACTGAAGAGGGACCTACGGCTGAACCTACGCCCACACCTACGGCGAAACCGACAGCGACACCTCATCCGGATCCGTGGCAGGGCAACAACCTTTTGGAGGATCCTTGCTTCTATGAAGACCTCAGCTACGGCTGGCCTTCAGGATGGAAAGCAGGTATCGCTCAGGAAGTTGACTTCTCGCTCTCACATACAGATGACGGTTCCGGCGCTCTTCTTATGGAGTGTGACGCCGGCGGTGTCAACCAGCACACTGCAACGACTGTAACGCTCGAAGGCGGTGAAACTTATTACGTTTCTTATTGGGTATGTACAAAGGGACTCAACACGAAAGGTTGTATCCAGGCATCGTTCGGCGATCCCAGCGGATTCCATCTGCAAGTTCCCGCATCGACACAGCCTTCGGGAGATATTCCGTGGACATTCGTTGAAGGAACATTCACACCCGAAACGGACGGCGAGTACAGACTCGAACTCCGTATCTGGGGCGGCATAGGAATCGTTTATTATGATGATGTTTACGTAGGCAAGGTTCCTACTGCTGACCTTGTCGGCACGCCTCCTCCGCCGGTAGAGACACCGAAGCCTGAAGTTCAGGTAATTTCCGAAGATGATCCGAGACTCGGAGTCAACCTCATCGAAAACGGCGACTTCAAAGAAGAAATGGAAGTTGGCTGGGATCTTGGCTGGGGCGAAGGCGACTATCTCGGCGTAGATATGGAAGCATCGCATACGGATGACGGTTCGGGAAGCCTCTGCTTCATTCACTCTGATGAAACTCTCGCAAGACGCGAACAGTCTGTTCAGCTCGAAGCATATGTTCCTTACAAGCTTTCAGGCTGGATCAAGACGGACGGAGTCACAACTCCTTCCTGTGCTCACATCGGAGTTGATAATACTGATGCAAAGATCTGCGCTGCAGAGGAGACAGCTGACTGGACGTATTTCGAGTACGTCTTCGTCCCCGAATTTACCGCAGGCTACAATGTCGCCATAAGACTTTGGGGCTCTGACGGCGAAGCACGCTTTGACGACGTGCGCATCGAAGTCACGACGGATCCCGTTACGATCCCTCCGGAGCCGACTGAAGAGCCTGCCGAATAAAAGGCAGAAGGCTATCTGTTCTTGATATCGTTGTCTCAACTTGAATGAATCGGAAAACGCCGCGGTGATTATATCCGCGGCGTTTTTGTATATTGCGAGTTATATTGCGAGTAAAAAACGACCCCGTCTGCAGGTGATCTGCAGGCAAGTGAAGCAAAGTGAAGTATGCCGCTTTGCGGCAAGTGAAGTTAAGTGTTCCGCTGATATCGTGCCGAAGGCACACTTCACGCGCGAAGCGCACTTCACGTCCGAAGGACGCTTCACGTTCCGCGAGAGCGGAACACTTAGTTGAAAAAGCCTCGTCTTGCGACGAGGCTTTTTCTGGCAGGGGAGACGCGAATCGAACACGCAACAGACGGTTTTGGAGACCGTTGCTCTACCAGTTGAACTACTCCCCTGTGCGCGACGGGACGTAGTATATAATATTTTTAAGCGTGTTGTCAAGTGAAAATTTTACGATTCGGAAAGAAAAAAGAGGGAAATATTACGGAAACGGGGCAAATTTTCGATAATAGTCATCAAAACGGACAGAAATACAGTAAGATCCCGAAAATATAATACGGAACGGAAAGCGCGAAGCCCTGTCTGTCCGCCGTTCCAATCTTTACAATTAAACAACTATATGCTAAAATCAGCGACAGTCTTTAAAACGCAAACCACTAAAAAAGAGAATAGACAAGAAGAAAATAAACAAAAGAAACTCGGCTGGACGGCGCCTTACGTATGAGCGATCGTTACGCGGAAATGCCGTACGTCAGTGCAGGGCAATAAATAAAGCGAAGGATGATAATATGAACAAAACTTTATATCTTATATCAAACGCACACCTTGACCCGGTCTGGCAGTGGGAATGGGAGGAAGGAGCGGCTGCAGCTGTTTCGACTTTCAGGACGGCCGCCAGATTTTGCCGGGAACGTGACGGGTATATTTTCTGCCATAATGAAGCGGCGCTTTACGAGTGGGTTGAAGAGTATGAACCGGAACTGTTCGAAGAGATAAGAAGGCTTGTCGACGAGGGGAGCTGGATCATCATCGGGGGCTGGTACATCCAGCCGGACTGCAATATGCCGGCAGGCG
>JAEEGL016725989.1_pt1 | contig 16296 bp, 9 predicted proteins | sample 9134231 | NCBI WGS metagenome assembly JAEEGL01 (sample SAMN16246548, study PRJNA631951) | gut metagenome | biome: gut microbiome; feature: rumen; material: fiber-attached | host: Bos | place: Iran: Karaj | collected 2018-10
CACACCGCCAAGGTTCGCAACTTCACCAACTTCGGCGTGTTCGTAGAGTTGGAAGAGGGTGTCGACGGTCTGATTCACATCAGCGACCTGTCGTGGACAAAGAAGGTGAAGCACCCCTCAGAGTTCACCAAGGTTGGCGAGCCCATCGACGTTGTGGTGCTCGACATCGACAAGGAGAACCGTCGTCTCTCGCTTGGCCACAAGCAGTTGGAAGACAATCCCTGGGATGTGTTCGAGGAGAAGTACACCGTTGGTTCTGTCCACACCGGCAAGATTACCGAAGTGCTCGAGAAGGGTGCCGTGGTATCTCTGGAAGAGAACGTGGAAGGCTTTGCTACGCCGAAGCACCTCGTCAAGGAGGATGGCTCTCAGGCTCAGCAGGGCGAGGAACTGGAGTTCAAGGTCATTGAGTTCAACAAGGACAGTAAGCGCATCATTCTCTCTCACACCCGCACCTTCGAGGATGCCCAGCGTGACGAGAAGCGTGCCGCCCGCAAGACCGTTGCTCCCAAGAAGAAGGACGACACTCCGAAGATTGAGAACGTGGCTGCCAGCACCACGCTTGGTGACCTCGACGTTCTGGCCAATCTGAAGGCTCAGATGGAGAAGGGCGAGTAAAATTCCTTTTTCCTTTAATCGCTATTATATCCTGACCACTTCGGTGGTCAGGATAAATATTTTTTTCGTACCTTTCATCAAACTTTTCGAATGGTCGAAAGAATACATGAATAATAATAGTTACAGACCCCACCCCCAACCCCTCCCCTTGAAGGGAGGGGAGAACCGCAGAAAGCCCGCAGCCGCCCTCCCCTTGAAGGGAGGGGGGAACCGCAGAAAGCCCGCAGCCGCCCTCCCCTTGAAGTGAGGGAGAACCGCAGAAAGCCTGCAGCCGCCCTCCCCTTGAAGTGAGGGAGAACCGCAGAAAGCCCGCAGCTGCCCTCCCCTCCCTTCAAGGGGAGGGGTTGGGGGTGGGGTCTGTAATTTAGTTATATAAAAGCATGGAAACAAAAAAAGACAGTATATTGATATTAAGCGGCGGTATGGACAGCGTGACCCTGCTCCACGACTATCAGGCCCGCATTGCATTGGCCATAACATTTGACTACGGCTCAAACCATAATGCACGTGAGATACCTTTTGCCCGCCTGCATTGCCAGAGGCTGGGCATAGAGCATATCGTCATACCCTTGCAGTTTATAGCACAGTATTTCGAGAGTTCGCTGCTCCAAGGCAGCGACGCTATTCCAGAGGGTCATTATGCTTCGGAGAACATGAAGTCTACTGTAGTGCCTTTCCGCAACGGTATTATGCTTAGCGTTGCTGTTGGTATGGCAGAAAGCCGAGGCCTGCAATATGTGATGATGGCCAATCATGGCGGCGACCACACCATTTATCCCGATTGTAGGCCAGAATTTGTTGATGCCTTTGACCATGCAGCCAGCGCTGGTACTTTCAACGGTGTGCGTCTGCTGTCGCCCTACACTCATATCACTAAGGGGGAGATAGCCGCCCGTGGTGCCCGCCTTGGTATAGATTATTCCGAGACGTGGTCGTGCTATAAGGGCGGTACCAAGCATTGCGGCCGCTGCGGAACCTGTATTGAGCGCAAGGAAGCCTTGCGCGATGCCGGCATAAGCGATCCTACCGAATATGAATGAGCGATGCGCCCATAGCGATAGTGCATTTTCTATCCAAAGAGGGCGCGCAGGGCTTCCTCTACCTTGCGTACGGGATGCAGTTCGATGTTGAACTTCTTGTAGTTGAATCCCTGAAGGTTATATCGCGGAACAATAATATGCTGGAATCCCAGTTTCTCGGCTTCGGCAATGCGCTGCTCCATGCGTGCAACGGGGCGCACTTCGCCGCTGAGCCCCACCTCGCCTGCCATACACCATCCTGATTCTATAGGCGTATCTACATTTGACGAGAGAACAGCAGCAATGACGCTGAGATCCATAGCCATATCTGTGACACGCAAGCCACCAGCAATATTAAGGAACACATCTTTCTGCATTAACTTAAAGCCAACGCGCTTTTCCAGTACAGCCAGGAGCATGTTTAATCGCCGCTGGTCAAACCCGGTGGCCGACCGTTGTGGTGTGCCGTAGGCAGCAGATGAGACGAGTGCCTGCGTTTCGAGCAGGAAAGGACGCACGCCCTCGATGGCACTGGAGATGGCCACGCCAGAAAGCCCTTCACTATCGTGAGTGAGCAGCAGTTCTGAAGGGTTGGACACCTGACGCAGTCCGCTGTTCTGCATTTCATAGATACCCAATTCGGATGTGCTTCCAAAACGATTCTTGATGCTTCTGAGTATGCGGTAGGCATAATGCTGGTCGCCCTCAAACTGTATGACTGTATCCACAATATGCTCCAGTATCTTTGGGCCGGCCAGCGTGCCTTCCTTCGTAATATGGCCAATAAGAATAACGGGTACGCCGCTGGTCTTTGCAAAGCGTAGCAGGGCAGATGCGCATTCGCGTACCTGAGCGATAGATCCTGCTGATGATTCCACATCGTCGGTGGCAATGGTCTGGATAGAGTCAATAACCACCAGGTCTGGCTTTTCTTCCTTGATATGCTCAAAGATTTGCTCGAGGGAGTTTTCACAGAGAATCAGGAAGTTCTCGTTGTTGGCGGGCGAACCGCCAACCACCGACGAAGCGGAAAGAATTCGTTCGGCGCGCATCTTCAGTTGGTGGGCACTCTCCTCGCCGCTGACATAGAGTATGCGCTTGTCGGGAAGGGCAAGCATGGTTTGAAGCGAGAGCGTAGACTTACCGATGCCCGGTTCACCCCCCAGAAGTATAATGCTGCCTGGCACCAGTCCACCACCCAGCACGCGATTCAGTTCTGCATCACGCATGTCGATGCGGGGCTCATCGTGGCTATTTATTTCACGCAGACGCATGGCCCGGTTGTTGCGCAACGTATGGCCTGCATCGGCCGCCGCCCCCGATGTGGTATGTCCACCGGCACGCACCATAGGTGCTATCTTTATCTCCTTATACGTGTTCCACTGTCCGCAGGATGGGCATTTCCCTATCCATTTCGGCGACTCTTGTCCGCAGTTCTCGCAAACGTATGCAGTTTTGTCTTTTGCCATATTTTTACAAATAATGTACAATATGTAATGTACTCTGATTATTTACGGCACAAAATTACAAATATTTTTCGTTGTTACAAAACTTTTTATTACTTTTGCACCAAAATAAAAGAAGAGTTAATAGTGAAGAGTAGTTATTTTCCAGCCAGGTTTTTGGGTGTTGGGTGTTGGCTCTTGGGTGTTAGGGGTTGGCTCTTGGGCGCCGGGTGTTGGCTCTTGGGTGTTGGGTGTTGGCTCTTGGGTGTTGGGTTTTGGCTCATGGCCGTGGGGTGTTCCGGCATCGGCGACGAAACCAAGCCAGTCAGCGTCTACGATATATGGCACGAAGACTCAGCCGCATTGCGTATAGCCGTTATGCCTACTATCGACTGTCTGCCCCTTTTTGTGGCCAAAGCGTCTGGCATGTTTGAAAGTCAGGGCATTGAGGTGAGTCTCTATCCATACGAAGCACAGATGGACTGCGATACAGCCTTCTGCAGCGGATGGGTGGAATGCATGGCATCCGACCTTGTCAGGACTGAATATCTGAAGCAAAAAGGCATAAAGATACGGTATTTGACGGCAACAGAACTCCACTGGCAACTACTCGCCTCGAAGATGGCTCGCGTCAGAAAACTGAGCCAACTGGAGGACAAGATGATTGCGATGACCCGATACTCGGCTACGGCTTTGCTGGCCGACAAGTTGGTAGACAGTTCGAAAGTAGTTAACGAGCATGTGTTCCGTATTCAAGTCAACGATGTCAACCTGCGTCTGAAAATGCTCGAATCACAGGTGATGGACGCTATGCTCCTGCCGGAACCTCAGGCCACGGGTGCCCGTCTGCTGGATGCAGCCCTGCTTTATGACACCCATTGGAATGATGTGTGCCTCGGCGTGCTCGCCGTTAGTGAGACTGCCAGCGAAGACACTCTGCGAAGCCGTCAGATAGAAGGGTTGCTGAAGGCCTACGACGAGGCATGCGATTCCATCAATATTCGTGGATTGCAGGCCTATCGCTCTCTCATCAGCCAACATTGTGGCGTAAAGCCTTCAATGGTTGACTCGCTGTCTTCCGACATTCGTTTCATGCCTTCGCACCAACCAAGGCAACAGGACGTAGACCTCGCCGTTGCATGGCTAAACAAAGATGTTAAGGTAAAGAAAGAAAAAGAAAAGAGTGAAAAAGACAGAAGGGGAAAAAGGGAAAAAGCAAAAAGGCAAAAAAAAGGGAAAAAAGTAAAAAAGTAAAAAGGTAAAAAAAGGAAATAGAAGATGAATAGTGCTCTTGAATCCATTATCACCAACATTTGCCAGAGGAGGCTGGGCAGTAGTATCTATGCCTTAGAGAACTTCCTGCTCTCCCATCCCCATCAGACCGACATGGAGAAACTACTGGCGATCAAGGAAGACTATCGGCTTATGGTAGACTACTGGCAGCGCGGCTTTGAAGATGAGCACCGCGATGAAGTATACGAACAGTTGCTCCACCGGCTGTTTGTACTCTCGTCGAACATAAAGATTCATCAGCGGTTTAGGGATAACAACTACTGGATGGCCCTCTACCAGCGTCCTCGAAAAGTGAGAAACGACTGGTCGATTTCTGCCGTAATCAGCGAAATGGAGAACTACGTGGCCAATTGTGCCATGTTAGACCTGGAACCTGAGCATTTACGAAACGAAAAGGCCAAGGAGTTGAATGTGAAGCATCAGCACTTGATGCACGACCTGTTTGACTATATTCTCACGTCGCGTTTATGGAACGACAGCCTGGCCGATGCTTTCATCAATATTTTGCTTTCGCCTACGATAGACTCCAATGACCAGCAACTCATTATCAGCGCCGTCACAATTTCGGCTTTAAACACATTCGGCTTCAACAAGTTCAGGGTGCTGACAGATGCCTATCGGAAGACCAATGACCCGGACATACGCCAGCGTGCGTTGGTAGGATGGGTGCTGGTGATGGACGATAAGAAAGCCCTGCTCTATCCGGAAATGCGTAAGCGCATTTCCATGATGGTTGAGGATGAAACCTGTCGTAACGAACTGACAGAGTTGCAGATTCAACTGTTCTATTGTCTGGATGCTGAGAACGATGAACGCACGATTCGAGAAGAGATTATGCCCGACATCATGTCGGGCAGCAGGGTCAGGGTGACCAAGCACGGACTGGAGGAGATGGATGATGACACGCTGGAAGACATTCTTCATCCTGAGACTGCCGAGCGCAACATTGAAAAGATGGAGCAGAGCGTACAGCGCATGGTGGACATGCAGAAACAGGGGTCAGACATCTATTTTGCCGGATTTTCCCAAATGAAGCGTTTCCCTTTCTTCAATGATCTGTCCAATTGGTTTGTACCCTTCTACAGCAGTCACCCTGCCATTAGCGAAATATGGCAGAACTCCAAAGGTAACAAGTTACTGCAGGCTATCACCATGATGGGGGCATTCTGCGACAGCGACAAATATTCCTTTGTACTGGCTTTTGAGCAAGTGCTCAGTAAGTTGCCGCCCAGCATGCTGCAGATGATTGACAGCGGCGAGGCTACCCCCGTGCCCATTGGAGGCGAGGTAGAAGAGACAGAGCGCAATAGTGCAGTCTATATCCGTCGAATGTATCTGCAGAATCTGTACCGTTTCTTCCGCCTTAGTGCCAGGCGTGGTGAGTTCAAGAGTCCCTTTGAGCATCGGGAGGATTATCTGTTCTTCTCCAATCCGCTGTTTGCACAGACGGCCTTGAGTACGCGCATGATGGAGATTGCATCTTTCCTGATGAAGCGGCACCGCTATGAAGAAGCAAAGATGGTGATGGACGACTTCCATCCTGCCAAGAAAGACTACCAATACTATGTCATGATGGGCACCCTGCTCCAACGCCTGCCTCAGTCGTTCTGCCTCTCAGAGATTGACTGTTTCCGCAAGGCCCTGTCATTAAAGCCTGAAGACAAGAAGGCCCAGGTAGGACTGGCCAGGGCACTATTCCGTGACGGTAACTACGAAGAGGCGCTGGAAATCTATGAGTCGCTGCTCGTAGTCAATCCCGACAGCAAGGCCTATACGCTAAATGCCGCCATCTGTCTGGTCAACCTCAAACGCAATGAGGAAGCCCTGAAGAAGTTGTATAAACTCAACTACCTATATCCTGACGACAATCATGTAAACAGGATATTGGCTTGGGTACTTACCATTGAAGGAAAATACGAGCAGGCACAGGGATTGTTTAACAAACTGCTTGCTCAAGAGCAACCAATTGCCGATGATATAATGAATTATGGCTATTGTCTGTGGTTCTCTGGTGATGTTACCAATGCCATTCAGGCTTTTCGCCAGTTTGTAAGCAGCGAGGAAGACAGTCAGTCGCGTATCGAGCAGGCTTTCCTGGTAACAGAATACGATCTTATCCACCAGCATCATATTAGTGACGTGGAAATCAAGATGATGCTGGACGCCCTGATGACGTAAAAACAAGTAATCAATATCTGCACCCCCTCCATATTAAATAATCGTTAAAAAAGAAGGGGGTGCAGCAAAAAATTATACCAAGAGGGGCTTCTTTTCCGTTTTTATTTGTACCTTTGTATGCTATTTTGCCTTAATAGGCACTTTTGGCACCTAAAGCGAAGATATAAATAAACGATATAATGAATTTTAAATGGAATTACGAACAACCTACACCCGAGCGCAAGCAACTGGCTAATGAACTGGCAGAGAAGATAGGCATGAGTCCCGTGCTGGCCGAACTGCTCATTCTCAGGGGCATCAAGACCGAAAGTGCAGCCAAGAGGTTCTTCCGTCCCATGCTCAGCGAACTTATCGACCCGTTTCTTATGAACGACATGGACGTGGCCGTAGACCGGCTGAACGACGCTATGGGGCGCAAGGAGCGCATCATGATCTACGGCGACTACGACGTGGACGGATGTACGGCAGTGGCGCTGGTCTATAAGTTCCTCCAGCAGTTCTACTCCAACATCGAGTATTACATTCCCGACCGCTATGAAGAGGGCTATGGCATTAGCCGCAAAGGGCTGGACTATGCTGCAGAGACAGGTGTCAAACTGATTATCGTGCTCGACTGCGGCATCAAGGCTATCAGCGAGATTGCCTACGCCAAGAGTCTGGGCATCGACTTCATTATCTGCGACCATCATGTACCCGACGATGAACTGCCCGATGCTGTGGCTATCCTCAATCCCAAGCGCGCCGACTCCACCTATCCTTTCAAGCACCTCTGCGGCTGTGGTGTAGGATTCAAGTTTATGCAGGCCTTCGCCAAGAACAACGGCATTCCTTTCTCACAACTCATGCCCTTGCTCGACTTCTGTGCCGTGAGCATAGCAGCCGACATCGTTTCGGTGACGGGTGAGAATCGCATCCTGGCTTTCCACGGCCTGAAACAACTGAACCAGAACCCGTCGGTAGGCCTGAAGAGCATTATCGAGATTTGCGGCCTGACAGGACGCGAGATAACCATGAGCGACATTATCTTCAAGATAGGGCCGCGCATCAATGCCAGCGGACGCGTTCAGAACGGCATCGAGACTGTTGACCTGCTGGTGGAGAAAGACTTCCAGCGTGCCCTGGCCGAGGCTACACACATCAACGAATATAACGACCAGCGGCGCGACATAGACAAGCAGATGACCGAAGAGGCCAACCAGATTGTGGCTCGCCTAGATAGTCAGGAGCATCAGCCGGCCATCGTGCTCTATGGCGAAGGCTGGAAAAAAGGCGTCGTGGGTATTGTTGCCTCGCGTATGACCGATATGTATTTCCGGCCTACAGTAGTGCTGTCGTGCAACAACGGGATGGCCACTGGTTCGGCCCGCAGCGTGGCTGGCTACGACGTCTATGATGCCATCAAGAGTTGCCGCGACCTGCTGGAGAACTTCGGTGGACATACCTATGCAGTCGGTCTCACCCTGAAGGTGGAAAACATACCTGAGTTCCGCCGCCGCTTCCAGCAGTATGTCAGCGAGCATATTCACATTGAGCAGACCGAGGCCACACTCGACATTGAGGCCGAGATAGACTTCAAGGACATCACAAAGAAGATGCACAACGACCTGAAGAAGTTTGCACCCCACGGTCCAGATAATCCCAAACCTATGTTCTGCACACGCAGCGTCTACGACTACGGCACGTCGAAGGTGGTGGGCAAGCAGCAGGAGCACATCAAACTGGAACTGGTAGACTCGCGCTCGAGCAACGTGATGAACGGCATTGCTTTCGGACAGAGCCAGGCTGCCCGCTACATCAAGTCGAAACGCTCGTTCGACATTGTCTATACCATCGAGGAGAATATCTACAAGCGCAGCGAAGTGCAACTGCAGATAGAGGATATCAAGCCGTCGGAAGAGGTGAGTGGTGAGAACTGATGAGTTATTAAAAAAGTATTGGGGCTACGATGATTTCCGGGGTATTCAGCGGGAAATCATTGAATCTATTTGCAGCGGGCTCGACACGCTGGGACTGATGCCTACGGGCGGTGGCAAGAGCATCACCTTCCAGGTGCCGGCTCTGGCTCTGGAAGGTACGTGCATCGTCATCACGCCGCTGATAGCACTCATGAAAGACCAGGTATACAACCTGCGTCGGCGACACATCAAGGCTGCAGCCATCTATTCGGGCATGAGCCACAACGATATTCTGATTACGCTGGAGAATGCAGTCTTCGGAGCCGTCAAACTGCTCTATGTGTCGCCCGAGCGTCTCTCGTCAGAACTCTTCATCCAGAAACTGCGCCACATGAAGGTTAGTTTCATCTGCGTAGACGAAGCCCACTGCATCAGTCAATGGGGCTACGACTTCCGCCCATCCTACCTCTCCATTGCTGAAATACGCAAGGTACTGCCCGACGCACCCGTTCTGGCACTCACGGCCACAGCCACACCAGAGGTGGTGGAGGACATCCAGCGGAAACTGATGAAAACGGATACAGGGTCGGCAATAGAAACGGGTATGGGAACGGGGTCAGGAATGTTCAATGTCTTTCGCATGTCGTTTGAACGTAAGAACCTGGCCTATATAGTCAGGCGCACAGCCAACAAGCCCGCCATACTCATCAATATCCTACAGCAAGTGCCAGGATCGGCTATCGTCTATGCCAGAAGCCGACAACGCACAAGTGAATATGCCGAAATACTTAATAAGGCTGGGATTAATGCCACTTTCTTCCACGCAGGCCTCGACGATGCTGTGAAAGACCAGCGACAGAAGGCCTGGCAGACCGACGAAGTGCGTGTCATCGTAGCCACCAACGCCTTCGGCATGGGTATCGACAAGCCTAATGTACGCTCTGTGATACATATCGACTGCCCCGACAGCATCGAGGCTTATTTCCAGGAAGCAGGCCGCGCAGGGCGAGATGGCATGCCAGCCAGTGCCGTATTACTCTATGACGACAGCGACAAGGTGAAACTACATAGGCGTATTGCCGACACCTTTCCCGACAAGGATTATATCCGGCAGATTTACGATGAACTGGCCTATTTCTATCAGGTCGGCGTAGGGTCGGGCTATAATGCCACCTTTGAGTTTCCCGTCGAACGCTTCTGCAGGGTCTACAAGCGCTTCCCCGTCCCCACTCTTTCAGCATTGACGATCCTACAGCGTGCCGGTTATATTGAATTCCGCGAAGAGGAACAGGCGCAGGCACGTGTAATGTTTTGCATCGAGCGCGACGACCTCTACCGTCTGCATGGCAACGACCCTCAGGAAGATGCCATCATCGTGGCCCTGCTGAGAAACTATACGGGTCTGTTTCAGGAATACCAGTATATAGACGAAGGACTACTGGCACAGCAATGCGGACTCAGCCGCCCGCAGGTCTATCTGCTGTTATACTCCCTGGGCCAGAAGAGGATACTGAATTTCATTCCAGAAAAACTTACACCCTATATCAGGTACACACAAAGACGCGAGGCATCCGAACACCTGCAGTTTCCACCTGCTGTCTACGATGACCTGAAGATGCGCTATGTCAAGCGCATAGAAAAGATGCTGGAATATGCCACCGACGAGCACGTCTGTCGCAGCCGTATGCTGCTGCGCTATTTCGGTGAGACGCGTACCTGCGATTGCGGCCAGTGTGACGTGTGCCTGAAAAACAAAGAGGCAGCGAAAGAAGATAAAGACCAGGCGGTTCAGACCATCCTCAACTTGCTGTCCGATGGCAAACCTCATCCAGTGGCTCAGTTGCGCAAACTAAACATTCCACACGACCTTCTAAGCGAGACGCTCCAACATCTTGTCAACGAAGACAAGATTATACATTCCGACGGCTGCGTTATTTGCGGTGATCAATAAACTTGTATCCCTTCCTATACCGATCGATAGGAAACACAAATTGCTTGTCCGACACACCTCCCGAACGGAAGTTACTGATACTAATCTTTACCCAGATAAACGCCACCTTCAGTTTCAATGACTTAGGAGCGTATGTCTTACCGTCTATCGTTGCCCTCACCTCCTTGATCGTTCCCTTGGCATGCTTGCGCTGCTTCATAATGATGATGATGTCGTTGCCTTCATGTTCCATAGAATAATCAAAGTCGTCAACCGAGAACTTGAACTTCCCCGAGTATTTGTCTTTCTTGTCGGAGTTGGCATGATGTATCTCCACAGTCTTCTTCTTCCTGTAGACCATGTAGGCCGTTACACCATCGTTCCACGTATTCACGCGCTCATCAGAGAAGCATTGTTTCTTGCCCTTATACCAGATGATGCCGTGTGTCTTATAGATACCAATGATGTTCACGTCATAACGAAGTGTAGATCCCTGAGGCCCAAACACCATATCGTAGACTTTGTCAAAGACCTGACGCGCCTCATTAGGCGCAGTTTTCGACTGCGCCCCAACTGTCAACACCTGACACAAAAGAACAAATAGAAGATATAATGACTTTCTCATTCAATGTTTTATTAACTAAAAAAAGGGGCTTTACAGCCCCTTTGTGATTCCGGCGGGATTCAAACCCACAACCTTCTGATCCGTAGTCAGATGCTCTATTCAGTTGAGCTACGGAACCTCCTTGGCTCCTCATTTCTCAGTTTTTGCTGAGCGACCTTCCGGCCGATTTCTGATTTGCGAGTGCAAAGGTACATACTTTTTTTCATTCCACCAAACTTTTTGCAGTTTTTTTTCAAAAAAAGTTATATTGCTTTGAAATATCAATGTTTTTCCGTATCTTTGCACGAAAAATATTAATTGACTATGTATAGAGTATTATTAGCATCGTTTGCTGTACTGCTGGCAGTCAATGTTTCTGCAGCAGTAGAGCCAGAGTGGAAGAATCCCAGTGTTAACCAAGTGAACCGCGAAGCGCGCCGTGCCGACTTCTTCGCCTTCGAAAACACAGAGAAGGCCAAAGCCAGCGACAAGACCAAGTCCAACCGCTATCTCTCGATGGAGGGCAAGTGGCGCTTCAACTTCGTGAAAGACCATAACCTCGCCCCAGCGGACTTCTTCTCGTTGAAGTTCGATGACTCCGAGTGGGTGGACTTCCCCGTGCCCGGCCTTTTCGAGATTGAAGGTTACGGCGACAAGATTTACAAAAACGCCGGCTATGCCTGGTGTACCACCTTCGACAACAACCCACCCTACATTAGCGAGACCAACAACTACACCGGTTCTTACCGCCGCACGTTCGACCTGCCCGCCGACTGGAACGGTCAGGAGGTCTACTTCCACGTGGGCTCGGCTACCAGCAACCTCAAGGTCTGGGTCAACGGCAAATACGTGGGCTACAGCGAGGATTCGAAGGTGGCTGCCGAGTTCAACATCACGAAGTATCTACGTAAGGGTCAGAACCTTATCGCCATGCAGATTATGCGTTGGTGCGACGGCTCATACCTCGAAGACCAGGACTTCTGGCGCTTCACCGGCATTGCCCGCGAGGTATATCTCTATGCAAGGCCGAAGCAGCATGTCAAAGACATCACCATTAAGGCTAGTCTTGACGACAGCTATAAAGAAGGTATTTTGGAGTTTAATACCACAGCAACTGTGGACGGCAGTGTGCTTTACGAACTGATGGATGAAAAGGGTAACACCGTGTTCTCCATGCCTTCCGGCTGCGGAACACTCGTGGGCAAAGTCTTATCCGTGAAGCCATGGTCTGCTGAGGAGCCAAACCTTTACACATTAATTATAAAATACTACTCTGAGAAGGTGAAACAGAGCAAAGCCATGCTATCATCGCTTTCTTCGGGCGACGACAAGGCTGTCGTTGATGAATTCAAAAAGCAATTGGCTTCGGTAGAGCCAAAAGAAGTAATTGTGCAGCGAGTAGGTTTCCGTAAAGTCGAGATCAAGGGCGGCCAACTGCTCGTCAACGGTCAGCCTATATTAATAAAAGGAGCCGACCGCCACGAACTCGACCCCGATGGCGGCTACATCGTGAGCATGGACCGCATGATTCAGGACATCAAGATTATGAAGCAACTGAACATCAACGCCGTGCGCACCTGCGACTATCCCGACGACCCGCGCTGGTATGACCTCTGCGACGAATACGGCATCTACGTCACCGCCGAGAGCAACCTTGAGAGCCACGGCATGGGCTACGGCGAGGGCACTCTGGCCAAGCGCGCCGACTTCGAGAAGGCTCACATCGAGCGTCAGGAAGGTAACGTGCTGTCGTTCAAGAACCACCCCTCCATCATCGTTTGGTCATTAGGCAACGAGGCCGGCTACGGTCCCAACTTCGAGAAGGCCTACGACTGGGTGAAGGCCACCGACCCGACACGCCCCTGCCAGTTTGAGCAGGCCCGCGAAAACGGCAAGACCGACATCTTCTGCCCCATGTATGCCGACTACAACCACTGCGAGCGCTACTCTAATGGCGACAACCCGCGTCCGCTCATCCAGTGTGAGTATGCCCACGCCATGGGCAACAGCATGGGCGGCTTCAAGGAATACTGGGACCTCATCCGCAAGTACCCGAAATACCAGGGTGGTTACATCTGGGACTTCGTAGACCAGGGCATGCGCGACAAGAGCCCCATTACAGGCCGTGAGATTTTTACTTTCGGCGGCGACTACGGCAAATATCCTGCCTCCGACTATAACTTCAACTGTAACGGCATCATCGCCCCCGACCGTCGTTTCAATCCCCACGCCTACGAGGTACAGTATTACTACCAGAGCGAATGGATTGCGGACAAGGGCTTCAAGGACGGCAAGTTGGAGGTCTATAACGAGAACTTCTTCAAAAACCTCGACGACCTGGAACTCGTGTGGTTCGTGGGTGGAGCCTCGGGCAATGGCCACCACCGCGACGGCGTGCCCGCTGGTCTGACCTACGGTCACGGCGGCACCATCGACCTTAGCGGCATCGCCCCTCAGCAACGCAAGGTCATCACCGACGAGAAACTCGGGCAGACCGTCACCAAGGTGCTCGGACACCACGGCGACAACGAAATCTTCCTCAACTTCTACTTCAAGAGCAAGAACGGCGCACCCCTTATAGACAAGGGTCAGGTACTGGCCAAGCAGCAGTTCAAACTGAGCGAGTATCAGTGGCCAGATTTGTTGAGAGTTCAGAGTTTAGAGTTAAGTGACGTTAGTTCTGAGACTACAAAAGTAAAGTCACTAAACTCTCAACCCTCAACTCTAAACAAGGAGGAAACCAACACCTACGTGAAACTCTCGGCCAATGGCACCGACCTATACATAGGCAAGCACACCGGCTGGATAGACTATATCACCGTTGATGGCAAGGACATGCTTCAGTTCCGTGAGAGCATCGTCCCGGAGTTCTGGCGTGCCCCGACCGACAACGACTACGGTGCCGGCCTGCAGCATCGCTTCGCCACCTGGCACAACCCGCAGATGAAGTTGACGGGGTTCCGTGTAGGCGACGGCTCCGTCGTCGCAACCTTCGACCTCCCCAACCAGAAGGCCCAACTCGAGATGACCTACACCCTCACCGCTGAAGGCGAAGTCATCGTGCGTGAACACCTCACCACCGAGAAGGACTCCAAGGTGAGCGAACTGTTCCGCTTCGGCATGGCAATTCAGATGCCCAAGCAGTACAACCAAGTGGAATATTACGGCCGCGGCCCTGCCGAGACCTACTGTGACCGCAAGGACTCTGAGTTCCTCGGCATCTACAAGAACGAGGTGCTGAAAGAATATTTCGAGTACGTGCGCCCGCAGGAAAGTGGCAATCACGTTGATGTGCGCTGGTTCCGCGTCATCGACAAGGACGGCAAGGGCCTGCAGTTCTACAGCAACGCTCCGATGGAGGCCTCTGCCCTACCCTACACCACAGCCCAACTCGACGATGGCATGCACAAAGACAAGGCTTGGGGCCATCATAGTGGTGACCTGATTCCATCGGGCATGACCAGCGTACACATCCAGCAGCATCAGATAGGCCTGGGCTGCGTGAACTCTTGGGGTGCATGGCCTCGCTCTGAGTATCGTTTGCCCTATAAGGACTACGACTTCACCTTTGCCATCAAACCTGTTAAATGATGAAAAGACTAAAAATGCTGATAGCGGCGCTCACGGTGCCGCTATTAGTTTTTCCACAACGTCAGCAGCACTTCAAAAAGCAGATTCCAGCCGGCAACTATAGCGGCATCTGCGCTCTGGGCAACGACCGCTATGCCGTAGTGAGCGACAAGGCTGAGACCGACGGATTCTTTGTATTCCGCATCGAGGTTGACAACGAAAAAGGCCGTATCACTACGATAGAGAATGAAGGCTATCGGTCCAGCGGACTGCCCAACCGCGATATGGAGGGCATCTGCTACCGTCCTTCCACGCAAACCGTATTTATATCTGGCGAAGCCGACAACGAGGTCTATGAATACACACTCGACGGCCAGCGCACGGGACGCAAGCTCCAGATGCCCACATTCGTCAGGCAGGCCCACAAAAACTTCGGCCTGGAATCATTGACCTACGATACCAACAGACATCTTTTCTACGTCACCACAGAACAACCCGTCGCTGGTGAATCGCAACTCAGGATACTCGAATTCGATGACGATCTGAACCTGCGGCAACAATACCTTTATCAGCCAGACGAACCCATAAGCCGCAAATATCTACACGGTGTGTCCGAACTCTGTGCGCTCAGCGACGGCCGCCTGCTGGTGATGGAACGGCAGATACGCATACCCCGTCTGAAAATCGGGGCATCCACCGTAACACGTATCTATGAGATACATCCCGATCGGCAGTCTGAAACGACAACCGGCGAACAGCCACAACTAACCAAGCGTCTGGTCACGGAGTTCAAAACCAGACTCAACCTGACCAGCCGTAAATTTGCCAATTTCGAAGGTCTCTGCCAGATTAACGACAAGTGGCTCCTGCTGATAGCCGACTCGCAGAATCAATACAAAGGCATACTCCGCGACTGGCTGAAACTAATCACTCCTTTGCAAGAATAAACTATCTTTGAATTCCTAAGTATAAAAAAAGAAAAGGGGAACTGAAAAGTGTCAAGAAATGTTATAAGTCTTGGAGAGGTCATAAATTCTTAGTAATTTTGCACTCTGAAATACGTATTCGAATATGGGATTGTTTGATTTTTTTAGTAAGAAGAAGAAAGAAGAGACGCTGGACAAAGGCTTGGAGAAGACCAAGACCTCAGTATTCAGCAAATTGACACGTGCCATTGCAGGCAAGTCGAAAGTCGACGACGACGTGCTTGACAACCTGGAGGAAGTGCTCATTACCAGTGATGTAGGCGTGGAAACAACGCTGAAGATCATTGACCGTATAGAGAAGCGAGTAGCCAGGGACAAGTATGTGTCTACCAGCGAGTTGAACGGTATCCTGCGCGAGGAGATTGCCGGCCTGCTGGCAGAAAACAACAATGGGGATAACGATAACTGGGATTTGCCCACCGACCATAAGCCCTACGTCATATTAGTGGTAGGTGTTAATGGTGTGGGTAAGACAACCACCATTGGTAAACTGGCCTGGCAATTTAAACAGGCCGGCAAGAAGGTGTGCCTGGGTGCTGCCGACACGTTCCGTGCTGCTGCCGTAGAGCAGTTGTGCATCTGGGGCGAGCGCGTAGGTGTGCCTGTGGTGAAGCAGCAGATGGGTAGTGATCCCGCCAGCGTAGCCTTCGATACGCTACAGAGTGCCAAGGCCAATGGTACCGACGTGGTGATTATTGATACGGCCGGTCGCTTGCACAACAAGGTGGGCCTGATGAACGAACTGAAGAAAATCAAGG
>JAEEGL011396325.1_pt1 | contig 16295 bp, 16 predicted proteins | sample 9134231 | NCBI WGS metagenome assembly JAEEGL01 (sample SAMN16246548, study PRJNA631951) | gut metagenome | biome: gut microbiome; feature: rumen; material: fiber-attached | host: Bos | place: Iran: Karaj | collected 2018-10
ATTCCACCCAAAAGACTCAAAGAATTATCGGATATTTTTGGGCTTGATGTAAAATATTTTGGAGAAATATCTGAAGAGCAGCAGGAAGAAATAAAAGAAATGTCCTGTTATTACAATAAAGAGGATGATGCATATACATTTAATAGGGATCGAGCAAGTTATATTGTAGCCTTTAGTCGGTTGCCATCAGCAGATGATATGGCGCTTGATACTGATGAATTTCATAATGATTCAGAGTTTAAAAAAGAACTGAATGAATATCTTCAAATACTAAAACAGGATATTTCAAAGGAAAATGATATTTATGGGATCAAATTGAAGCTCCGTCATAGTTGTTGAATACTCTGCTTATATCAAGAGTTTACTACATTAATGAATACTTGTAGCAATGAATCTGTAATCAACTATCAAATGATAATGTTAGTGATAAGATCATTAGAGAAAGTTTTTGGTATTGAGAATAAATCCTCTAATAAGGTTTATGAACCATTGGTTGAAGAATTAAGTGAGACACTTTTGGAGCATGCAAAACAAATACTTAATGAACGGTATCACAGGATGGCAAAACAAAATACGGAGAGTGTATATTTTGAAAAGCTAAATGGTAATATCAGTCGAGACAAATATATTGAAGATTACGTGAATGTGCATATTGAAAAATCTATGAAGCAAATGAATGTCAAGACAAGGAAGCTTAAGTATGAATCATTAGAAGAAAAAGAAAGAGAAATAGATGAATTGAATAAGAGAATTATGGAAAAAGAACGTAATAATTCAGTTATAGATTAAGTGGTTATTAATAGAAGCGGCTATATCAAGCAAGGTATAGCTGCTTTTTATTTATGGGAGATAAAATAATGGATACAGTGAATCAAATAAAAGAAATGATAAATAAAGTGGATGAAGAAAACTTCATAATTAGTATCCCTATCGTCTTTAGAGAGGAGGCGAAAGATGGCAGAAAAGAAATACAAGCTAAATCAGGTGGCAATCAGGATGGTTAGGGAAAAACCTCTATATAGCTCTGAACCGATAGATTCACCAGAAAAAGCAGTTAAACTTCTTGCAGATGCGATACGTGATTATGATAGAGAGGTTGTATGTATTATCAATTTTAATTCTGCAATGCGACCGATTAATCTTAATATCTGTTCTATGGGAGCAATTGATAGAGCAATAGTATCCCCGAGAGAGGTTCTTAAGTCATCTATATTATCGAATGCTTCTTCAGTAATGCTTTTGCATAATCACCCCAGTGGAAGTTGTGAACCTTCAGAACAGGATGTTCTTATAACTGACAGGATGCAAGAAGTATATAAGCTGATGGATATAAAGCTTCTTGATCATATTATCATCGGGAGTGACAGCTTTTATTCTTTTACGGAGAACAGCAAAATGCCGGATAAGCAGCTTTCTTTTACTCCTATCATGGAATTGTATCAAATGAAGCATGGTTTGGAAGCAAAAAAAGAATCAGTGAGAAAACAGCTCAAGGAATATGGAGAGGTGGCAGAAGTAAAAACTCCGAAGAAGAATACAAAGAAAAAAGTGGAGGAATTATAAGTGAATATAAGAAATGTAAGGGCGAGAGATCGTCCTTTTTTGATGCAAAAGGGTGTCACTGCGACAGCGACACCCAAAGGGTAACAGTAGTTTGGAACCACTGCACCACTAGCATAACGATTATAGCAGAGGTTCCGTGATATGGAAAGAAAAGGAGAAATGAAGAATGGCTTTTTTCAATTCAGCAATAACAATATTACAGACGCTTGTAACTGCAATCGGAGCCGGACTCGCTGTATGGGGAGTTATCAATCTTCTTGAAGGATATGGTAATGATAATCCTGGAGCTAAGTCACAGGGGATCAAGCAGTTGATGGCAGGCGGCGGTGTCGTACTGATTGGAACACAGCTGGTTCCACAGCTTTCGTCACTGTTTTAGAGAAAGGAGATAACACCCCATGCTCGATTGGATTATAGAAGACATTGAGGAATGGATAAGGGATCTCTTAAAAGGAATAGTACTGACCAATCTTGAAACTATGTTTGAAGATGTCAATGAAAAGACAGCAGATATAGCTACTCAGGTTGGTCAGACACCTTCCGGATGGAACGGAAGTATATACAGTTTTATACAGACAATATCAGATACAGTTATTTTGCCGATAGCAGGACTGATACTGACATTTGTATTATGTTATGAACTGTTATCAATGCTGACAGAGAAGAATAACATGCATGAGATTGATACATGGATGTTTTTTAAATACTTTTTCAAAATGTGGGTAGCAGTATATCTGGTAAGTAATACCTGGACTATAGCTATGGCAGTGTTTGATGTTGGTCAGTCAATAGTGAATAGTGCTTCGGGCGTAATAACGAATTCTACTACGGTTGACTGGTCATCGCAGATAGCAACTATGGTAACAAATATGGATTCTCTTGATATAGGAGAGCTGGCGACATTGGCCGTGGAGTCGATGCTGGTCAGCGTTTGTATGAAGATACTTTCCGTTGTAATAACAGTAATTGTATATGGAAGAATGGTAGAGATTTATCTATATACCTCAGTAGCACCTATTCCATTTGCAACTATGACAAATAGAGAGTGGGGGCAGATAGGAACAGGTTATTTAAGGGGACTGTTCGCTCTTGCATTCCAAGGATTCCTGATGATGATATGTGTAGGAATCTATGCGGTGCTTGTGGCTTCGGTAACAGTTTCAACAAACCTACATTCCGCATTGTTTGGAATAATAGGTTATACAGTAATACTAGTATTCAGCTTGTTTAAGACTGGATCACTGGCAAAGTCAATTTTTAATGCACATTAAAAGGAGAGATATTAATGGCAATAGTAGCTAAGATTCCCAAGGATCTTACTAAAGTGAAGAATAAGGTGATGCTGAATCTCACGAAGAGACAGCTGATCTGTTTCGGAACTGCAGCTGCGATAGGATTTCCGGTTTACTATCTTACGAAAGATATCATCGGAACAACAAATGCAGCAACTATTATGATTTCAATGATGGTTCCGGCATTTCTGTTTGCAATGTATGAGAAGAATGGTCAGCATTTAGAGCAGATACTTCTGAACATTATCAGACAAAATCTTCTTCGCCCTAAGATCAGGGTTTATGAAACAAGAAATATTTATGAAACAGATATAAAAAAGATAAAGATTAACAAGAGGGAAGGAGGACAGAACCTTGCAGAAGGAAGAAAAAAAGGAAAGCCTATTAAAAAGAGCAGGGCTGAATAAAGAAACACATCTTTCAGTGCAGGATACAATCCCTTATGTGGAAATGGCAAGAGATGGAATATGTAAGGTATCAGAGGGAGTATATTCAAAAACAGTAAAGTTCTTTGATATTAATTATCAGCTGGCAAGAGATGATGATAAGAAAGCTATACTTGAAAAGTGGTGTGAATTTCTCAACTATTTTGATAGTTCAATCCATCTTCAGTTTTCGTTTATAAATCATCATAGTAATATGAGCGAATATGAGTCGGTGATTTCAATAGAACCTCAAAAGGACAACTTTAATGATATAAGAAAAGAGTATTCAGAAATGCTTAAGGAGCAGTTATCTAAGGGTAATAACGGGCTCGTGAGAGAAAAATATATCACATTCAGTATCAGAGCTAAAGATGTTAAGGAAGCAAAGCCGAGACTTGAACGTATAGAAACAGATGTGATCAATAGTCTGAAGCTTATGGGAGTTGAGGCAAGTGCACTTGATGGGGCTGAGAGACTTAAGGTTTTATATGAGATGTTTAATCCTGATTCACAAGTTCCATTTAGGTTTTCATATGACCAACTTATAAAGTCGGGACTTTCTACTAAGGATTACATAGCACCATCCAGTTTTGTGTTTGACAGTAGCAAGTATTTTCAGATGGGCAATACTACAGGAGCAGTTTCTTTTTTACAAATACTTGCACCTGAGTTTGAGGATACAATACTTCAGAAGTACCTGGAAATAGATCATAATCTGGTACTCAACATTCATATTGAAGCAATAGACCAGCTTAAGGCTATAAAGCTTATAAAAGCTAAGGTTACAGATATCGATAAAATGAAAATTGAGGAACAGAAGAAAGCTGTAAGAGCTGGATATGATATGGATATTATTCCCTCGGATTTAGCTCTTTATGGTGAAGAAGCAAAGGAACTCATGAATGCACTTCAGTCAAGAAATGAGAGACTGTTTCTTGTGACAATATTATTCCTTAATACAGATAAAAAGAAAAGAGATTTAGATAATACAATCATGCAGATTTCCGGTATAGCGCAGGGAACAAATTGTATGATGAGAAGACTTGATTATCAGCAGGAGCAGGGCCTTGTAAGCAGTCTCCCTTTAGGGGTTAACACTATTCCTATAAAGAGAGGACTTACAACAAGTGCTACTGCTATTTTTGTACCTTTTACAACACAGGAATTATTCATGCCGGGAGAATCATTATATTACGGAATAAATGCTACATCCAACAATATGATAATGGCGGATAGAAAGCAGCTAAAAAATCCGAATGGATTAATCTTGGGTACACCCGGTTCCGGTAAATCTATGTCGGCAAAAAGAGAGATAACAAATGCATTTTTTGTAACAAGAGATGACATTATTATTGGAGATCCTGAGGGTGAGTATTATCCGCTTGTAAATGCGCTTGGAGGACAAGTAATAAGAATATCAAGTACAAGCAAGGATTATATCAATCCGATGGATATCAATCTTGATTATGCTGATGGAGATAATCCGCTTGGCTTTAAGAGTGATTTTATTCTTTCGATGTTTGAGATTATCATGAACGCACATTCAGGACTCGCGCCGGAAGAAAAGTCAGTCATAGATAGATGTCTTCCGATTGTGTATTCGAAGTATTTCAAGGATCCAGTTCCGGAAAATATGCCGATACTTGGAGATTTATACAATACACTTCGTGCACAGAAAGAGGATGCAGCACAGGGACTTGCTACTGCACTTGAAATCTATGTAAATGGTTCGCTTAAAGTTTTCAACCATCAGACAAATGTAAATCTTGATAATAGAATCATTTGTTTTGATATAAAGGAGCTTGGTAATCAGCTCAAGAAGCTAGGAATGCTGATAATACAGGATCAGGTATGGAACAGAGTAACAATTAACAGGGCACAGAAGAAAGCTACCAGATACTTTATAGATGAGTTCCATCTTCTTTTGAAGGAACCTCAGACTGCCGCGTATTCCGTAGAGATATGGAAGCGTTTTAGAAAATGGGGTGGAATTCCTACAGGTATCACACAGAATGTGACCGATTTTCTTGGTAGTCCAGAGATACAGAATATTATTGAAAATTCGGATTTTGTATATCTGCTTAATCAGGGTAAGGATGATAGAGATATTCTTGCAAAGAGGCTTAATATTTCAAAGGAGCAGCTTGCATTTGTAACTAATAGTCCGGCTGGTAGCGGTCTAATCATATATGGAAGTGTCATTATACCGTTTAAGGATAAGATGAACAAAAATATGAAGCTTTATAAGCTGATGACGACAAAGCCTGAAGAGGTTGAAGGGAGAAAAGATAAATGAGAATAAAGGTTTTTATGGATGAGAATAATGCAGAAATCCGAGATGCAGTTCTTGAAGGGACAGACGAAGAAATAAATGCATTTTCTAAGTTTGTTAATGAACTTGAGGATAATAAGATTAAAGATATTGCAGAAAAGATTAAGGATGGAATGAATGATCCTGATTCATGTAAGGAGAAGGCTCATAAGAGTATAATCAACATTTTAGAACTTATGTGTCTTCAGGATGATCTTATCAGAAATATGGAAAGAGAGCTGAATGATCCTAATTTGGATGCAATCATGTATTTATATAAAAAAGCTCTTGATAGGACAATGAATCAGTCCATTGATAATATAAATACATTTTTCAAATCCGTATAGAGAGGAGTGACAGCCAATGATTTATATAATCACGCACTGGAAGCTCATTTGTATTTGCAGGGGCAGGTCAATACTTAGACCTGTCCTTGTCTTTTATAAGGCAGGTGACTTAATTGGATGAGATAAAGGGAAAAGAAAAAATAGTAATAAAGGCATCCAGAGAAGGACTTGTAGAAGAGAACCTTGCCACCGGAGAAGAAAAAAATATCTCTGGGAAGAAAACACAGTATCTTGGTGAAAAAAGAGAAGAGAGTCATCTTGATAATAAAGAAGATGTTGTAATAAACGATAAAAAAGATACTGCAAAGAGAAGGCGAAAGCTTAGATATGAAAGAATGACTGAGGCAAAGGATGATATAGTATCAGAACAAAAAGAGAATATAGCCATTTCAAAATCCAAGGTCAAAAAATCTGGAAATATGAAACCTTCAGATATAAAAAAGAAATCGTCGAGGAAGAATACATATCAAAGATTTAAATCTTCGGAAGCAAAAGAAGCTGTTAAAAATAGCGCATTCAGGATTGTAAATAATGCTTCGATTGTTGCGGATGAAGTAATAACAAGAACGAATACATATGATGAAGATGGAGAGGATGATGTGCCTACAGAAATGGCTGAAGATGGTTCTTTATCAAGTAAGTATGTGTTTTCTAATCACAAAATGAAATCAATGCGAAAAGATAAAGAGAATCCTAGTATTAAACAAGAATCGAATTATGAGAGATTCATGTTTAGAGATAGTAAGGAGAATAATCTATCAGTTAAGATAGAGAATGATGGGAATACTTCATCTACAGGAAAAAGAGTTAATAAGAATAAACAGGTTCAAAAGAAAAAGTATAAAAGGAAATATGCTTCTGCAAAACATAGCGGTGCGGCCATTGAAGGATCTGCGACTAGAAGCACATCTGAAAAGGTAAGAGAAGAAGGATCCAGAGTGGGAAGGGCGATTGTTAATTTTGTAAAGAATAACAAAGTCCTTTTTTTAATACTTGCTGTTATGGGAATATTTGCAATGTATTTTGCTTTTACTTTTTCTGGATTCAGTCTCTTTGGAACTGGGGTAACTCAAACGGTTTCATCGACAACATATCCATCAGAGGACGCAACTATATATGCAGCTGAAAATGAATACGCAGGTCTTGAAGCGTCATTAAATACTCAGATAAATAACATAGAAACAGAACACCCGGGATATGATGAGTATAACTATAGTATTGATGAAATTGGCCATAATCCGTATCATCTGACATCATATCTTACGGTAAAGTATGGAAACTACGATGGAGTAGATGTATCAACAGAGCTGAGTGCCATATTTTCAGATCAATATACTCTGACACTTACCGAGTCAACAGAAACCAGAGAAAGGGAGAAAATAGATCCAGATACTGGCGAAGTTGAAACTGATGATGATGGAAATCCCGTTATGGAAGAATATGAGGCAAAGATACTTAATGTATCACTGAGAAACATGGGATTTGATTATGCGGTAAGTAATCGGATGAATAGTGATGAACAGCAGTATTATTCAACACTCAATGCTACATATGGCTGCAGGGATTATCTTTGGGATACTAATACAACATATTATGCAGGAACGTCCGGTTCTGATTATGAAATACCGCCAGATGCCCTTTCGGATGAAAGGTTTAAAAATATGATAACTGAAGCTGAAAAGTATCTTGGTTATCCATATGTATGGGGTGGTGCTAGTCCTGAAACATCGTTTGATTGTTCGGGATTCGTCTCATGGGTAATTAACAACTGTGGCAATGGTTGGAGCTATGGAAGACTTGATACTGATGGACTGCGAAGCATAACTGCGTATGTATCTGCAGAGGATGCAAAACCTGGAGATCTTATATTTTTTCAAGGCACATATAATACATCAGGAACGTCGCATGTAGGCATCTATGTGGGAGATGGAATGATGATACATTGTGGTGATCCGATTAAATATTCAAGTGTGAATACAGATTATTGGCAGCAGCATTTTCATTCATATGGAAGATTGCCGTAAGGAGGAACAAATGAGAAAGATAGATAAACTAATATCGGACTATGAACAGCTTGAGGCTAAAAGAATAGAAACAATCCGACAGAAGGAAGAAATAAAAGCTGCAATAGCAATCATGGAAACCGATGAAATGCAGAAAGCTCTCCGAGCAAATAAGCTTACAGACAGACATATAGTACTTTTTATAAATGGTCTAAGAAATGGGTCTATCAGTATAAAGGCAGAAGATAATGGAAGACTGTTTATAAATGGTAAAGAAGTAACGAAGGAGGAAGTAAAATCGTGAAGAAGATAAAGCTTATGATAGTTATGCTGTTATGTTCTATTCTTTGCTTTAGTACAGTATGCTACGCAAAGGAAGATGAGGATGATGATTATAGTGGTGTGACTTATGAAGAAGTTGAGGATGATTCAAAGAAACAGGAATCTACAACGGTAGCTCCAGCTACAACTGAAGCTCCTAAAGTAATAACAACTGAGGCGGCAACTGTACAGACTACTGAGGCTAAAACTGAAGTGACAACGGAAGCAGTAACAGAGGCGACAACAGAATCTGCAGGAGAAACAGATAAAGTATTGGAAGAGGTTGACGAGAATGGTCAGCCTTTTTCTACGTCTGGGAATAGCAGTCTTGTAGATGATTATCAAGATGATAAGACAAAGGAGTTTCTTACTATTACAACTGATAATGGTAATTCATATTTTATAGTAATTGATAGATCAGGAAATATGGATAACGTTTATCTTTTATCAAAGGTTGATGAACATGATCTTCAGAACTTTGTTGAAAAGGAAGAAGAGGTAACTACAGAGGAACCACCAAAGATTGTGTTACCAGAGGAAAAAGAAGAAGTTGAGGAGAAGGATGAGCCAAAGAAGGAAACAAATAAGAAATCTAATCCTGCAATGATATTTATTGTAGTAGCCGCATTAGGTGGAATCATATATTACTTCAAGTCAAAGCCTGGAAAACCAAAGGGACCGGCACCAATTAATGAGAATCTGGAAGATGAATATGAGGAGCCGGATGATGTTGAAATTACATATCAGGACGATCCTTTTGATAATGATGATGAAGATGAAGAAACTGAAGAGTAATAAAGTGGCAGGGCAAGAAATTGTCCTGCCTTTTTAAGGAGGGATTGCTATGCAACTTGTAATAGCGGAAAAGCCGAGTGTGTCAGCAAGTATAGCTAAAGTACTTGGAGCAGACGAAAGAAAAGAAGGCTATTTTGAAGGCAATGGATATATTGTGACATGGTGTCTTGGACATATAGCAGATTATGCATATCCGGAAGAATATGATGAAAAATATAAGAAGTGGGATTTTAGTGATCTGCCGATTATTCCAGATTCATGGCAAATGTCAGTTTCAAAAGATAAACGCAGTCAGTATAAGATTCTAAAAGCATTACTTAATGATAACAGCATTAATGATGTGGTTAATGCATGTGATGCAGGAAGAGAAGGAGAATTGATTTTCAGACGAGTATACGAAATGACAAAAAGCAAGTTGCCAATCAAGCGACTCTGGATCAATTCTATGGAAGACAGTGCAATCAGTGAGGGATTTGACAATCTGAAAGATGGGCATGAATTTGACATGCTTGCGGTTGCAGCAGCAGCCAGAGCTAAAGCGGATTGGCTTGTTGGAATAAATGCAACTAGAGCATATACAACAAAACTTAACAGGAAATATACCATAGGAAGAGTTCAGACGCCGACAGTCATGTTGCTTGTTGAAAGAGATGATAAGATAAACCATTTTATCAAGGAACCATTTTACAAGGTCATTATTGAGAAGGATGGAATGAAAGCAGTATCAGAGAATATAAAAGAAAAACAAAAAGCAGCTGAAGTTGCTGAAATATGCGATGGGAAAACTGCGGAGGTAATATCAGTAAAGAATATAGAGAAGAGAACTAAAACCCCGAGACTTTATGATCTTACATCGCTTCAGAGAGAGGCTAATCGTTTTTTTGGATACTCAGCGAGTGATACTCTTTACATTCTTCAAGGGTTATATGAAAAAAAGCTGGTTACTTATCCCAGAACGGATAGTCAGTATATTACGGAAGATATGATCAGTACAGTGAGTGAGCTTATTATTCGTATAAAAGATAAGTATGATTTTCTTCGAGAATACAAGCCTGGAGGGATTGATAAACTAGCAGATAACAGTAAGGTCTCGGATCATACAGCATTGCTTCCAACGGAAGGTTCACTGTCAGGAGAAGAAAGCTTATCCGAGAAGGAAAAGAACATATATAACCTAATTGTTCGCAGACTCATGTCTGCTGCATCTTCAGATTATATTTTTAGTGAGACAGAAGTGATTATCCGGTGTGAAGATAATGACTTTAAGTGCAAGGGAAGAACAGTTATTGATATGGGCTTTAAGTCAGTGGAGAATTCTTTTGACAGATATATGAAGATAAAACAGAAAAAGGACGAAAAAGAACAGATAATAACTGTAAATGAAGGAGATACCTTTAGTGTCATTGCAAAGGCAGAAGAGCATTATTCCACACCGCCCAAGCCATATACGGAAGATACATTGCTTGCAGCGATGGAGTCAGCTGGAAGTAAAGAATTTGAAAATGAAGTTGAACGAAAAGGGCTAGGAACACCAGCGACAAGAGCAAGTATCATCGAGAAGATAATTCAGACTGGTTATGCGGAAAGAAAAGGAAAGCAGCTGAATCCGACTCAAGAAGCTTATAATCTGATAAACATATTACCGGACTATATTAAATCAGCAAGTCTTACTGCTGAATGGGAGAATAAACTTCTTGATATGGAAAAGGGAAAGGTATCGGAAGATAGTTTTTATAACGAGATAAATAAGATGGTTCAAAACATAATATTAGGATGTGAAGATTTATCTCCGATAAAAACGGAAAAGCAAGTACTAGGTAAATGTCCTGTATGTGGAGCAGATGTAGTTGAGTATTCTAAAAGCTATAGCTGCAGCGATAAGGAATGTAAGTTTGTTATCTGGAAGGAGAATAAATTCCTGGCTTCTATGAAGAAGAAAATGGATAAAAGGATTGCAACAGACCTTATCAGCAAAGGTAGATCGAGGGTCAATAATCTTGTTTCATCAAAAGGAAATAAGTTTAATGCGGATCTAGTTATAAAGGTGGAAGATGGTAAAGTATCTTACTGTCTCGAATTTCCTGACAAGAAATAAATATATTAAAACTCAGTCCTGCAAGTGGAAGGCATGCGCCACCTGCAGGGCTTTTTATATATAAGACTAAATAAAATGAATAATGGAGGATAATGAATATGCCTGAAAACAATTTTGAAAAAAGAACTAATGAAGACCGTATGAAAGAGATTACGGAACAGCTTGAAAAAGGTGTTGAGGAACTGTTTACATCAGAGAACTATAAGACATATCTCAATACAATGTCCAAGTTCCATACATACAGTTTTAACAACACAGTGCTAATTGCTATGCAGAAGCCGGATGCTTCTCTTGTGGCTGGATATGATTCATGGCAGAAAAACTTCAACAGAGCTGTGAAAAAGGGAGAACATGGTATTCGAATCATAGCACCAGTTGAAGTTAAGGATAAGAGAACTGTGGGAAGAATCGATCCAGATACCAAGGAACCAATCTTAGATGAAAATGGTAAACAGATTCTTGATGAAGTTACAGTACAGTCTACACGCTTTCGTGTAACTACAGTATTTGATGTTTCACAGACTGAAGGAGATCCACTTCCTCAGCTTGGAGTAGAAGAGCTAACTGGAAATGTCAAAGATTTTGATGCTTTTATGGAAGCGATAAGGGAAGTGTCACCGGTTCCTATCCGTTTCGATGATATAGAGAGTGGGGCAAAAGGATATTACAGCCTGGATGCTAAGGAAATAGTAATCCAGAAAGGTATGAGTGAACAGCAGACTATGAAAACTGTTATTCATGAAACTGCTCATGCAATTCTTCATGACAGGGATGTTATGAAGGAACAGGGGATAGAGAAGGATAAGCTTACAAGAGAAGTCGAAGCCGAGTCTGTTGCATATACAGTATGTCAGCATTTTGGAATAGATACATCTGATTATTCATTTGGTTATATAGCTGGATGGAGCAGCAGTATGGAAATGAAGGAGCTTAAGTCATCTATGGATACCATTAGAAAAACATCTGCGGATATAATTGGAAAGATATCTGAAAAGATTAAAGAGAGAACTCCTATAGTAAAAGAAGAACAGGTGGCTGACGGAGCAGTTGCTGTAGCGCTCAGTTATGATGATTTTCTCAACTCTGTTGTAAAGCATCTTCCGGAAAGACTAAGCGGAGCACTTGAGGGTGCAGAAGTAAGTATACAGGATATGCAGAAGCTTCAGGATAAATCCTATAGAGGTATATGTGTAAGGCCTGAAGGAAGTAATATCGGTGCTGTGATGGATATGAAGCCATATTACGAGATGATGCAGCAGGGAGCCTATATTTCTGCAGTACTTGATAAGATTGCTATGGATTCTAACCATGCATTTGCCAAGGCAGAATTATCTCAGGATACTAGCGTTCTTACTGATTATTCAAAAGCTAAAGAAATGCTTTCGGTAAGGATAGTGAATACCGAGATGAATAAGGAAATGCTTGAGGGAATACCTCATACAGAAATGGAAAATCTTTCTGTAGTTTATCAGCTTAGGGTTGATGTAGGAGAAGAGCATGGAAGTGTAGTTATAAAAAATGAGATGCTTGAGGCATGGGGAATAACTGTAGATCAGCTCCATAATGATGCTCTGGAGAATGCTGGAAAAATAGATAAACCAATGTTTATAAGTATGAATGATATGCTGAGAAATATGATGGGAGAAGATTTCGATATGATGATGCCAATAGAAGCGCCGCCAGCTATGTATGTTGCTGGTGTTGAGTCATCATATAGGGGAGCGAGTGTAATAGCTTATCCGGGATTTATGGATGATGTAGCAGATAAACTTGGAGAAAACTTTTATGTTATTCCGTCATCAGTGCATGAGGTTATTATTATTCCTGACAGTGCAGTAGATTCTTACCATGCGCTTGAAGAAATAATAGGACAGGTCAATGGAACAGTTCTTAATCCTGAAGATTATCTTTCGGATAATGCATATCATTACGATGCAGAAACAAAGGTATTTGAACTTGCTTCCAGTTATGATGCAAGGGTATCAGAGGTTGAGAATAATGTGACAAAAGATGAGAAGACTATTGCTGCTGAGAGTATGGCAGTTGAATTATCAGATTTCTTAATAAAGACTGATCCGGCTCTTCTTGATGAAGGTGCAAAAGAATCCTTTAACAGAACTGCTTCAGCGGATTTATTAAGTGATAACAAGTATCAGCCAATTGAACGACTTGATGCAATAATTGTTCATCCAGAAAACTATGATCCAACAATTGTTGATGATGCAAAGAATCTTAAGGCGCGACTTGAGGAATTTGTTGGAATAAGTGCATCTGTTAGTTACTATGTTGCAGAATCTGGCGAGTTTCCTACTTTAGGTGAATATCATGAAGGATTATCGCTTGAAGAAGCATTGAAGACATTTCAGGATATTCCTGAAGACCGTATGAATGCGGGAAAAACTATCGGTATAGTGTTCAGTGATGGCAGTATATATGATGGAACATATGATCTTATGCCTACAGGAAAAGTGTCGGATGAGATGATTGGAAATGTTGACCATATTAAAGCTTCTCCAGAGGCTCAGAAGGCATTCAATGATCTTAAGGATGGAATGTCGAAGCTAAAGGAAGTAGAAAAGGAAGTTCCTGAAGCGAAGAAACAGACTAAGAAAACTAGGGAGAAGAAGTCCGTTGTTAAGGATCTGAAGGATAAGCAGGAGGATGTGGCAAAGAAACCGAAGAAGCCGCAGCAGAGAGCTAAGAGTAATAAAAGAACCAAGGGAGGAGATGCAATATGATGAATATGTTAGTTGATGTTTCAAGTAATAAAGATTCTGTAGTAAGAAAAAATGCAGTACTCGGAATGGAATATATGAAAAGGCTTATGCCGGGAAAAGAAGATAGGATTAGTGATATAATATCAGATGCAGATACAGATGTAGATGCCATTGATGCAGCAAATGGATTCATCGGTACACTTATAACAGTAGAGGGATGATATGGCAGGGGCTATGTATTCTGTCTATCAGTTATACGGAAGGGCAGATTTAGCGCCCTTCCGTAATAAACCCTTTTTATATTTTAAAGAGCAAGGACTGCGGGTTACAAGTAAGATATATCATATGGTATTTATGAAAAACATAGAGGCGGATCTTACGGTTTTTGATATAAAAGATGATTATAATACGTTATTTTTCCCCAAGAAGATAGAAGCAAGTGATGTGATTCTTATTAATAGAAACTGTGTGCTTTATGCATACTTTTGTGATGGTGATGATTTTCTGTTGATTGAAGGATTTATACCAAATAGCAGCAGCAATGCAGTAATAGAATATAATACAAAAGATTATGTTATATCCGGTTATGGTGGTAAGTGGTATAGTACAGAATCGCTTAACATTAATGGGAAGAATTACTATCTTATGGAGCATCAGGAGTTAGGGAAAAGTACATTTTGGATTATACTTGATGAAATGGGAGAAGTAGTCATAGACAAGGTTTCTGATGGCTTTAGAGGCGATATAATCGAATGTATTAAGAATTGCATGGGAAATGCTTCAGGAGGTAATACGAAGCTTGAGAACTGGCAGAAAGCATATGAGAATGGGGAATATCTTAGAACAGCTGAAATAAATGAAGAAGCAAATTATAATATGATAGACGGACGTATTAATAATATAAAACGTCCTTCTGTACTAAAACGTTTGAATCGTAAAAAACAAGAAGTATCAGCAAGATACGGGAACTCAAACGGTGCAGTACGAGATGGAATAGTAAAAAAATAAATCATACCCGATACTTTTGGACTAACTGAAGTATCGGGTTTTATTTTTTTTGGAAAGGAGGAAATGATGGCAAGATCTAGAAAAGAACGTAGTATAGTGAAAGTGAAAAAGTTAGATGTTCGAATGACTGAAGCGGAATATTTAATCATTAAAGAAAACGCAGAAAATGCGGGTATGTCTGTTTCAGAATTTATTAGAAGCAGCTGTCTGGGAAAGAAAGTGATTATTCGAAAGAGTACGATAGTAGAAATGCCTGAGATTCGTGAGATTAAAGCTAATCTGGGAAAGATAGGAAGCAATATTAATCAGATTGCTAAATATTTCAATCAAGGCGGCTACAGATCAATGAATATGATAGATAGTATCCATCAATGTATGGATGAGATGCATAAGGCATTTATAAAACTATCAGAATTGGCAGGTGATAAAAATGGCTATAATTAAACATTTGGCTGTGAAAAATAATAACTATAATGCAGCACTAGACTATATGATATATCAGCATAATGAAGAAACCAATAAACCTATACTTGATGAGAAAGGGAGGATGATTCTAAGAGATGAATACTTTATAGATGGCATAAATTGTGATCCGTTTTCTTTTTCAGATGAATGCAATGAGATTGATAAGAGATATAATATCAAACAGACTCGGAATAGTATAAAAACACATCATTACATTCTTTCATTTGATCCGGAAGATATTAATAATGGATTAACTGGAGAACGTGCCCAGAAATTGGGAATAGAGTTTGCACAAGAACATTTTCCAGGACATAAGATTATGGTATGTACTCATACTGACGGTCACAATGGGAGTAATAACATTCACTGTCATATAGTTATTCATAGTGTTAGATTTTGTGATGTTGAAAGGAAACCATACATGACAAAATCATGTGAATGGAAAGAAGGAAAAAAGCATTGGGCATCGAAATCATTTTTAGAATATATTAAAAAATCCGTGATGGATCTATGTGAAAGAGAAGGATTTGAGCAAGTGGATTTATTAACCCCTGCACGAAATAAGATAACTGATAGGGAGTATAGGGCAAAACAAAAAGGACAGAAAAGACTGGACAAGGAAAATCAGAAAGTTCGAGAAAGTGGATTGGAACCAAGAAAAGAAAAGTATGAAACTATAAAAGGATGTATAAGAAATGCTGTTAATGAAGCAATAGAAAAATCGGATTCGTTTAATGAGTTTCGTAATATAATGCAAGAGCAGTATAGAATAAAAGTTAAGATTACAAGAGGAAAGATTAGTTATCTTCCTCCTGAAAGAGACAAATATATAAGAGGACGTATGCTTGGAACAGATTATGAAATCGATAGTATTGAAAAAAGAATAAGAGCAAAATCTGAGCTTCAAGAGATTGATCAGGCAGTAAAAATATCTAAAGATTATGGAATACCTA
>JAEEGL012860369.1_pt1 | contig 16295 bp, 6 predicted proteins | sample 9134231 | NCBI WGS metagenome assembly JAEEGL01 (sample SAMN16246548, study PRJNA631951) | gut metagenome | biome: gut microbiome; feature: rumen; material: fiber-attached | host: Bos | place: Iran: Karaj | collected 2018-10
CACGATGTTGCCCATCTGCAGCATGGAGGTTCCGAGACCCTGGGCGACCAGGCCTCCCCACTTGTTTTCCTTAAAGCTCATGAAGGCAAAACCGATCATCTGGGCACAGCATCCGGCGACGGCTGCCCCTCCGGCAAGGCCGGTCAGGGAGAGGGCTGCGCAGATGGCCGCGGAGGAGATCGGGAGCGTCAGCGCCACGCCGACGATGACGGAGACAAGGATCCCCATGAAGAAGGGCTGGAGCTCTGTGGCCCACATGATGGCCTTCCCGACGGAGGATGCCGCGTAGCCGATAGCCGGGGCAAAAAGCATGGCGAGCACGGCGCCCACGATGATGGTGACGGCGGGGGTGACAAGGATGTCTACCCTGGTCTCCTTGGAGACCGCCTTGCCGCACTCAGCGGCCACGATAGTGATCAGAAGGACGGCAAGGGGGCCGCCCGCACCGCCCAGCGAGTTGGCGGCGATGCCTACGCCCGCCAGGGTAAACAGAACCAGGGGCGGGGCCTGCAGGGCATAGCCGATGGAGACGGCCATGGCCGGGCCGGTGGCGGAACTGGCATAACCGCCGATATCCTGGAGCACCTGGATTCCAAGCTGCTTGCCCAGCGTGGAAATGATGGTGCCGATGAGAAGCGAAGCGAACAGGCCCTGCGCCATGGCAGAAAGGGCGTCAATCCCATATCTCTGCGGGCTGAACTGGATATTCTTTCTTTCGAGGAACGCGGCGAAGCCGGTTTTCTTACCTGCGTCTGCAGCTTTATTCATGGATGAACCTCCGTAAAAAAGGGTATGGGAATAAAAGAATACTATTTAAGACGCACCCTGAACGTGGTATGATGATATAAAAGTACAAAATAACAGCTTTTATACCTGAACTGTCATGGCAGATCGGCAGAAAAACCGCAATTATCAGATATTGGTTTGCCAGGGTGGGAGAAACGGTCGGTTTTGGTTGTTTTTGTTATCTGGCCGTCGTCGGGATTATAACAGAGAGAATTTGTATTTGCAACCTATTGTTAATTAAATAACAATCAGGCCTTCGGGACTGCATTTCCGGGACAGTCGATGGTTTGGAAAAGCAGTCAGAAAGAACAGGAGGAAAAACGTGGGGATTAAACATGTAAAGGCAGCCGTCCAGAGACTGACCGAGAAGCTTTCCGGTGAGGATTTCCTTAAAGCAGCCGGGATGACGGCCCGCGGTATCCGGATGCTGATGAACAGGGAATACTGGGAGGCGCACATGGCGGGGATGTTCCCGGTACGCAGGAGATTCACCTGCTCGGAAATCTATGACCTGTGCGCGGAACCCATGGATCTTTTGGGAAAGGAGCCGGAAGGCGGCTGGATGTCGTACACATACAAGTATGCGTGCCACGTCCTTTTCCCGGAGGAAGAGTTCACAAAGAACAGCGCGCCTCATGCGACGGGCGCGGTCTTTTACCTGACGGTCCTGCAGTTTTTCTTTGAGGAAGAGCGGAAAGCCCTTCCCTGGGACAAATACTATGATTTTGCATTTCTCACCCCGGAAGAGGGAAAAAGCTATGAGTCATGGGATGAATACGGAAGGTTTCTCCATTATTTCCGGAAAGAATATGTCTATGAGATGATGCGCCTCGGCATGGAAGTCACTCCCTTCCATACGCTGGAGCATATTTCCGGTGTGCATTACGTCTCCATGCATGTGGCGAGAGATCTCCACAAAGCCGGCGTCCCCATTGACCTGACCCTGATCTCGGGTGCGGCGGCAGGCCACGATATCGGCAAGTTCGGCTGCAAGCCGAATGAGAAGGTGCCGTACCTTCACTATTATTATACGGACCAGTGGTTCAACCGCCACAAAATGGGGTATATCGGCCATATCGCCGCGAACCATTCCACCTGGGATCTGGAGCCTGAAAACCTCACCGTGGAATCCCTGGTGCTCATCTACTCGGATTTCCGCGTAAAGCAGAGCCGCGGCGAGAACAACCAGGAGATCACGGTCATCTCCAGCCTGAAGGACGCTTTTGAGGTGATTCTCTCCAAGCTGGACAATGTGGACTCCGCGAAGCTCTTGCGCTATAAGTTTGTCTATGCGAGACTCAGGGATTTTGAAGAGTACATGCGGTCCCTGGGCGTGGATACCGACCTGAACGGGAAGACGCCGAAGACGCCTCCCATGCCGGAGCTTACCCTGCGCAGCGTGGATGACAGCGTGAGATCCCTCATCCGCATGAGCGTGGAGCACAACATCAAGGTCATGGACCTGATGAGCGCGGAGCGGCAGTTGGGCAATTTCCTGGAATCGGCCAGGAGCGAGAAGGACTGGAAGAACCTCCGGGCCTATCTGAGCATCTTCTTCAATTTTACGGCCTATGCCAATGACTACCAGAAAAAGCAGATCCTGGACTTCCTCTACGAGCTGCTGATGCACCGGGAGGGACAGATCCGCGCGGAAGCGGCGATGCTTATGGGCAAGATCATTGCCCAGTTCAATTTCGGCTACCGGAAGCAGCGCCCGGTCGGCATGCCGGACCTCGGCGAGCGGGAGGCGGACGCCGTTTCCAGGGAGATCCTGGACCGGATGCTTCATCCGGACCGGAAGCTTACGGTGCGGCAGAAGAGGCGCATACGCTTCAATATGAAGAATGTTTTTGCCTCCATCCTGAAATATGCCACCGAGGGGGACATTCCGGAATATATTGCTCAGTTCATGTCCTGCTTTGAATCTCCGGAAACCCGGGAAGAGAATGAAGCCTTTGTCATCATGGACGCTGTCCATGAGATGCCGCTGGGCCGTCTGAGCGACGCGGAGCTGGAACAGATAGCCGGCTTTGCCCTGTATTACGGGAGCCATCCGGTGGAAGAGGTCCGCATTTCCTCCTGGCGGTGCGCGAAGATGCTTACGGACGTACGGCCCGACCTGGAAGCAATCCGCCGCTTTGCCGATATGGTGAGGGAAACCGATTGCAGCGGGAACATTTCCCTGACCTACCTGAAGATGCGGATTCTGCAGAATCTCGGGGAAGACGCTTCCGCCGAAGAGCATATTCTTTACGACCAGGATATTGTGTCCGATATTTTCCTGGACAACCTGAAGAACGCGACGCCCTGGATTGTGAAAGCGGTCAATATCAAGCTTCTGAAGAACCAGCTGGATCACGGGGATATGAGCCATAAGCTGCACATTTCCGCCCATCTCTCCAACCTGGTCAAGGTCAGCGAGTATGTCATGGTCCGGGAGGATGCCGGCAACGTCCTACTGGAAGTCCTGCACTATCTCCGCCCGGATGAGCGGAATGAGGTGGTGATGGAGCTCCGGGAAGGCCTGGAGATTGGGGAGTATGATTTCTCCAATTATATTCCGGATTACCTCGGGCAGGCGTCGCTCTGGCTGGGGCCCGCGGAGCTGGACGAAGTCATAAGCCACCTGATGGAGCTGGAGGCAAGCCCCAATGTGAAGATAGTCGCCAGCGCCCTGGATACGCTGGGCGCCATTCTGCGCCATTATCCCTCTTACCGGGAGCGCTGCGGGATATCCGATGAGGATTACGAGAACCGGAAGAAGATTCTCCTGGGCGGTATTCTCCGCGGGCTCGCCAATTACCGCGAGCCGGTGCGCCAGGAAGCCCTGCGGGTTGTGGAGACCCTGTTCTTTGCCAAGGAACTCAGCCTGGAGGAGAAACATTCCCTGTTCGTGCTGGGGTGGAGGAAGTTCCTCTTCCTGTTCAGCGAGAACGACCCGTCGGCTACCTCTATGTTCTACAGGGCGTCCGCACTGACGGCCCTGGGCAGCTTCATTACCCAGTGGAACATGTACCACGGCGATTTTCAGATTCCCATGCGGGACAAGGTCGCTTTCTTCCCGGGGACATTTGACCCGTTCTCCCTTTCCCACAAGGAGATTGTGCGTGAAATCAGGGATCTCGGGTATGAGGTTTACCTCGCGGTGGATGAGTTCTCCTGGTCCAAGAAGGCGCAGCCGCACCTGATACGGCGCCGGATTGTAAATATGTCCGTGGCGGATGAGTTCCATATCAACCTGTTCCCGGACGACATCACGGTAAACCTGGCGAACCCGGCAGACATCAGAAAGCTGCGGGAAGCCTTTGCCGGCTATGAGCTTTATATGGTGGCGGGCAGCGATGTGGTCGCCCACGCATCCTCTTACAGGAAGAAACCGACGGCAAATTCCATCCATCAGCTGAACCACATCCTGTTCCGCAGGAAAGGGGATGAGGAGGCGGATTCCCAGATCCATCCGGAGATTGTGAAGAACATTCTCGGGAAGGTGATCGAGGTAGAGCTTCCCGCCCGGTTTGAGGATATCAGCTCCACGATGATCCGGGAGAATATCGACCTGAACCGGGATATCAGCAACCTGATCGACCCTGTGGTGCAGGAGTATATCTACAACAACGGCCTGTACCTGCGTGAGCCGGAGTACAAACCGCTTGTCAGCGGAAAGGTGATTTCCTTCGACGAGCTGGAGAAACCGGATGACGGCGTGATCGAGGAGATGAAAGACATCATCCTGGAAATGCTGGAAAACGGGGAAGAGGTCCTCGGGCGCATCCGGAAATCCGCGGACAGGATGCTTATCCTCCGCAATATGCTGAAGGAAAACCACATTGCCGGGGCGGTGTGCTACCGCTACCTGCGTCCGAATATGCTGTTCTCCGTCCTGGGGGATGTGGAGCTGGCGGACCAGGTCCGCAGGAGAACCTCAGGAGAGATCCTGATGATCACCGGCATTTACACGGTGAAGGACACCATGATCGGCGACATTGCCCAGTATCTCCTGTCGGAAGTGATCGCGCGGTCCTTCCCGCAGGGCTGCAGCTACGCCCTGTTCTTCCCGGAGTACAGCAGCATGCAGGATACCGTGCTCTCCGCTGTCGAGCGGCAGGGATTTTTGCGGGCGGAGGAATTCCATTCCGAAATCCCACTGTACCTGGTTGACATGCACTCGCCGCTGGTCATCCTGAAAAACATGGAGACCACCATCAAGGAGCCTCTGGCCAGCGATCCGCATATCCTGAGGACTATCGAGAAGGGTCACCAGAAGCTGCAGAGGGCGATGACGGCCCTCTATCCCGGACAGCTGGTGCTCTCATTGTCCGCCGTGAGCATTTACCCGCGGCTGGTGGAGAAGGTGACGGCGCTCAACAACGTGCCGAACCAGCAGGCGGAGCCGAGGATTCTGGGAGACTGCATGTGTGTCCCCTTCGGAAAAATCATGCGGGACAAGGTCATCCCGAATACCGTGACAAAGACCCTGCACACAGATAAGGTTTACTCCCCGGATCTCCGGGAGGGAACCATCGAGGCATTCCCGAATTACACGTCTCTCGAGAACCAGATCACGATGCTGAAGTCCTTTGACCGGCCCATTATCCTGGTGGATGACCTGCTGCACCTGGGAGGTCGGTTTGAGGCCCTTGACCCGCTGTTTAAGGCGGAGAAGGTGGAAATCCGGAGCGTGGTGCTCGGCGTTCTTTCCGGTTACGGGCGCGACACCATGGCGATGAAGGGGATCGCGGCGGACAGCGTGTATTTCATCCCGAATATCCGGAAGTGGTTTGTGGAATCCACCCTCTACCCGTTTATCGGCGGCGATACCGTGCGGCGCGAAGAGCAGAAGGTTGCGGGGCTCGCGCCCTCAGTCAACATGATCTTCCCGTACACGAAGCCGGTGCCGGAAATTTCCGACGCGGACCGGGACGCGCTGTTTGAGTTTTCCGCCTGCTGCATCCGGAATGCCAGGGACATTTTCCTGACCCTGGAGGAAGCCTACCGGACAAGGTTCGGCAGGAACCTCACGCTGGAGCGCCTCTCCGAAGCGGTTATCGCGCCGCTCTGCCCGGACCGCGGGGCCTGCGTAAACTATGACCCGAACCTGGCGGCCAGCACTTACCTGACAAATGATCTGGAGATGCTGGATCGCATATGGTAAAAAGTATATACTGTATCAGGTGGGAGATGCCTCCCATCTGATACAAAACAGAAAGCTGGTTAAAGAAAATGAAATTCTATGAGATTGAACATGTGATATGCTGTTCTGAAAATGAGGCGCTTCCTTATCCGGAGGCGCCTGCATTGCGCGTAAAAGACGTGGAGGCGTTCCTCTTCGAGGGGGACTGGAAGATGCGCAGGAGCAGCTTCCTGGTAAATGATCCCGCCCTTCTTGCGGCGCCGGCCGAGAACACATCCTGGCTGTCCTCCGCGGAACTGGCCGCCGGGAAGGCTCCGGAAAATGTTCCGGGGGAAGTGAAGGAGGCCATTGCCGCAGGAAGGCTCCGCGCCGTGAATGCGTCCCATCCCCGGTTCCGGGAGATCCTTACCGGAAATATCCCCCTGGGCCCGTGGAAAGCAGGGGAAAAGCCGGCAAAGAAAACAGTGCATATCCTGGCTATCGGCGATGTGGGAAGCAACCTCCTGACCGGGCTGCACCTTCTGGGCGGGGACTGTATCGATAAAATCGGCATCTGCGACATATCCGACAAGATCACGGCGCGCTGGGAATTTGAGGAGAACCAGATTGCCTATCCCTGGGATTACGACGCCCTGCCGGAGGTCTACGTGGTGGACAGGGAGCATCTTTTTGACTGCGACGTGTTCGTATTCATCGCATCCGCGGGTATCCCGCCGGTGGGTTCCGGCGTGAAGGATGTCCGGATGTACCAGCTGGAAAAGAACTCCAAAATAATCGCGGAGTATGCGAAACAGGCCAGGAGGGAGCACTTCCGCGGGCTGTTCTGCGAGGTGGCGGACCCGGTGGATCCCCTGGCGAAGGCAGCCTATCTGGCCAGCAATGAGGATGAAAACGGTGAGTTTGACGGCATGGGGCTTCTTCCGGAACAGATCCAGGGCTTCGGCCTGGGCGTCATGAACGCGAGGGCCGCCTATTACGCGAAGAGGGACCCGCGGTTTGCCCGGTTCCTCACCGAGGGCCGCAGCTTCGGCCCCCACGGGCAGGAGCTGGTGGTCGCCGATTCCATCGAAAACTATGACGATGCCCTGAGCAGGGAGCTGACGGAGCTGACGGTGACGGCCAACCTGAAGATGCGGGAGCTGGGATTCAAGCCCTACGTGGCGCCGGCATTTTCTTCGGGGGCGATTTCCATCCTGCTCACCATCCGGGGAGAATGGCACTGCGGTTCCATATTCCTGGGCGGAATCTACATGGGGGTCAAGAACCGCTACACGCCCTTCGGGCAGGAACATGAGATCCTGCCGCTGCCGGACGCTCTGTACCGGAGGATCCGGGAGGCGGAGGACCATCTGCACACAGTAAACTGAGGCGGGACCTGCGCGCTGCGTGCGAATCCCTGCTGAGATAAAGAGAACAGGAAGGCAGATATGGGTGAGAGAATCCTGCTGGCTGCGCCGGCGGACCCGGACCGGGGAGAGAACAGGAGGCTATGCAGCGTCCTGGAATACGCCCTCTCGGGAAAAGAATATATAAAAATAGACCGTGCGGAACAGCTTGACGGGGATTTCATCCGGGAAAACGGGATCCGGAGGGTGCTCTTTGCCGTGGACCTGGGACCGGACGGCACAAACACGGAGTATACTAGGCTTCTCCGGAGGATCCGGGAAGACGCGCACCTGCTGGACGGCCTCATCGGCGGCGTGATCACAGACGCGGACAGTGAGCTTTACACGAAATCCGCCGCGGCGGAGCTGGTGTTCGCCGCCAACATGAGCGGCTGTACCTTTGTGGGAAAACCCCTGGTGGAGGGGACGAAGAGCCTCAGGAATTTCAGGGTGGCGGCCATGAACCTGGGAACCGATGACCTGGAGGAGGCGTACAGGGACAGCGCAAAAAAACTGGCGGACTCCCTGGAAGGCTTTTCCTGGTATCGGAAGAAAAATCCGAAAATCCTGGCGCTGCATGCCTCCAGCCACAAAACCTCCAACACCTATGAACTGTGGCGCGGCGTGCGGGAGCACCTGGAATCGTCGGGGGAAGGCCCGGCAGTCCTCGCCCGGGAGATAGGGCTCCGGAACGGGACGGTCTATGACTGTTCCGGCTGCAGCTTCAACGCCTGCCTCCATTTCGGCGAGCAGGAGAGCTGCTTTTACGGCGGGGTGATGGTGGAGGACGTCTACCCGGCTGTCCGGGAGGCGGATGCCATCCTGATGGTATGCCCGAATTACAACGACGCTATTTCCGCCAACATGACAGCCTTCATCAACCGGCTGACCGCGCTGTACAGGAAACGGCAGTTTTTTGACAAGGCGGTGTTCTCGATTATCGTCTCCGGGTACTCCGGCGGGGATATCATCGCCAGGCAGCTGATTTCGGCGCTGAATATGAACAAGAATTTCTACCTGCCCGCGCGGTTTGCCATGCTGGAGACGGCGAACGACCCCGGGGCAGCCATGAAGCTTCCCGGGATCCGGGAGAGAATCCGCGGCTTTGCGGAGCACATCCGGGAAACGCTGAGTGTAAGATAAGAAATACCCCGGGAAAACGCCTGTCGGGCACGTTTTCCCGGGGTAATTTCTTATCGCTGTAACAGCAGCTGCCATACAAAACGAGTGCATCCCTTCTCTGAGAAAACGTGCCCGAAGGCGTTTTCGAAGAGCAGGGATGCACTCGTTATCAGAGCGGTATATTACAGCGCTCACAGATTTTCCAGCTTCTCTTTATAGATTCTCCGGAAGAGCAGGGTGGACATGGTCACGGAGATGAGCTCCGCGATGGCGAAGGAATACCATACGGCATGCAGTCCCCACAGGCGGGAGAAGAGCCATGCCAGGGGCAGGATGCACAGGAGCTGGCGGCACACGGAGTTGATCAGGCTGTAGACGCCGTTGCCGAGCGCCTGGAAGGCCGAGCCGAGGATGATGCAGTAGCCGGCGAACACAAAGCTCAGGCTGATGATGCGGAGCGCCGGGATACCGATCTCCAGCATATGGTCGGAAGCGTTGAACAGCAGCAGAAGCTCCCTGGTAAACACATGGAAGACCGCCAGACCGGTGAGCATGATGGCCACCGCGATGATGACGCCGACCTTTATGGTGTCCAGGATGCGTTTTTTATTCCGGGCCCCGTAGTTGTAGGCGACAATCGGGATAAAACCGTTGTTCAGCCCGAAGATCGGCATGAAAATGAAGCTCTGCAGCTTGAAATAGACGCCGAGGACGGATACGGCGGTCTCCGAGAAGGAGATCAGGATCTTGTTCAGGCCGAAGGTCATCACAGAGACGATGGACTGCATGACGATGCTGGGCACGCCGACATAGTAGATATTTTTTATGACACGGCCGTCCGGCCTGAAATTCCCCGGGTTCAGGCGGACGTCAGGATTCTTCTTCGCATTCAGGATGATGGCCAGGATTGCCGCGACGCACTGTCCGAGGACCGTCGCGATGGCCGCGCCCCGGATTCCCAGACGGGGGAACCCGAACAGGCCGAAGATGAGAATCGGGTCAAATACGATATTGAAAATGGCGCCGGTGAGCTGGGTTACCATGCTCAGCACGGTCCTTCCGGTGGACTGCATGATGCGCTCAAAGCACATTTCCAGGAAAATGCCGGCGGAACACATGGTGACAATCCGCAGGTACTGGGTTCCCAGCTCCGCGATCTCCGCGTTGCCGGCAGACTGGCTGTGAAAATACGGTTTTGCGCCGAAAAGCCCTATGAGCAGGAAGGCCAGGAAGCCCATCACAGCGAGGAAAATGCCGTTCTCCGCGGTCTTGTCAGCCATGGCCTGGTTCTTTTCTCCCAGGGAGCGGGAGAGCAGAGCGTTCATACCGACACAGGTTCCGGCGGAGAGCGCGATCATCAGGGACTGGACCGGGAATGCGAGGGATACCGCTGTCAGGGCATTCTCGCTGATTCGTGCCACAAAGATACTGTCTACAATATTATAGAGGGCCTGCACCAGCATCGAGATCATCATCGGAAGCGACATGGTGATGAGAAGCTTCGTGACCGGCATGGTGCCCATCTTATTTTCACGCGCGGGAGCAGCTGTCATAATCCGGAATCCTTTCTTCGTCAGTTCATTCAGAGTACGGATAAACATTATAATCCAGGTAAAAATCTGCGTCAACAGAATAAAACTTGTCTACCGGGCAGATTGATGATATTATAAATAAATCATTTGTAAAGGAAACACTTAGGAGGAGAACCTTAATATGACAGCATACAGAGAGATGACGAATGAAGAACTGTTCTCGCTGCGCAGAGAGCTTGCCAGGGAATACCACAGGTTCCAGGCAAAGGATCTTCATCTTGATATGTCCAGAGGAAAGCCCTCGGCGGATCAGCTGGATCTTTCCATGGGAATGATGGATGTGCTCAACAGCGAGAGCGACCTCCGCTGTGAGGATGGGACCGACTGCCGCAACTACGGCGTCCTGGACGGTATCAGCGAGGCAAAGCAGCTGCTGGCTGACATGATGGAGGTTCCCCCGGAGAATATTATCATTTACGGAAACTCGAGCCTGAACGTGATGTACGATACCATCGCCAGATCCTATACCCACGGCGTGATGGGCAACACCCCGTGGTGCAGGCTGGACAAAGTGAAATTCCTCTGCGTCACTCCGGGGTATGACCGCCATTTTGCCATTTCCGAGTTCTTCGGCATGGAGCTGATCTCCATCCCGATGCTGGAGGACGGACCGGATATGGACCTGGTAGAAAAGCATGTCAATCACGATCCCGCAGTCAAGGGAATCTGGTGCGTGCCCAAGTACTCCAACCCGACGGGCAACAGCTACTCCGACGAGACAGTCAGGCGGCTGGCGCATCTTAAGCCGGCAGCCCCTGATTTCCGCATCTACTGGGACAATGCCTACGGCATTCATCATCTCTATGAAGATACGGAAGATTTTGTCCTGGAGATCCTGCAGGAATGCAAGAAGGCCGGCAATTCAGACCTTGTCTACAAGTTTTCCTCGACATCCAAGATCTGCTTCCCGGGATCCGGTATCGCGGCCATCGCCGCGTCCCACAACAACCTGGATGATATCCGGAAGCAGCTGACCATCCAGACCATCGGCCACGATAAGGTGAACCAGCTGCGCCATGTGCGGTTCTTTAAAGACCTTGACGGCATGAAGGCCCACATGAAGAAGCAGGCGGATATTCTGCGCCCGAAGTTTGAGGCTGTGGAGGAGATTTTCGCGCGGGATCTGGAGGGCCTTGAGATTGCCAGGTGGACCAAACCGAAGGGAGGGTATTTTATTTCCTTCTACGGGATGAACGGCACTGCCAGGCGTATCGTGGAGCTTTGCCGCAAGGCCGGCGTGAAGCTTACGAATGCAGGCGCGGCATTCCCTTACGGGAAGGATCCGGAGGATTCCCATATCCGTATCGCGCCTTCCTATCCGGCCCCGTCAGAGCTGGTTACCGCCGCGGAACTGTTCACGCTGGCGACCAGGGTTGTCAGCATCGACAGAATACTTGAGGAGAGAGCCGAAGAGAAATGAATGAATCAGGAGAAGCAGCACACCCGATGAGCAGAAAGTCCAGGCAGGGAAAGGAACATTTTTCCCTGTCCGGTTTGTTTCGCCCTTCGGACAGCCTGCTTCTCGCTTTTTTTGTACCGATCATTGTTCTGGCGGTGATTTTTGCCGCCCGGGGGATCTGGCCTTTCGGCGACGAGTGCTACCTGCGCCTGGATATGTACCACCAGTACACCCCGTTCATGGAGGAGTTCCGTGACAAGCTCAGGACGGGCGGGGGATTCCTGTACAGCTGGGATATCGGCCTGGGAGCCAATTTCCCGGCGCTGTACGCCTACTATCTGGCAAGCCCGCTGAACTGGCTCGTTATCCTCTGCCCCCACAGCCATGTGATTGAGTTTGTGACGGCGATGGTGGTGCTGAAGACCGCCCTGTCGGGACTGACCTTCACCTGGTACCTGCAGAGACATACGGGCAGGATGCGGTTCGGCGCCGGCTTTTTCGGCGTCTTTTACGCCCTGTCGGGATATATGGCAGCCTACAGCTGGAACATCATGTGGCTGGACTGCATCTGGCTGTTCCCGCTCATCGTTCTGGGACTGGAAGAGCTGGTAAAGGAGCGGAAGCCGTTCCTCTACTGTATTACACTGGGACTGGCGATTTTCTCCAATTACTATATTTCGATCATGATCTGTATCTTCATGGTCATTTATTTCCCGGTGGTCTGCTTCCTGAATTATGAGGACGGAAGAAAACTCAGGGAGTCCGTGCTGTACTTCGCGATGTTTTCCCTGCTTGCCGGGGCGCTGGCCGCGGTGGTGCTCCTCCCGGAGGTTATGGCGCTGCAGGCGACCGCCGCGGCGGAGTCCACATTTCCCAAAACCTTCCAGAGCTACTTTACCGTCATTGACATGCTCGCCCGGCACATGTGCGGCGTCGAGTCGGAGACGGGACTGGATCACTGGCCCAATATCTACTGCGGGACCGCGGTGTATCTCTTTTTTGTGCTGTACCTGCTGGACAGTAAGATAACGCGGAAGGAAAAGCTGGTTTACTGCACGGTGGAAGTATTTTTCCTGGCAAGCTTCAGCATCAATTTCCTGAATTTTCTCTGGCACGGTTTTCATTATCCCAACAGCCTTCCGGCACGGCAGTCATTTATCTATATTTTCCTGCTGCTCCTGATGTGCTATGAGGCGTACACCCACCTGCCGTCCATGCCGGTGCAGAATATCGGGCCGGCGTTTGCCGCCTCGGCGGGATTTGTCCTGCTGGCGGAGAAGGTGGTGACAGATGACGCCTTCGACTTCTGGGTGTATTACCTGGCCCTGTTCCTCCTCCTGCTCTACACCGTGCTGCTGTATGCGGCAAAGAGCCGGAAAGCGCCGGGCTGTGTGGTGATTTCGGCAATCGTCCTGGTGCTGGTGGAGAGCGTGGCCAATACGGCCATCACAAGTGTCCCGACCACCAGCAGGGAAGCATATGTAAAACATGATGAGAGTGTTGCGGTGCTTCTCTCGGAGCGGGCCCGTGGAGATGAGTTCGTCCGGGTGGATTACAATGATGAGCAGACGAAGAATTACGGGGCCTGGAGCGGCTACCACTCGGCATCCGTGTTCTCTTCCCTGTCCAGCGCGGACATGTCAGACTTTTACAAGAAGGTCGGCTGCGAGGGAGGAATCAACTCTTACTGCTTCAACGGGTCCACACCGCTCATCGACAGCCTGTTTGACGTCCGCTACGCGATGAAAAAGCGGGAAACGGACAATCCCCACATGCATATGGTACAGGAATCGGGAGAGCTGTTCCTGTATGAGAATTCCTTTATCCTGCCCCTCGGATTCGCCATTCCGGAGAAGCTCCTTACGGAATATGCTCCCTCCGAACAGGATCCGGTAAAGTCGCAGAATGACTTTGCCTCCCTTCTGGGCGCGGGCGTCCTCCTGGAGGCGCATCCCTTTGAGGAGACGGGGGAAAACCTGACATTCACCGCCGAAGAGGGCGGGGAGTATTATATCAATGTGACGAACCCTGCGGTGAAAAAAGCAACCCTGCGCCGCATGGACTATTCGGACACGGTGACCAATATGACCAGGGGATTCCTGGTAGAGACGGGATTTATCCCGGAGGGCATCACGGCGACGCTGGATACCGAGGATCCGCAGGGGGAGGCCCTGCGGGGAAGCGTATACAGGTTCCGCTATGATACCCTGGAGAATATCTACAACACCCTGGCGCCGGGAGCCCTTCAGGTAACCCGGTGGAAGGACGGTTATGTCTCGGGGACAGTCCGCATGGCGGAGGAGGGAATGCTTTTTCTTTCCATCCCATATGATAAAGGCTGGAGCGTGACGATTGACCAAAAAAGCGCTATAATAGAGAATGTATTCGGCGCGTTCTGCGGCGTGCGGGTTCCCGAGGGAGAACACAGCATCGAACTGCGGTATATGCCGGACGGCCTGATTGCCGGATTTGTTATCACACTGCTTGCCCTGGCGGTGCTGGGAGCGGCCCTCTTTGCCGCGCATCACAGGCCCGGGCCCGGAAGGAGGAAAACCGGGACGGATGCAGGCGGAGAGCATGAAAAAAGGAGAACTGACATGAAGAGAGAGAGACTTGAAGACTATGTCATTACGATTCCGGATTTCCCGGAACCCGGAATTATGTTCCGCGATATCACCAGTGTGCTGCAGGATCCGGACGGCCTGAATATGGCCATCAACGGCCTGACAGAGATGCTTCAGGGTGTGGATTTCGATGTAGTTCTCGGACCTGAGGCCCGCGGATTCATGTTCGGCGTGCCGCTGGCATACAATCTGCACAAGGGATTTGTCCCCGTCCGGAAAAAAGGAAAACTGCCGAGGGAGACAGTCTCCGTCAAGTATGACCTGGAGTACGGCTCCGCGGAGCTGGAGATGCATAAGGACGCCATCCTTCCCGGACAGAAGGTGGTTATCGTGGATGACCTGATGGCGACCGGAGGCACCGTGGAAGCCATCGCGAAGCTGGTGAAGGAGATGGGCGGAGAAGTCGTGAAGATGTGCTTTGTGATGGAACTGGCCGGACTTCGCGGAAGGGACAAGCTCCAGGGATATGATGTGGAAGCCCTGATCACCTATGAGGGAAAATAAGCCTGCAGACTGACGGAATGCATAAGATCGGGACACAAGGAGGCATTGGATATGGATATGACCGAGAACGGAAGAAAAACCGAGCGGATACTGGAGGCGCCGGCTGATTTCACACAGCCGGAGACTCTCTTTAACCAGCTCACCGCGGCGGTCCGGAGATATCACCCCTCCGATGACATTTCCCAGATCGAGAAGGCATACCGCATCGCCTCGGAGGCACACAAGGACCAGAAAAGAAAGTCCGGGGAGCCGTACATCATTCATCCCCTGTGCGTAGCCATCATCCTGGCGGACCTGGAGCTGGACAAGGAGACCATCATTGCGGGAATCCTCCATGACGTGGTGGAGGATACGATTCTTTCCTACGACGATATGGTGAAGGAGTTCGGGGAAGAAGTGGCGCTTCTTGTGGACGGCGTTACCAAGCTGACCCAGATTTCCTGGCACAAGGACAAGGTGGAGATTCAGGCGGAGAACCTGAGGAAGATGTTCTTGGCGATGGCCAAGGATATCCGGGTTATCCTGATCAAGCTGGCGGACCGTCTGCACAACATGCGGACGCTCCAGTACATGAAGCCGGAAAAACAGAAGGAAAAGGCGCGGGAGACCATGGATATTTTCGCGCCTATCGCGGAGCGCCTCGGTATCAGCAAGGTGAAGACGGAGCTGGACGACCTGTCGCTCAAGTACCTGGAGCCGGAGATCTATGAGGATCTGAAGAACCAGGTGGAACAGCGCAAGGGAACCAAGGAAGCCTTTATCCATACCATCCTGGACGAGGTGAATGAGGCGATGCAGCAGGCCGGAATCCGCTGCAAGGTGGAGGGCCGCGTCAAGCATCTCTTCAGCATATATAAGAAGATGGTGAACCAGGACAAGTCCATTGACCAGATCTATGACCTGTTCGCCGTCCGTATCATCGTGGATACGGTGAAGGACTGCTACGCCGCCCTGGGCGTGATCCATGAGATGTATAAGCCGATCCCCGGCAGGTTCAAGGATTACATCGCCATGCCGAAGCCGAATATGTACCAGTCCCTGCACACGACGCTTATCAGCAAGAGCGGGCAGCCCTTCGAGATACAGATCCGGACCTTCGAGATGCACCGCACTGCTGAATACGGTATCGCGGCGCACTGGAAGTACAAAGAGAGCGGCAGCGGGCAGGCGGCCAACATTGACAGTACGGAAGCCAAGCTGACCTGGCTGCGCCAGATCCTGGAATGGCAGCAGGATATGTCGGACAACCATGAGTTCCTGAACCTGCTGAAGAGCGATCTGGACCTGTTCCAGGACAATGTATACTGCTTTACCCCGACGGGGGATGTCAAGAACCTTCCCAGCGGATCGACGCCCATCGATTTCGCCTATTCCATCCACAGCGCGGTGGGCAACAAGATGGTGGGAGCCCGCGTCAACGGGAAACTGGTCAATATCGACTATGTCATCCAGAACGGCGACCGGGTGGAGATCATCACCTCCCAGAATTCCCGGGGACCCAGCCGCGACTGGCTGAAGTTTGTCCGGAGCACGCAGGCGAAGAATAAGATCAACCAGTGGTTCAAGACGGAACTCCGGGCTGACAATATCCAGAGAGGCCGGGAGATGATCGACCGGTACTGCCGCGCGAAGGGAATTGATTTTACAGAGCTGAACAAGCCGGAATACGTGGAGAAGGTACTGCAGCGGTACTCGTTCAAGGACTGGGATTCCGTCCTGGCGTCCATCGGGCACGGGGGAATCAAAGAGGGC
>JAEEGL010772698.1_pt1 | contig 16292 bp, 6 predicted proteins | sample 9134231 | NCBI WGS metagenome assembly JAEEGL01 (sample SAMN16246548, study PRJNA631951) | gut metagenome | biome: gut microbiome; feature: rumen; material: fiber-attached | host: Bos | place: Iran: Karaj | collected 2018-10
AGCTATCGCGAGTGGGAGGTCAAAAAGGTTCTCACTACATGCCCTCATTGCGCAACAGGCTGTCAGTTTTATCTGGTAGTTAAGGACAACAGGATTGTAAATGTGGAATCTGCTGACGGACCTGCGAACCATTTCAGACTTTGTGTGAAAGGTCGAAATGCCAGCTTTGATTTTGTTCATTCACCTGATCGCCTGAAAAAACCGCTAATTAAGGATAGAAGCACCGGAGAATTCAGAGAGGTATCCTGGGATGAGGCGATAAAATATACCGCTAAGCGATTTATGGAGATTAAGGAAAAATACGGAAGTGAATCTCTTGCCGGATTTGCCTGCTCCAGGTCCTCAAATGAAGATGTTTACATGGTTCAGAAAATGGTCAGAACCTGCTTTGGAACAAATACCACAGACAATTGTGCAAGGGTATGTCATTCAGCTTCTGTAGCCGGGCTTGCAAGGACACTTGGCTCCGGTGCTATGACTAATCCGATATATGACATTACTCACGACGTTGATGTGATTCTTCTTATTGGTTCAAACCCTGAGGAAGCGCATCCTGTCGTTGGAATGCAGATCAGAAAGGCTGTGAAAAATGGAGCCAGATTGATAGTCGTGGATCCAAGAGAGATTGGACTGTCCAGGCAAGCAGATATTCATCTTAAGCTTCGTCCGGGGACAAATGTAGCCTTTGCAAATGGCATGATGAATGTCATGATAAATGAGGATCTTATAGATCATAAATACATAGACGAATATGTGGAAGGCTATAATGAACTAAAAGAACTCGTAATGGACTATACTCCTGAGAAGGTGGGAGAAATATGTCATATCGATCCCGATAAGCTTAGAGAAGCGGCAAGGATGTATGCTCAGGCAAAGAAAGCACCGATAATCTATTGCCTTGGTGTGACGGAACACTCTACCGGAACTGAGGGAGTTATGAGTCTCTCCAATATGGCAGCTCTTGTGGGCAAAATAGGTAGGAACGGCTGCGGAGTCAATCCTCTGAGAGGCCAGAACAATGTTCAGGGAGCCTGTGATATGGGAGCCATGTCAACGGACTACCCGGGATATCAGAAGGTTGATAACGAAACTGCACGGGAGAAATTTGAAAAAGCCTGGGGAGTATCGCTAAATCCTAATCCCGGACTTAGAGCGACGGAAGTTTTTCCTGCTGCAATTGATGGGAAAATTAAGGGACTCTATATCTGCGGTGAAGATCCAATGGTATCAGATCCTGATACACATCACATTATCAAGGCATTGGAAAGTCTTGAATTCTTAGTAGTACAGGATCTTTTCATGACAAAGACAGCACAGTATGCAGATGTGATTCTTCCTGCAAAAAGCTTTGCTGAGAAGGAGGGAACATTTACCAATACAGAGCGCAGAGTTCAGCGTATAAGGAAGGCAGTGACCATCGATGGTGAAATGAGGTCGGATACGGATATACTGATTGACCTTATGAATGCGATGGGGTATAACCAGCCCTATCTCACACCGAAGGAGATTATGGATGAAATCGCAGCGGTAACTCCGAGCTATCATGGTATAAGCTATGAGCGCCTTGATGCAGGAGATAGTCTTCAGTGGCCGTGTCCTGAAAAGGATCATCCCGGAACACCGATTATGCATGTGTCAAAGCCTGTGCGTGGTAAGGTGCTGCTATACCCTGCCAGGTTTAAGGAAGCACAGGAACTTCCTGATGAGGAATATCCGTTTATCCTTATGACCGGAAGAATTCTGTATCACTATAATGCTTTTTCCATGACTTCGAGATCGCCGGGACTTATGGATATATCCGGTGAGGGCTTCATTGAGATAAACTTTAAGGACGCAGGGGAGCTGGGAATAGAAAACGGAGATATGGTCCGTGTTACCAGTAAAAGAGGCTCCATAACCGCAAAGGCCAGAGTTGGAAGGAAGGTTTCTGCCGGGGAAACCTGGATGCCTTTCCACTTTCCGGACTCACCGGTAAACATGATTACAAATGCTGCCTTGGATGAATTTGCGAAAATTCCCGAGTACAAGGTATGCGCCGTAAAGCTTGAAAAGTATTAATCTTCAAAAACTCAAATGTCGAAAAAAGGAACTGAGACCGCATGGTGAATGGGCTCAGTTCCTTTTTTGTATGCAGTATACCTTTACCGCTTTAAATAGCTAATGTATAATTGAAAGTTCAGGGGGATCAATATAATGGAGGAACAGGGGTATGAGAAAGTACGATGAGATTAAGTACGAAAGACCTGATTATGAGAAGCTAAAGGAAAAGATGAATCAGGTTGCGGATGAGATAAAGACGGCATCCGATTTTGATACAGTTCTGTCTCTTCTTCAGGATTTTCAGAAGGAATATGACAGAGTAGAGACAATGATGTCGATAGCTGTTATCGCAAGCTATCTTGATGGTACAGATGAAGAGGCAGGAGAAGAGGGCGCATTTTGCATGGGGAATAGTCAGGCCTTCGATGTGTCACCTATATATGAAGCTATTGCAAGCAGCCCCTTCAAAGAGGATTTTGATAAAAAATACGGCACCTTTTTACTGGAATCAGTGAGTAAAAAGAAAATGCTTCATGGGGCAGGCGAGGAGTTTTTAGCCAAAGAGCAGGAGATACTGGCTGAAATTTCCAAGGTCGTAGCGAATATAACTTTTGATTATAATGGCGAGAAATTATCAGCATCACAGATAGGCATTCTAAAAGAATCCGATGATCCGGTGGTGAAGAAAAATGCCCGTTACGCATATAGAAAAGCCTATGCTGATAATGGTGAAAAGATAGGAGAATACCTTGGTCAGCTTATTGAAACCAGGGATAAGCTTGCCAAGGCTAACGGCTATAGTAACTATCTTGAATACTGCAATATCGAAAAAGACAGGTATTCCTATGGAGAGCCTGAATTTGATGAGTTTGTAAAAAACGTAAAGAAATATATCCTTCCACTTTCGGAAAAATCCAATAAGAAAATCCAGAAGAGGCTTAACCTGGAGACCTATACAAATGATGATACAGGAAAATACTTTGCTGATGGTAATGCAAAACCTGTTGGAGATTTGGAATTTGTAAAAGATAAAATGCAACAGGCCTTTGATGATATGGATCCAATGCTGGGAGATACCTATCGCAAAATGAGGGATAATGGCTACACTGATCTGGAGCGTTCGGATACGAAACTAATAGGTCTTTCTTTTGCACAGCAGATTTTTTCTGAGAGGATTCCCTATGTTTTCAGCAATTATCTTGGAGATGCAGCTGCGGTAAATACGCTGTTTCATGAATTCGGTCATGCGATGCAGATGCAGCTGTCAATGAACAGGTATGATTTACATGAGTTCTATGATCAGGTACAGGATCTGTCTGAGGTACCATCAAAGACTATGGAATTATTTTCCCTCTCATACGCGAAGTCTGTCTTTGGAGATGATGCGGATAAATATGTTGAAGGGCACTTAATTAATGTGCTGGATGAATTTACAGGCTATTGTATGTTCCACGAACTTGAAACATATTTTTACACTAATGTTCAGGCATCACCACAGGATAGAATTGATAAGTACAATGAGCTTACAAAACTGTATAGCCCCGGGGTTACTTACAACAATTTCGATTTGTTTGAAAAAGGCTGTGCCTTGTACAGCTCATATGCTATCTGGAGATTTGCAAGATATGTAATTACCTATCCTTTATGTAGTCTGGCATCAGTTTATCTTGCTATGGAGTTTAAGAAGGATAAGAGGAGAGGCGCTGAGTTATTTAAAAAGCTTGGAGAAATCGGTGGCTCCATGGATTACAATGATGCAATAAAGTATATGGGGTTAAAATCACCTTTCTCAGAGGAAGTAATCAGGGAAGTTGCAGACTATTTACAGTCAGAGCTTGAGCTCTGATGAAGGAGAAGTATATGAAAAAAGTTTATCGAATATTCGCTACAGCAGTAGCGGTGGTATTTCCATGCCTTGGAATGCTCTTACCCGAGATGTTTCAATCGGTTATACCATACATTATTTTGGGAGGATTATTTTTACTTATAAATATTGTACCAAGCCTTGAAGCCGGATCACTTCGAACAAGGAAGCTCCGGAACTGCCTTAAGGGCGCTGAGCTACTTAGATTTTATATGGCGGCATCTATAATTAACGTCATAATCTGGCTGGGATATCTGATGTTGCATATACCTAAATTCAGGCTAACATTTCTGACACCGTGGCTACTATCCGGGCTTGCAATTTTTATCACCATGTCGATTTTGTACTGGAACGGAAGCATACGTTTAATGACAAGTTCCACGCAGGCAGGGATTGTTACAAAAGCGGCATCATATTTCTTTGCATGGTTTTTGCCATTCATTTTCGCAATCGTTCCGGGAATGATTAAGAGAGCAGAGAATGAAGCTTTTTTTGAAAATTACAGAATCGGTCTAAATGAGCAGAGATATGCAAATCAGGTATGCAAAACAAAGTATCCGCTACTTATGGTGCACGGAGTATTTTTCAGAGATTTTAAACCTGCCTTCCTGAATTACTGGGGCAGAATCTCAGGAGAACTGATTCAGAACGGTGCGACTGTTTACTACGGTAATCAGCAGTCTGCAGCATCCGTTGAAAAATGCGGAGAGGAGCTTGCTGAGAGAATAAAGCAGATTGTTGCTGAGACAGGCTGTGAGAAGGTAAATATCATAGCTCATTCCAAGGGAGGCCTCGACTCACGTGCTGCTATTGCCAGATATGGTGTGGAGGATATGGTTGCCAGTCTCACAACAGTAAACACACCTCACAGAGGCTGCGAGTTTGCGGATTATCTTCTGAGTAAGATTGGACAGGGCATTAAGGATAAGGTAGCTGCTACCTACAATGCAGCCCTTTCTAAGCTTGGTGATCCTAATCCCAACTTTATAGAGGCTGTAACCGACCTTACACATGAAGCATGTACCGCTTTCAATGAGAGAACACCTGACTCCGATAAGGTATATTATCAGAGTATAGGTTCATACATGGGATTTGCTACAGGTGGAAGATTCCCGCTTAACTTTTCCTACCATCTGGTAAGATATTTTGATGGCAGAAATGACGGACTTGTTGGAGAAAAATCCTTCCCATGGGGAGAGAATTATGTTTTCCTGGAACCTAAGGGTGGAAGAGGAATATCCCATGGAGACATGATTGATCTTAACAGGGAAAACTTTGATGGCTTTGATGTCAGAGAGTTCTATATTCAGCTTGTAAATGCTTTGAAGCAGAGAGGCTTTTAATTAAATTTTGGCTTCTTGCGTGCGAAAAAAAAAATGCGCTATAATATGCAAAATCATTTGTAAAGAAAGGTCTTTCAGGAAAGGTAACAGTTAAGTAATATCCACTTTGAAATATGTTAAAATCGCAACATGATAAAAAGTTGCAAAAAGATTAAAATCACTCCTTGACAGATTGTATACAGGAGCGTACAATCACAAACTATAAAAGACAAGGGCGTCTTAGAGGTAACACTCTAAGGCGCCTTTTTCGTTTGTTATTATCTGACAGACGAAGCTTTTTGAATACTACTCCGGAGACGTATACATGAAAATGTATACAAGTATTCACAAAATAATCACTTAGCTATTTTGCAAACTATAAGAAATTATTTATGCGGTGCAATGGGGCATCAGGGTGTAATACTCTCCCCATCTGCGCCGCTATTTTTATGGTTACCACGTGATATCTACAGAGCATGTTGTGAACCATACCATTGGAGGAGAGATTATGAGTGAAGAGATTATGAGCACAATAGATGCGAGCGTTTTCGGAGTCTGGTTTTTAATCGGTGCAGCTCTTGTTTTCTGGATGCAGGCAGGCTTTGCAATGTGTGAGGCCGGTTTCACAAGAGCAAAGAACACAGGAAACATCATTATGAAAAACCTGATGGATTTCTGTATTGGTACCGTGGTTTTTATCCTTATCGGATTTGGGTTACTCCTTGGAGAGGATCTGATGGGATTCATCGGAAAGCCGGGATTTGACATTTTTACAAATTATGCAAATTTCGACTGGTCCAATTTTGTATTCAACTTAGTGTTCTGTGCAACAACAGCAACAATCGTTTCAGGATCAATGGCTGAGAGAACAAAATTTATTTCATATTGTGTGTACTCGGCAGTTATTTCAGCAATCATTTATCCTATTGAAGCTCACTGGACATGGGGTGGCGGCTTCCTGGCACAGATGGGATTCCACGATTTTGCAGGATCAACATGTATCCACATGGTTGGCGGTATCTCAGCTATGATCGGTGCAGCAATCCTCGGAGCCCGCATTGGTAAGTTTGAGAGAGATGCAAGCGGAAAAGTTATTAAGGTAAACGCTTTCCCCGGACATAATCTTACAGCTGCAGCACTTGGTGTTTTCATTCTCTGGCTTGGCTGGTACGGATTCAACGGAGCAGCCTGCACATCAATCGAACAGCTTGGCAGCGTATTTGTAACAACAACAATCGCACCTGCACTTGCAACAGTTACCTGCATGATTTTCACATGGCTTAAGTATGGCAAGCCCGATGTTTCAATGTGTCTTAACGCTTCACTTGCAGGTCTTGTAGCAATCACAGCTCCCTGCGATGTTACAGATGCTTTTGGTGCAATTGTAATTGGTATCGTTGCAGGACTTCTTGTTTGCTTTGGTGTTTGGCTTCTTGATTACAAGCTTCATATCGATGATCCGGTTGGTGCAGTTGCAGTTCATTGCTTAAACGGTATCTGGGGAACACTTGCAGTTGGTCTTTTTGCTACAAATTCAGCACCCGGCTACAGCATTGCCGATGCTTCAGGAAATGAGATGGTTGGTCTTTTCTACGGCGGTGGATTTAAGCTTCTTGGAATCCAGCTTGTAGGATTTGCAGCAGTAGCTATTTGGACAGCAGCAACAATTACAATCACATTCTTAGTAATCAAAGCAGTACTTGGCCTTCGTGTTTCAGAGGAAGAGGAGATTACAGGTCTTGATGCAACAGAGCATGGTCTTGCTTCTGCATATTCAGGATTTGCACTCATGGATATCTCAAACACACTGAATATGGATGTAAACGAAAACACAGATCTTGGAGCAAGCGATTACGATACAGCTTCAGAGTTCCAGAAGAATGCTTCAGTTCCTGTTGTAACAGCGCCTGTTAAGACAGATTCAGCAATTCACAAGGTAGTAATTGTTACAAAGCTTTCAAGATACGACAAGCTTCGTAAGGCAATGAATGATCTTGGTGTAACAGGTATGACAGTAACTCAGGTTATGGGCTGCGGTGTTCAGAAGGGTTCAGGCCAGAAGTATCGCGGAGTTGAGATGGATGTAACACTCCTTCCCAAGATTAAGCTTGAGGTTGTTGTAAGTAAGATTCCTGTAGAGGACGTTATTGAAGCAGCTAAGAGAACACTTTATACAGGTAAGATCGGAGATGGTAAGATCTTCGTTTACAGCATTGATAATGTTGTTAAGATTCGCACCGGCGAAGAAGGCGTGCTCGCCCTCGCTGACGCTGAATAAATAAAGTAGTGAGTATTAAGTCTGAGTGGTGTCAGCTTAATGCTTCATATAAAAATGAAATACCAGGAGGAACAGTAATATGTGCGCAATTCTCACATATACAAGAGAAGAGATCAGTAAGGAGTTTTTTGAAGAAATGCTCCAAAGAACAGCATCCAGAGGCCCTGACAAATCAAGGACCTTAAAGGTGAAGGGAGGATGGCTTGGATTTAACCGTCTTGCAATCATGGGACTTAACTGCAAAGGAATGCAGCCCTTTGAACTGAATGGCAATGCTGTTATCTGCAACGGAGAGCTTTACGGATTTAACTCTTTGAAAAAATATCTGAAGTCTCTTGGTTATCACTTCCAGAGCGACAGTGATTGTGAGATCATACTTCCTTTATATGAGAAGCTTGGAACTAAACTGTTTTCAATTCTCGATGCAGAGTTTGCAATGGTTATCTACGATGATGAAAAAAGGAAGTTCATCGCAGCAAGAGATCCGATAGGAATCAGACCGCTCTACTATGGATATGATGAGGATGGCTACATATTATTTGCCTCTGAACCTAAGAACCTTACGGGCGTGTGCAAAAAGATAATGCCGTTCCCGCCCGGACATTATTATGAGGACGGCAAATTTATAAGCTACAGAGACATGACCTGTGTAAAAGAGGTCAGAACAGATAATCTCGAAACTATAACAAAGAACATTCACGATAAGCTCCTTAATGGAATAAAGAAGAGACTGGATGCAGACGCTCCTGTTGGATTCCTTCTTTCAGGAGGTCTGGATTCCTCTCTGGTTTGCGGAGTTGCAGCAAGTCTCCAGGACAAGCCAATTGAGACCTTTGCAATCGGAATGGACATAGATGCCATTGACCTTAAGTATGCAAGAGAAGTTGCAGATTATATCCACAGTAATCACCATGAAGTGATTATTACAAAACAGGATGTGCTTGATGCTTTGGAACCGGTTATAAAGGCTCTTGGAACATACGATATTACAACAATCAGAGCTTCCATCGGAATGTACCTTTTGTGCAAATGGATTCATGAAAATACAGATATAAAGGTAGTTTTAACCGGTGAGATTTCTGATGAGCTTTTTGGATACAAGTACACGGACTTTGCTCCGACCGCTGAAGCTTTTCAGGAGGAAGCAAAAAAGAGAGTAAGAGAGCTTCACATGTATGATGTACTTCGTGCAGACAGATGCATAAGCGTCAACTCTCTGGAAGCAAGAGTTCCGTTTGGTGATCTTGATTTCGTGGACTACGTTATGAGCATAGATCCCGGGAAGAAGCTTAACACCTACGGAATGGGAAAATATCTTCTCCGTAAATCATTTGAAGAAGACAAGTTTATACCTCACTCAATTTTGATGAGAGAGAAGGCTGCATTTTCCGATGCTGTTGGACACTCGCTTAGAGATGACCTTATGGAATATGCAGAGGCTCATTACACAGATGAGGAGTATGCAGAAAAAGTAAAGAAGTATACACATGCGACACCTTTTACAAAGGAATCGCTTTTATATAGAGAGATCTTTGAAAAGTACTATGAGGGTCAGTCAGATATGGTTATAGATTTCTGGATGCCCAATAAGAGCTGGAAGGGCTGCGACGTCAATGACCCGTCAGCAAGAGTACTCAGCAACTACGGTGCAAGTGGTAAATGATAATGAAACCTCATCAAAATATAAAGCCTTCCCCTTGGGGGGAAGGTGGCACGGAGTGCCGGATGAGGGGATATAAAAGGAGGAGAATATGATAGAAGCTAGTAAATTAACAGAAGAATTTGGATGTCTTGTATTTAATGACAAGATCATGAGGGAGCGTCTTCCCAAGGATATCTACAAGGCAGTACATAAGACTATAGAAATGGGCTCACACCTGGAGCTTGACGTAGCGAACACAGTAGCTGCAGTCATGAAGGAGTGGGCAATCGAGAATGGTGCAACACATTTCACACACTGGTTCCAGCCCATGACAGGACTTACAGCCGAGAAGCATGACAGCTTCATTTCACCTACTGACAACGGCGGAGTTCTCATGGAGTTCTCAGGAAAAGAACTGGTAAAGGGTGAGCCTGATGCATCAAGTTTTCCTTCAGGTGGTCTTCGTGCGACATTTGAAGCACGTGGCTATACAGCATGGGATCCTTCATCTCCTGCATTCATAAAAGATGGTTCTCTTTACATCCCGACAGCATTTTGTTCATATGGCGGAGAAGCGCTTGATAAGAAGACACCTCTTTTGCGCTCGATGGAAGCTCTGTCCAAGGAATCTGTAAAACTGCTCCACCTCCTGGGGTACGAGGATGTAAAGCGCGTAAACACCACAATCGGCTCTGAGCAGGAGTATTTCCTTATTGATAAGGACTTCTACAAAAAGAGAAAGGACCTTCTTTTCACAGGACGTACCCTTATCGGTGCACCTGCGACAAAGGGTCAGGAGATGGAGGATCACTACTTTGGTGTTATCAAGCCCAAGGTTTCCGCTTACATGCATGATCTTGATGAAGAGCTTTGGAAGCTTGGTATTCCCGCTAAGACAAAACACAACGAGGTAGCACCTTCACAGCATGAGATGGCTCCCGTATTTGAGACAGCTAACATCGCTGTTGATCACAACCAGCTCACAATGGAGGTTATGAAAAAAGTTGCCGATAAGCACAACTACGCATGCCTTTTACATGAAAAGCCGTTTGAGGGAATTAATGGTTCAGGTAAGCACAACAACTGGTCAGTCTGCACAGATACAGGAATGAACCTTCTTGATCCCGGAAAAAATCCTGGCGAAAACATTCCTTTCCTGCTGTTCCTCATGGCTGTTATTTCAGCTGTAGATGAATATGCTCCGATCCTCAGACTCTCTGTTGCATCAGCAGGAAACGATCACAGACTTGGAGGAAACGAGGCACCTCCGGCTATCATCTCAATTTTCGTAGGTGATGAGCTCGCCCAGGTTCTGCAGGCAGTAGAGGAAGGAAAAGCATATGAGAGCCAGGGCAAGGTTCAGATGGCAATGGGGGCAAAGGTACTTCCTCACTTCACAAAGGACAACACAGACAGAAACAGAACTTCACCCTTCGCATTTACAGGAAACAAATTCGAGTTCCGTATGCCCGGTTCATCGGTTTCAGTAGCAAACGCTAACATCGTACTTAATACAGCAGTTGCTGAAGAAGTAGCAAAGCTATATGAGAAGCTCTCAGCATATAGCGGAGATGAGCTCAAGGAAAAGATAATGGAGGTGCTTAAGGAAACACTTGCAGCACATAAGAGAATTCTCTTCAACGGAAACGGATACACAGACGAGTGGGTTGAGGAAGCAGCAAAGAGAGGCCTTCCGAACCTTAAGTCACTTCCTGATGCAATGCCTTACTGGATCAGTGATGAGTCAATTGATCTCTTCACAAAGCACGGCATCTTCACTAAGGAAGAAATCCACTCAAGATATGACATCCTTCTTGAGAACTACTCAAAGTCAGTTCACATCGAGGCACTCACAATGCAGGAGATGGTAAGAAAAGACCTGACAGAAGGCATTGTTTCATACCAGAAGGATCTTGGTAAGGAGATAACCCAGAAGAAGAGCCTTCTCGGAGACGGAAGTGCAGTTCTTGAGACCGGAGTTCTTAAGACAATCGACGAGGCTTCTGCAGGAATGTGCAAAGCACTTGCAACACTCGAGGCTGACACTAAGAAGGCTGAGGATAAGGAAGATCTCCTTGATCAGGCAAGTTATTACCAGAAGACAATCCTTGCTGACATGGACGAGCTCAGAAAGTACGCTGACGAAGCTGAAGCTCTTATCCCCGACAAGTACCTCAGCTACCCGACTTATGGTCAGATGTTATTCTCCTTGAGATAAAAGTAATCACTTGGCGAGGTTCTTTCGAGCCTAGTGTACTACTTTGTTCTGGCGAGCAAAGCGAGAGCAGAACTTCAATAATCACTTGGCGAGGTTCTTTCGAGCCTAGTGTACTAAATCAATATATATGGCAAAAACATTTAAAAGCCACGTGAGGTACCTGACCACGTGACTTTTAAATGCATATATATTTATTGTTATGAAGACAGTAGTAGTGGAACATAGTATATATAAATTTTAAGCGATTATGCGTAAGCAACGAGCGCAAAATTTATATATACTATGTGAACACTACGAACTTATAAGAAAAAAGGTAGGTAAAATGGACAATTGGATGAATGAGCGCGATGCCTGCGGTATCGGTGCAGTTATAAATATAGATGGAAAGGCCGACAATAAAGTACTCGATGATGCTTTAAGTATTGTCGAGAAACTTGAGCACAGAGCCGGAAAAGATGCTACAGGTAAAGTGGGTGACGGTGTCGGAATTCTGGTTCAGATATCTCACAAATTCTTTTCAAAGGAAGCTAAGAAGGCAGGCATTAATCTTAAAAATGCCGGTGATTACGGAATAGGTATGTTCTTTTTTCCGCAGGATTCAATGAAAAGAATGTTTGCAAAACGCATGCTTGAAGTGATTGCAGAGAAGGAAGGACTCAAGGTTCTCGGATGGAGAGACGCCACAATTCACCCAGAGATTCTCGGCGAAGTCGCAAGAAACTGCATGCCATATATCAGTCAGTGTTTTATTGAGAGACCTGACGATGCAGAGAGAGGAATTAAATTTGACAGAAGACTCTATCAGCTTAGACGTGAGTATGAGAAATCCTCAGAGGATACCTACATCTGCTCTTTTTCATCAAGGACAATTGTCTACAAGGGAATGTTCCTCGTAGGGCAGCTCAGAAACTTCTATGAGGATTTATTATCACCTGATTATCATACGGCGGTTGCTCTTGTTCACAGCCGCTTTTCAACTAATACCACACCCTCATGGCAGAGAGCACATCCATACAGGATGATAGCGCACAACGGTGAGATCAACACAATCCGTGGTAACAGTGACAGAATGCTCGCCCGTGAGGAGACCATGTCTTCCGATGTTTTCGGAGATGATCTTGGAAAAGTGTACCCTGTAATCGCATCCTCAGGTTCAGATTCCGCAATGCTTGATAATACTCTTGAATTCCTTTACATGAATGGAATGGACCTTCCGCTTGCGATGATGCTTACAATTCCTGAACCCTGGAAGCACAACGATTTCATGGAGCAGGAAAGAAAAGATTTTTATCATTACTATGCAACTATGATGGAGCCATGGGATGGTCCTGCAGCTGTGCTATTCACAGACGGAGAAGTATTTGGAGCAACCCTGGACAGAAACGGACTTCGTCCTTCAAGATATTATGTCACAAAGGACGGAAGACTTATTCTGGCATCAGAAGTCGGAGTTCTGGATATTCCGGATGACAACATTCTTAAGAAGTCACGTCTTTCACCCGGACATATGCTTCTTGTTGATACTAAAGAGGGACGCATCATTTCAGATGAAGAATGTAAGCAGAGATATGCCAGTGCAAAGCCTTACGGAGAGTGGCTTGACAGATATCTGTTGCACCTTGGCTCTCTTGAAATACCTAATAAAAAGATCCCGAGAAGCACACAGGAAATGCGCGATAAGCTCTATAAAGTTTTCGGGTATTCCTATGAAGATGTAAAAAATCAGATTATGCCGATGGCAATGAACGGAATCGAACCCACTGTTTCAATGGGTACAGATATCCCGCTTGCTATGCTTTCACAGCATCATCAGCCTCTTTTCTGTTACTTTAAACAATTATTTGCTCAGGTAACCAATCCGCCCATTGATTCACTCAGAGAGAAGGTTGTAACCGACACCACGGTTTACATCGGATCTGATGGTAATCTTTTGAAGGAGAAAAGCGATAACTGCCGCGTGCTTGAAGTAAATAACCCTATCCTTACAGGCGTAGATCTGATGAAGATAGAGGCACTTGATCAGCCCGGATTCCATGTCAGCAAGATATCACTTCTATATTATAAAAATACTCCTGTTGAAAGGGCACTTGAGCAGCTTTGCATTTCAGTTGACAGAGCTGTGGCAGATGGCGTTAATATCGTAATTCTTTCTGACAGAGGTGTTGACGAAAACCACATGCCTATACCTTCACTCCTTGCAGTGTCTGCAGTTGAGCAGCATCTGGTCAGAACCAAAAAGCGCACTGCTGTATCACTCATCCTTGAGAGTGGAGAACCCAGAGATGTTCACCAGATCGCAACTCTTTTAGGTTTTGGTGCACGTGCTATCAATCCTTATCTTGCACAAGAGTGCATCGCAGAACTGATAGATATCGGAATTCTGGATAAGGACTATCACACAGCAATTGCCGACTACAATAAGGCACTTCTTGGTGGAGTAGTAAAAATCGCTGCAAAGATGGGTATTTCAACATTACAGTCCTATCAGTCAGCAAGAATTTTTGAAGCAATCGGACTTGCAAGCGATTTTGTAGATAAGTATTTTACCGGAACAATAAGCCGCGTAGGCGGAATAGGCATAAGGGAGATCGGAGAGGATGTGGAGCTTCGTCATAACAAGGCTTTCGATCCCCTTGGACTTTCCACTGATACAACTCTTGATTCCATCGGCTTTCATTCACTCAGAAGCGGTGAAGACAAAGAGGATCACATGTATAGTCCGAAGACTATAGTTACTCTGCAGAGAGCAGTTCGTGAGGATGACTATGAGCGCTTCAAGGAATATACGAAGATGGTTGATGATGAGGACAGACCTCATACACTGCGTGCGCTGTTATCATTTGTGCCAGCAGGAAATCCGGTGCCGCTTGAAGAAGTTGAGAGCGAAACAGAGATTGTCAAGCGTTTTCAGACAGGCGCCATGTCCTATGGTTCTCTTTCAAAGGAAGCGCATGAGACACTTGCCATTGCAATGAATAAGCTTGGCGGAAAATCCAACACCGGTGAAGGCGGTGAGGATGTTGCCCGCTTTGGTACTAATAAGAACAGTGCAGTAAAGCAGGTTGCATCAGGAAGATTTGGTGTAACGAGCAGATATCTGCAGAGTGCTAAGGAAATTCAGATAAAAATGGCACAGGGGGCAAAGCCCGGTGAAGGCGGACATCTTCCCGGTAAAAAGGTGTACCCCTGGGTTGCATCAACCCGTTTCTCAACACCCGGAGTTGCACTGATATCACCTCCGCCTCATCACGATATCTACTCAATTGAGGATCTTGCACAGCTGATCTACGATCTTAAAAATGCAAACGACAAGGCAAGAATCTCAGTAAAGCTTGTTTCAGAGGCAGGAGTAGGAACAATTGCATCAGGTGTTGCAAAGGCCGGTGCACAGGTAATCCTCGTATCAGGATATGACGGAGGAACCGGTGCTGCACCTTCATCCTCAGTTCACCACGCAGGACTTCCCTGGGAGCTTGGAGTAAGTGAAGCACACCAGTCACTTCTTGATAATGGTCTTAGAAGCAGAGTAGTTCTTGAAACTGACGGTAAGCTCATGACAGGCCGCGATGTTGCAATCGCTGCGCTTCTTGGTGCGGAGGAATTCGGTTTTGCCACAGCACCCCTTGTATGTATGGGATGCATGATGATGAGAGTCTGCTCAAAGGATACATGTCCTGTCGGTATTGCAACTCAGAACGAGGAGCTTAGAAAACGCTTTGCAGGAAAGCCTGAACATGTAATGAACTTCATGCTTTTTGTTGCAAGACAGCTTCGTGAAATCATGGCCGAGCTTGGCTTTAGGAAGTTAACCGACATGGTCGGAAGAACAGACTGCCTGAAGATGAGAAGCGTACCCGGTGCAAGATGCAAGGATGCTGCCGATCTTAGAAAGATTTTGGATGGAGCCTATGCAGGCAGGGAGAAGAATCACTTTGATCCTGCGGATGTATATGACTTCGGACTTGATAAAACATTAGATAAAAAGGTACTGATTCCTGAATATGATAAGGCTAAGAAAGCACTTAAGGAGAGCCTTGAATCCGCAATGGTTGATGGTTCTGCAGTTTCTAAAAAGCCTGTCCTTACCATCAAAGCAAATATATCAAGTACGGATAGAAGCTTTGGAACACTTCTTGGAAGCAGAGTAACGGCTGACTTTAAGAATGCACTTCCGGAAGATTCTGTATTGGTAGAAGCTCACGGTGGCGGCGGACAGTCCTTTGGTGCATTCCTTCCTAAGGGCGTAACCTTAAAGCTTTATGGTGATGCAAACGATGGCTTCGGAAAAGGACTTTCCGGAGGAAAAGTAATCGTAAGACCTTCCGATAAGGCAACCTACAAGGCACATGAAAATATCATAATTGGTAACGTTGCTCTTTATGGTGCAACAGCAGGAACAGCTTATGTCTGCGGTGTTGCAGGAGAGAGATTCTGTGTAAGAAACTCCGGTGCAATCGCTGTTTCAGAAGGCTGCGGTGATCACGGACTTGAGTATATGACAGGCGGAAGAGCGGTTATTCTTGGAATGACCGGTAAAAACTTCGCAGCCGGAATGAGCGGTGGAATAGCATATGTCCTTGATAAGGAACACACTCTTTATCTCAGAATGAATAAGGATATGGCTTCGCTTTGCGAGCTCACTGAAAAATACGATATAGCAGAGCTTCGTGATATTCTTGAAGATTATGTTGCTGAGACAGGTTCTGAGTACGGTGCTGAGATTCTTGCGAATTTTGAGAGCTACATTCCTGATTTCAAGAAGATTGTTCCGAATGATTATCAGAAGATGCTCACAGCTATCGGTAAATACGAGGAACAGGGAATAGATCACGAGCACGCAGTACTTGAGGCATTTAAAGAATTAGCGTAAAGGAGGTCCCCTCATCCGCCCTTCGGGCACCTTCCCCCCAAGGGGAAGGCAATAAAAG
>JAEEGL015885353.1_pt1 | contig 16292 bp, 12 predicted proteins | sample 9134231 | NCBI WGS metagenome assembly JAEEGL01 (sample SAMN16246548, study PRJNA631951) | gut metagenome | biome: gut microbiome; feature: rumen; material: fiber-attached | host: Bos | place: Iran: Karaj | collected 2018-10
TATAAGATTGCATTCACAAAGACTGCAACTGGTTCAACAGGTGGACCAAGTTTATTCTCAATTACATTAGTAAACTCCCTAATTGTAGGTTTCACATCTACATTCTTAGGTGTTGCCTTAACTATTCTTGCAGCATATGCATTTGCTCGTATGGAATTTAAGGGTAAGAATCTAGTATTCTCAATTTTATTAATGACAATGATGGTTCCTGGTGAATTATTCACTATTACAAACTATATTTCTGTAACAGGATTTGGATGGCGTGATACATACATTGTTATGATTTTACCATTCTTATGTTCTATCTATTATATTTACTTATTAAGAAATAGCTTCAAATCTATTCCTGAAAGTTTATATAAAGCTGCAAAGGTTGATGGTTGCTCAGATATGAAATACTTATTACAAGTAATGATTCCATTATCAAGCCCAACTATCATTTCAATTACTATCTTAAAGTTAATTGCAACATGGAACTCATATATTTGGCCAGAATTAGTTAATACTCCAACTTGGCGTCTTGTTTCAAACTGGATGTCTACAGCTGGACAAGGTGGTGCAGGTCAACGTGTATCTGATGGTACAGACTACCCAGTTAAGCTTGCTGCTTCACTTATTATATCTATTCCACTATTTATTGTATTTATTTTCTTTAGAAAATATATCATGCGTGGAGTTTCAAAGAGCGGTATTAAGGGTTAAAGCATTTTGAAATTGTTATTCGCTTGGGATAAGGACAATTTCATTTATGTAATGTATATAAAAGTACAAAGGAGACAAAAAAACAAATGAAAACAAAGAAATTATTTGGAGCTGCAGCAATTACTGTAGCAGCTGCTGCTGTTTTAGCATCTTGTAACGGAAATAAAGGTAATGACAAGGCAGTTGTATTCTTAACTACTGCTGGTGACAACCTAAAGACAGTATTAGATGATGCTAAGGCTAAATTTGAAAAGGAAAACGATGGTTGGACTGTTGATATTCAAACAGGTTATTCTTATGACTCATTAAAGACTAAGGTAACATCTGACCTTACAGCTGGTGGACAACCATCATTAGCTTACTGCTATGGTGACCACGTTGCTAGCTATTTAAAGACTGGTAAGGTTCTTGACTTCAACACATTTATTAATGGTGCTGATGGTTTAACTGAAGAAGACAAGACAGACCTTGCTGCTTATTATGATGAAGGTACTGTATTCGGTGATTCAAGCAAGCGTTACACAATGCCAATGAGCAAATCAACTGACGCTGTTTACTATAATAAGTCAGTAATTACTGATGAATTATTAGCTAAGCTTGACATTGATTTCTCAAATCCAGCTAAGTGGACATGGGCAAAGATGTGGACTTTATGCTCTGAATTAAAGAAATTATATCCAAACTCTATTCCACTAGGATATGACTCAGAAGCTAACTGGGTAATTTCTTACCTAGAAGCTGCTGGTGCTTTAAATAACACTAAGTTATATACTGATGGTACACAATCAGGTAAAGATAAGATTGTATTCAACAATGATTCAACAAAGGCTATGTTTGGTGAATGTTGGGATAAGTTTGCAGATGGTTTATTTACAACTAAGGGTGTTTCTGGTTCATATACATCATCTCTATTCACTCAATATAAGAAGACTTCAACAGCTGCTGATTACAAGGGATCATTTATCTCAATTGGTTCAACAGGTGGTGCTTCACACCAAATGCCAGAAAAAGATGAATTTGAAGTAGGTCTAGTACGTACTCCTTCAATTGATGGTACTGAAAAGTCATTAAAGATGATTTCTCAAGGTCCATCTCTAGTTATGTTTGATCAAGGTTCTCAAGAACGTGCTAACATGACTTGGAAGTTCGCTAAGATTTTATTATCTACAGAAGTTCAAACTGCTTATGCTAAGGCTTCTGGTGGTTATTCTCCAGTTCGTAAGTCTGCAATCGATGCTGTATTAGCTGATCTAGACTTAACTACAGCTTCTGGTAGAGTTAATAAGCTTTGCTTAGACGTTATGGCTCAAGCTAAGGGTAACTTCTATACTTCAGATTGCTTCGACGGTTCTTCAACTGCTCGTACTGAAATCGGTAATGCTTTAATTACATTACTTAAGGCTCAAGCTAAGCCAGGTGCTGATAAGGCTTCAAATATTAATTCAGCAATTAAACAAGCATTAGATGAAACTAGTTACTATACAAAGTAATTTAAATCTAAAATAATAAAAAGGTAAATGATGAAAAAAATATTAAAATCATTATCCTTAGTAGCATTAGGAGCAGGACTTATTAGTCTTGCTTCTTGCTCTAAGGGAAAAGAAGATTCTGACATTACCGGTTCACTAAAACTAACTCGTTCTATCAGTGACAAAACTTTCTCTGAAAATGGTATTGAAGGTGCAAAGCTAGGTCATACAACAGATGGTGATACTTCTACATTTATTCTTAACAGCGGAAAAAGTATTACTGTTAGATATTTAGGTATCGATACAGCTGAATCTACTGCTGGTTATGAAAAATGGGGTAAAGCTGCATCAGTTTGGAATGCTAGCATTCTAAAAAAAGCTACTTCAATTGTTATTGAATCAAATGGTACTGAACCTGAACTTGATTCTAATGGTACTAGATATATTGCATATGTTTGGTATAAGACAAGTGATACAAGTGAGTACCGTAATTTAAATCTTGAAACAGTAGAAAATGGTTATTCTGCATATACTGGTTCAGCTTCAACAGTTAAATATAATGATACTTTTAATAAAGCTGCTCAAAAAGCTAAAGATTTAAAGCTTCATATGTTTGGCGATGAAGAAGATATCTATTATCCAGAAGAAATCAAAGATATCACTTTAAAAGAATTAAGCGAAAATCATGATAAGTATTATGACAAAGAGAAGGATATTCCTACTCATGTTCAATTTGATGCTTATATTAAAGAAATTAAGGTTAATTCTAAATTTGTAAATGCTACTGTTGCACAAATTGTTGACGGTAAAGAATATACTTATGACATTACTGTAGGTTATACAGGTAATAAATTAACAAATGAAATTTTTGCTTCATCTCGTGTTAAATACGGTGCATTAATTCATATTTGTGGATTTACAATGTCATCAGCAAGCATTCATGGTTTAATTGCATATTCAACAACTAAATCTAATGAATTTACTTACGTTAAACAAGCTGTTTATAACCCAGATTTATCTGGTTTTAAAATCACAAAAGTTGAGAAAGTTGATAATAATACAGTTCTTACAGCTAAAGATGATAAGAGCGTTGAAATTAAAATTACTGTAGAAAATGCTACTAAGACATACTCAGTAGGTCAAGAACTTACTGGTAGCGCTGAATTTGTTTCTAGTCTAACATTTAAGAGTAATGAAGAAAAATTAAGTACAAAATAAAAAAAACAAATAGAGGAGAAATTACAAATGATTAAAGTTAAAAAGGTATTATCAGTTGCTGCACTAAGTGCATTAGTTGCTGCTGGTTTAGCTTCATGTGGAAACGACCAAAAGGCTGTTGATGAAGCTGCAAAAGTTGTATTATTCGAAAAGGATGGATCTAAAGTTGAAAGCAACTTTAAATTACCTGCACAAGCAGTAAATAATGGTAAAACTTATGATCTAGAATGGCATACAGTTGATGAATCAAGCTCAAGCCTAATTTCATTCGAAAAGGTTGAAGCTGATGGTGATGTTGCTGCTTATTATAAGGCTGTTGTTACTCGTCCATCTTCTGATTCTGCTGATTATACAGAAGCTCAATTCTATGCTACTGTAAAGTATAAGAAGTCTTCTGCAGATACAGAAAAGTTTAAGGTTCGTGTTCATCGTCAATTAACTCCAGAAGAAGCTTGGGAAGCTTGGCTAACTGGTTCTGACGGATATGTAGCTTCTATGAATGGTTATGTAATCGCTAAGGTTGGTTATGTAGACAACTATAAGCAAGCTAACTTAATTGTATATGATGAAAATGGTAAGGGTGCATTCTTTATTTACAACTGCTACCTAGACAAGGATGTTTATAATTCATTAGAATTAGGAACATATGTAAAGATTGGTAATGCAAAGAAGAAGACTTATAACGGTTTAATTGAAACTGATTATGGTGCTTCATGTGTTGTTGATACTAATCATGCAAAACTAGATTTATCTACATTAGCTAGAAAAGATATTTCAGATGCTATTATGCGTGGTAAATCTAGCACATTAACTCCAATTCAAAGCTTACCAGTTGAAGCTAAGGGATTTGAAGTTACTAGCGAAGTTGAAACAGTTGAAACTACAGCTGGTAAGTATGGTACTACAATGACTCCTGTAGCTACTCTTAAGAAGGCTGACCAAGAAATTGATATCGTATTAATGGAAGGTTTAACTTCATTTGCTGCAGATGACACTAAGGCTATGGTTAAAGCTATTAAAGACAAGATCACAGCTGCTACAAAGACTGCTCATGGTACTTATGTAAATGTTAAGGGTACATTAAGCTGGAACTCTAAGCCAGTTATCGTTGTAACAAGCGCTGCTGATGTTGAAGTATTAACTGAAGCTCCTGCTCAAAGTGATTATGAACAAATCGCTGAAATTAAAACTGAAACTCTTGCAGAATTCAAAGATGTAATTACATCTAATTTTACAAAACCAGTAACTGGTAAAGATGGAGATGTAACATTTAAGACTGAACTTCAAGGTGCTGCTGTTGAAGGTATTTCAATCACTGATGGTGTTTTAACTGTTGTTCCTGGTGCTGAATTAAAGACTCAAGACGCTAAGGTTACAATTTCAAAAGGTGAAGAATCTATTACATTCACTGTTACAATTAAGTCTAAATTAATGACTGATGAAGAAAAGGCTCAAGCTGAACTTGATGCGATTAAAGATATTTCCTCATTTGGTGGTTCAATTGCATTAGCTACAAATGGTAGCTCATATTCAAGTGTTGCATTTGAATATAAGGTAGCTGATGGTGCTAAGAATGTTAAGATTGAAAATGGTAAGTTAGTTATTACTCCTTCTGCTGAAGCAGAAGAAGTAAAGCTAACAGTAATAGCTAAGTCTGGTACTGCTAGTAAGACAAAAGAAGTTAAGGTTAACGTTAATGCTCCATTAACTGTTGCTGAAGCATTAAAATTAACAGCTTCTGACAAAGGAACAACAAAGACTGTTTCAGGTGTTGTATCAGCTGTGAACGTAAGCTTTGATAAGACTTCAAAAAAAGTTAAGAATGTTACTATCTTTTTAGGTCTTGATAAGGATTCTAAGAAGGTTGCTGATAAGACAGTTCAAATCTATGGTTTAGATGATAAGAAGGACACTGTATTATCTGATACTTCTGCTGACGCATTAGCTTCATGGGTTGCTACAAATTATGGTATTGCTGTTGGTGATACTGTAGTTGGATTTGGTGAATTTACAATTTACCAAGACACTAAATATGAAGTTCAAAGTAATAAGAATAATAAAGTTGCAGTTACTATAGTTAAAGTTACAAAGGCTGCTGCTTAATTTAATCAATTATAGTTTTTGATATAAAATTATTTAAACGGATGGATAAGAAATTTATCCATCTGTTTTTTTATCAAATTATATATTTATATTCTTAAAATGATGGCTGATGCCATCTTTTTATGTTTATATGGTATAATTAGCCTATAGAAAGAGGTAATATGATGGATTTAGAAGAATATTACAATAAATTTAATGAAGATAAGAGACTAAAATCTCGTCATGGACAAGTTGAATTTTATGTTTCTTTAAAATACATATTAGAATATCTTAATAATGATTTTTCAAAGAAGGTTATTGATGTAGGTGCTGGTACTGGTAGATATTCTATAGAGCTTGCTAAAATGGGTTATGATGTTACAGCTGTAGAGCTTACTGCACATAATTTTGGTAATTTAAAAGCGAATGTTAAAAAAGAAGGCTTAGATATACCTTGTTATAGATTAAATGCGCTTGATTTAAAAAAGATTAAATCTAATTCATATGATTTAGTTATATTATTTGGTCCAATGTATCATTTACATTCTAAAGAAGATAAATTACAAGCCTTATCTGAAGCTTATAGAATCCTTCGTGAAGGTGGTATATGTCTTGTTGCTTATACTATGAATGAATATAGTGTAATTAGACATGGTTTTATGGATAATTTAATTGTAGAAGAAAAGGCACGTGGTAAGATTGATGAAAATTATCATGTCACATTATGTGCTGAAGATTTGTATGATTATGTAAGAATGGAAGACATAATAGAACTTGTTGATAATACTCAATTTAGTCGTATTAAAACTATTACTCCAGATGCATTAACTGATTATTTACGCTTTGATATTAATAAAATGAGTGATGAAGCGTTTGAACTATATAAAGATTATGTTTATAAGATAAGCGCAAGACCTGATGTTTTGGGCTTATCTAGTCATACTGTTGACATATTAAAGAAATAGACAATTTTACCAAAATATGGTAAAATAGCGTGTTAAGGAGAAAAGATAATGAAGAAAATGATTAAAGACTTAATTAAGAAAATAAAGAAGTATGATACTATCATTATACTTAGACATAATAGACCAGATGGTGATGCACTTGGTACACAACTTGGTTTAAAGAAATCTATACAAAAAACATTTCCTAACAAGAAAGTATATGCAACAGGTGATTTAAACCCTCGTCTTTCCTTTATAGGCGAAATGGATGAAATTAATGACGATGTATTTGAAAATGCGCTTGTAATCATCTGTGATGTAGCTGTAAGCTATATGCAAGGTGATGCTAGATATAACAAAGGTAAAGAAACATTTGTTATTGATCATCACACAAATAAGAGCGACATTGTTGATGATAATCATTTCATTTGCGATTCTACATGTGCTGCATGTGCTGAGCTTGTTAGCGAAATCTTATTTGACAACAGATTTGTTGTCGATAAAGATGTAGCATTAAGCTTATATACAGCACTTGTTACAGATAGTGGTCGTTTCCAATATAATGAAACTAGTCCTCGTACATTACGTATAGCTGCTAAATTACTTGAAACAGGATTTGATCCACAAAAGATATATTCAAAGTTATATGTTGAAACTATTGAAAAGAGAAAATTAACTGCTGAATTTACAAGTAGATTTAAATTAACTAGTAAAAATGTAGCTTATATGTTTAATACAAAAGAAACATTAGAGAAATATAATATTTCATTTAATGATTGCTCACGCGGTATGGTATCTGTAATGGCTGGACTTGAAGGTATCTTGATTTGGGCTAACTTTACTGAAGAGCCAGAAACAGGTAAGGTTATTGCTGAATTTAGATCTAGAGGCTTCTCAATTGTAGATATTGCAAAAAAGTATGGTGGTGGTGGACACGACCAAGCTTGTGGTGCTACACTTGAAAGCTTTGAGCAAGCTCTAGAGGTATTAAAAGACTTTGATCAAAGGATGGTAGAGGTAAATGGACAATAAGAAGAAAACATTTAAAAAGATTTTAAAAGCTATTAGAGATCATGAAACTATTTTAATTCATGGTCATGTTAGACCAGATGGTGACTGTATTGGTTCACAAATTGGTTTAAAAAAATTAATTTTAGCAAATTTCCCAGAAAAGAAAGTTAAGGTTGTTGGTGACGTTTGTGAATATTGTAAATTCGTTGGAGTACCTGATGGTGCAGAGGATGAAGAATACAGAGGAGCTTTATCAATTGTTGTAGACTGTGGTAATGCTGAACGTATTAGTGATCAAAGATACAAATTTGGTGATACTTTAGTTAAAATTGATCACCACGTTGAAGATACACCATATGGTGATATTTCTTATGTTGAAGATAGCGCTGGTTCTTGTACTCAAATCATTACTGATTTTGCTCGCCAAATGAAGCTAATGATGACTTTAGATGCTGCATATCCTTTATATGTAGGTATGGTAACAGATACAGGTAGATTTAGATTTGATTCTGTAACTTCAACTACATTTGAAGATGCTGCATATTTATTATCTTGTGGTGTTAATATTGAAGATGTAGATAATCATTTATCAGTTACAACATTAAAGACATTAAAATTACAAGGTTATGTATTATCTAATTTCAAGGCTACAGATAATGGTTATGCATATATCTGCATGACTCAAGATATCGTTAAAGAATATGGTGTAACTAACGAAGAAGCTGCAAACCAAGTATCAACACTTGCTGGTATTGAAGGTTATCCAGTTTGGGGTCTATTCATGGAATATCCTGATGAGATCCGTATTCGTATTAGAAGCCGTGGACCTGAAATTAAGACATTAGCTAATAAATACAATGGTGGTGGACATGAAAAGGCTGCTGGAGCTCATTTGGATAATTGGGAACAGTTACCTGACTTTTTAAATGATGTTGACCAACTTGTTAAGCAATATAAAGATTCTCTTGTTAAAGAAGATTAATTTTTTAAGCTTATGAATAGATCATTATTCGTAAGCTTTTTTTAAATTATTATGAAAAAAAGTGTAAATTAATTATTTTAAACCTGTTTTGAGTTGGTTAAAAAAAGCGCTTATGTTATAATTAACTTACAAGAGCAAGGAGATTTGTTTATGGAAAATAAAATCGAACCTACTGTAAAAAAGAAAAGTAGCAAGAAAAAAATAATAGCGGAAATAGTATTAATAGTAGCTTTACTTGTGTTTGTTGTTAGTATGTTTATGAATGATGGCTCAACTACACCTGCAGAAATAGGAGAAGCTGTAACTAATGCAAGATATAGATATTTCTTTGCGGCAATAGGTGTATTATTAGGATATATGTTTGTTGGTTCATTATCATTACGCACAATAATGCGCAAGACTGGTGTTAAAGCTAGCTTTATAGATACAGTTTTAATATCTCAAACTGAATATTTTTTCAATGGAATTACACCAGGAGCTGTTGGTGGTCAACCATTCCAAGTTTTCGCATTTAATCAAGTTGGAGTTCCTGCAAGTAAATCAACAGGTGCTATTTTAATGAACTTTGTTTGTGGAATGCTTGCACAGCTTACATTAGCTTTATGTTCTTTAGCATTCTATCCATTAATTTTAGAGAAATGTCCTAGTATGATTACTCCATTCTGGATTGGATTCTTTGTAAATGCTTTAGGTACATTATTCTTTGCATTCTTAGGATTTTCAAAAATATTTAGAAAACTAATGGTAAAACTTATGAACTGGGTTTCTACATGGAAAATCATGCGTAAATTTAAAGGTATTGATAAGAAATTTGAAGAATATATGACTAATGCACAAACTGCATTTAGCTTAGCTTGGGCGCATAAGTCTACATTCTTAATTGCTTATGCATGTAAGTTGTTACAATTTATAATCTTATATGCTATACCATTCTTTATTTTAAAAGCTATTAGAATGCCTGTAGGACACGAAGCGGGACAGCTTGATTGTACAATGATTTATAAGGTTGTAATGATAACAAGCTTTGCGATGATTACAGCAAGCTATGTTCCTACTCCAGGAGCTACAGGTGCACTTGAATTCGCTTTTAAAGGCTTCTTCTTACCTTTACTAATAATGTCAGGTACTGAGCCTACAGGAGCTGAATCTGCAAATGCTACAGCTGGTGTATTATTATGGAGAATTGTTTCATATTATATGCTTATGCTATTTAGCTTTATTTCATATTTTGTATTCACTAAGAAACAACATAGAGATTTTAAAATAGATAATTTACAAAAATCAGATAATTGCCAATTAGATAATGAAAAATTATCTGAAGAAATAAATGAAACTGAAGTTTCAAATGATTAAAATATCGTTCAACAAGGTCAAACGGGAATAATTCCCGTTTTTCTTTACTTTTATAAATAAATTTGATAAAATAGATTGATATTAAAATGAAGATGAAGAAGAGTATTTAATTACCTTTATTCTAAGCGAGAACTGTATGGTGAAAGAGTTCAATAAAGAATTAAAGAAGACACTTCGGAATGATTGAAAAGAATCCGTATCAGGCGTTAACGACAATGAGCTAACTATGTTTAGAAAATAAGGTGGCACCACGTCTAAAACGTCCTTTGTACAAGGATGTTTTTTTATTTTTTTAGGAGGTAAATTATGATAAGTCGTCCAAGAGGAACCCAAGATATTCTTCCAGGTGAAGTAGAATACTGGCAAAAGATTGAAAATTATTTAAGAAGAATATGTTCTTTATATAACTATAAAGAAGTACGTACACCAATATTTGAATCAGGTAACTTATTCCATAGAGATCAAAACGATTCAAGTGATATGGTTACAAAAGAAACTTACGACTTCAAGGATAGAGGAGATAGAGATTTAACTCTACGTCCTGAAGGTACTGCTGGTGCAGCACGTGCATTTATTGAAAATAAGCTATATGCACAAAATCCAGTCACAAAGTTATTCTACATGGGACCAATTTTTAGATATGAAAGACCAAGCCAAGGTAGACAACGTCAATTCCATCAATTTGGTGTTGAAGCATATGGTTCAAATGATCCATTACTTGATGCAGAAGTAATCGCTCTTGCAGTTACTGCAATTAAAGGTTTAGGTTTATCTGGTGTTAAAGTTAAGATTAATACATTAGGTGATGAAGCATCACGTAACAGATATAGAGATGAATTAGTTAACTACTTTACTCCACATTATGATGATTTATGTGAAGACTGTAAGGTACGTTTAAAAAAGAATCCACTTAGAATTCTAGATTGTAAGGTAGATGGTGATAAGGATTATTTTAAGGCCGCTCCAGTAATCACTGATTATTTATCAGAAGAATCTAAGTCTCACTTTGATAAGGTTTTAAACGCTTTAAAAGAAATGAATATTGATTTTGAAGTAGATCCAACTCTAGTAAGAGGTTTAGATTATTATACATATACTGTATTTGAAATCGAAGCTAATATTAAAGATTTCGGTGCAGCTAATGTAATTTGTGCTGGTGGTAGATATAATAATCTAGTTAAAGAACTAGATGGTCCAGAAACTCCAGCTGTTGGACTAGCATTTGGTATGGAACGTTTAATTCTAGCTTTACAAAGCGAGAATAGACTTCCTCGTATTGATGCAACTAGCCATATCTACTTTATTGGTTTAGGTGATAGAGCTAATGCTGCAATAAGCCGTATCATGAATGTTTGCCGTTTCGGTGGATTAAAGTGTGATACAGACTATACACATGGTTCATTAAAGAGTCAATTTAAGAAGGCTGATAAGGCTTTAGCTATGTTTACAGCAATACTAGGTGATAATGAACTTGATAATGCACAAATAAACATCAAGAATAATGAGACTGATGAACAAGAAACAATCAATATTAATGATGTTTATCCATATGTAGTTAAGTATATTCAAAGTAAGAGTACAAGCAAATGTGCATCATGCCCATCTGCTAAGGAGGAATAATATGGTACGTACAAAGATTAAAGATATTAAGTTAGGTGAAGTAAATCATGTAGCGGGTTTCGTTGAAAATATTCGTAATAAGAAGACAATGTGCTTCATTGTATTACGTGATATTTCAGGTAAGCTACAAATTACAATTGAAAAGGGTAAGCATCCAGAAATGGAAGAAGATCTTGCTCGTATTACTGTTGATTCAGTAATTGAAGCTACAGGTCTTGTTCAAGCTAGCGAATATGTTAAGCTTAATGGTATGGAAATGTATCCAGATACTATTAAGATTGATTCTATTGCAGAAGCTAACCCAATTGTCGCTCCTGTTGGTGAAGAAACAAACATCGATACTCGTTTAGACTATCGTTGGGTAGATATCAGAACTGATAAGAACACATTAATGTTTAAGGTTCAATCTTTATTTGTAAATAAGATGCGTGAATTCTTAAATATCAATGAATTTACTGAAATTCATACACCAAAGCTAATTGGTGCTGAATCAGAATCTGGTGCTGGTGTATTTAAGGTAGATTATTTTGGTAGAGATGCATTCCTTGCACAATCTCCACAATTCTATAAGCAAATGGCTATGGCTGCTGGTCTAGAACGTATTTACGAAGTAGGACCTGTATTCCGTGCAGAAAAGTTTGCAACACGTAAGCATTCAACAGAATTCACTTCATTTGACCTTGAATTTGCATATATTGATTCATTTAAGGATGTTATGCATATGGAAGAAGAAATGATTACTTATGCATTAAAGGCTGTTAAGGAAACTTATGGTGATGAAATTAAGAAGGTATTTGACATTGATGTTGTAGTACCTACACTTCCTTTCCCTGTAATGGACTTACAAGATGTATATAAGGAACTAGAATCTCGTTATGGTTATACAGTACCTGAAAGTGAAAAGGGTGACCTTACAACTGAAGGTGAAAGAATGGTTGCTAAGCTAAGCCAAGATATGTTTGGTCATGAATTCTTATTCGTAACTGGTTATTCAAAAGAAAACCGTGCATTCTATCATATGAGAGATGAACATGGTGTTCCATGTGGTTATGACTTAATTTGGAAAGGTTGCGAAATTACTACAGGTGCTCAACGTGAACACAGATATGATATCTTAAAGGCTCAAGCTGCTGAAAAGGGTCTAGGTAAGGATATTGAATTCTACCTACAATTCTTTAAGTATGGTGTTCCACCACACGGTGGTTTTGCTATCGGTGTAGATAGAATTACTATGTTATTATTCAATGTTGGTATTCGTGAAGCTGAATTCATCTTCCGTGGACCAGATAGATTAAATCCATAATTATAGGTGATTATATGTCACATATAAGCTGGGATGAATATTTTATGGGTGTAGCGCTCCTTTCAAGTGAGCGCTCTAAAGACCCACATACTAAAGTTGGTGCTTGTATTGTAAATACTCGTAACAGAATAGTTGGAATTGGTTATAATGGATTTCCTTATGGATGTAACGATACAGATTATCCATGGGGTAATGCTCAAGACGCTAAATTCCTAGACACTAAATATCCATATGTGGTTCATGCTGAAGCTAATGCAATCTTAAATGCTACACAAAGCTTACTTGATGCACGTATTTATGTATCTTTATTCCCTTGTAATGAATGCGCTAAGCTTATCATTCAATCAGGAATTAAAGAGGTAGTATACATGTCTGATAAATATTCTGGTACTGATACAAATATTGCTAGTAAGCGTATGCTTGAAAGTGCTGGCGTAAAAGTTAGACAAATGAATGAAATAAGCATTACACTTAAGAAAGGAGAATAAGAATGATTTTATCAATTCTAATTGCTCTTTTAGTTATTATATTAGATCAAATAACTAAATCAGTTGTTGTATCTAATATGACATTAGGAGAGAATATTACAATTATTCCAAACCTACTTAAGTTTCATTATGTTCAAAATACAGGAGCTGCATTTTCAAGCTTAGATGATGCTACTCCATTGCTATTAGTTATTTCACTTGTTGCAACTGTAGCACTTGCGTATTGCTTAGTTAAATATACAGATTATTTAGCTCATAAATTATTATCAGTATCAATTAGCTTTGTACTTGGTGGATGCATTGGGAATTTAATTGATAGATTCCTAACAGTGATTCATCAACAAGATGGAGTAACTGATTTCATTGAATTATATATTGATAATAAAAATATTATAGGTGGATCTACATTTAATGTAGCTGACGCCTTCTTAGTTGTTGGTTGTATTATGTTTGTAATCGATGTATTATTCGTAGATACTGCTCGCGCTAAGAAAACAGCACGCCCTGAAATTAAGGAGGACAGTACTGATGGAAATAAAGAAAATAGAAATAACTAGCGAAATGCTAGGTATTCGTATTGATAAGGTTTTATCAAGCATTATTGATAAAAGCAGAGAAATTATCTCTGATGATATCAAAGATGGTCATGTGCTAGTTAATGGAAAGGTTGTAAAACCAAGCTATAAACTAGAAGAAAATGATGAAGTTACATATCAATTTGATGATCCTAAGCCTTTAGACCTTGAAGGCGAAGACCTTGGTCTTGAAATTGTTTATGAAGATGATGATGTAGCTGTTGTTAATAAGCCTTCAGGAATGGTAGTACATCCTGCAGCTGGTAATCAAGAGCATACATTAGTAAATGGTTTATTATACCAAATGGATTTAGATAGCACTATTAATGGTGTTATTAGACCAGGTATTGTTCACCGTATAGATAAAGATACATCAGGGTTACTTATGATTGCTAAAAATGATAAAGCTATGGAAAGCTTGTCAGAGCAATTAAAGTCTCACTCATGTAATCGTATCTATGTTGGTCTTGTATATGGTACTATTGGAGAAAATGAAGGAAAAGTCATTGCTCCAATTGGTCGTGACAAGGATGACAGAAAAAAGATGTGTGTTACAGAAAGTGGTAAAGAAGCTATTACACACTTTAGTGTCTTAGAACGCTATAATGGTTTTACACTTCTTCAATTTAAGCTTGAAACTGGTAGAACACATCAAATTAGAGTTCATATGAAGTTTATTGGGCATCCTCTTGTTGGAGACCCTGTATATGGACCAAGACACGTTATAGGTAATAACGGTCAATATTTACATGCTAAAACAATCGGATTCAAACATCCAACTACAGGAGAATATATGGAATTTACTAGTGAACTTCCAGAATATTTCACTGAAATGCTTAGCACATTAACAAAGAGAGAAATTTAGTTTTCTCTCTTTTTAATATTTTTTTAAATATTTTAAAAAAAGTTCTTGATTTTTAGTTTATTTGTTAGTATAATGATTAAGCAATTGATATAGGACTATAGCCAAGTGGTAAGGCAAAGGACTTTGACTCCTTCACCGCTGGTCCGAGTCCAGCTAGTCCTGCCAGTTGAAAGTTACAAGCTATCACAAGATAGCTTTTTTCTTTTTTATGAAATAATTTAAGAAAAATAAGAATCACCTTGCTATGAAATAGTGAGGTGATTTTTTATGATAAGAAAAATATACAAAAAAGTATTATTTATAGGCTTATCTTTAGCTTTTATATTATCAATTACTTATAAAAGTAATGCTAATAATGAATTTGATGATAATTTAATAACTAAAGAAAGTCTATCGGATAATGTTATTAATCCACAATATGTTTATAATGATTATGCTTATATATGTTATAAAGCGTGGATTCCTTTAACGGAAGAAAAATATACCGTTATTATTCAAAATATATGTATAGAAGCTGAAGAAGATAATGATGAATGCTATATGGCGTTTGAATTAAAAGGAAAAGATAAAATAACAGTAAATGCTTATATTGATACTACACATTCAGTTAATATATTTAAATTAGATTTAAGTCAATATAAAGATTCATATTCTTATTTTAGGCCTATACCATACTGTACTCAGTATTTAAATTCTATTTATAATGATGAAGATTATAGTAAACATTTCTTTATTAATAAAGGAGATTCTATTAAAACAACTCCATTTGTACCTTTAGATGATTATGTTAAATATGACAATAATAAAAATGTTATTGTTACTAATACAAAGAATAAAATAAATGTTAATTTAATTAAAGATTCTATTAAATCTTATGATTTATATGGAGTTAAATCTACTACTCTTGTGGAAGATAATTATAGTTCTAATTATTTAACACCTGGTGATTATAATGTCTTATATAAAGTAGAAGATAATAATGGAGCAATCACCAACGTATCTTTTTTAGTCCATGTATATAAAGAGGCTGTAGGCGTTATTGAAGGACCTGATGAAGTTAATGTTTATATAAGTAAAGATTATGGAGATGCTGAAATGGGATTAGCATCTGATATTGAAAAACTTTATAAAGGTACATGCGGAGAAAGTGAAGTATATTTTAATTGCGGCTTTTGTGATCAAAACGGAGATAATTATGATAATACAATAAGTATGATGACTATTATGAAAAAACCAGGTTCTTATTATATACTTCTAAAACTAATTAAAAGAAGTGGTCAAAAATGTGTAGCTACAAAAGTTATTAAAATAAATGTTATTGATGATGAAGGACCTAGTGTTTATGTTCCTAATAGCTTTGTTGCATTATCAGATTTAGATAATGCAAGTGATGATGATTTATATTCATATTTTCTTCGCATTAAAGGCTTTTTAGATAAAGATATATCTAATGTAGTAATGCTAAGTAATACATATAGAGGACATGAAAATGAAATTGGTGAATATAAGGTAGTATATTCATATACTAAAGATAATCAAACCTATATTGATGCACTTAATTTAAATGTTAGCTCTAATATTGATACTCCTACAGTAGTTAATAATATAGAAGATGTTAAACAAAAATCTAAAGACTATAATAATATTATTTATATTCTATTAATCATAGGCTTATTCACA
>JAEEGL016382036.1_pt1 | contig 16292 bp, 13 predicted proteins | sample 9134231 | NCBI WGS metagenome assembly JAEEGL01 (sample SAMN16246548, study PRJNA631951) | gut metagenome | biome: gut microbiome; feature: rumen; material: fiber-attached | host: Bos | place: Iran: Karaj | collected 2018-10
GGAACCGGGCCTGGCCCATTGCAGGGTTGGTTTGGGGTCATCGGTGCGGAGAGCGGCGGGGGTGAGCGTTGAAGAAGGCGAAAGCGGGCCTCAAAAAGGGGGACGCTTCGTTCAAAAAAGCGAGTTCACCATTTTTAAGAGTTCTACAACCCATCAAAATGAAAGGACGTTTTTTCATGAGTGCGATTTCGATGGCGCAGCAGCTGGGTCAGCGGCTCGGTCAATGCATGTTTAAGAAGGCGGGCGTTTCGGTTAAGGGGAAGACGGTTTTATGTACGGGCGGTGCCGGCGGAATGGGCGCGCTTTGGGCCAGACATTTTGGGCTGGACGGCGCAAAGGTGGTGATTTGGGATTTGCATCCGGCGCTGAACGACACTGTAGCGCAGCTGAAGTCCGAAGGGATCGAGGCGTACGGCTATAAGGTGAACGTGACCTCGGAAGAGTCGATCGATGAGGCGTTAAAGGCGATGGCCGAGGCGCATTTAGAGATCGACATCCTTTTAAATAACGCGGGGATCGTGGCTGGAGGCGCCTTTGAGCAGGTACCGATGGCGAAATCGGCGGCGGTGCTCGACGTGAACCTGAAAGGCGTGATGCTGGTCACCCATGCGTTGCTGCCGAAGATGATTGAGCGCAACGAAGGGGCGCTTTTGTTCGTCAGTTCGGCGTCGGGCTTCATTGGAGTGCCTTACATGGCCGCTTATACCGCGAGCAAATGGGGCGTCATCGGGTTTGCGGAGTCTTTAAGGCTCGAAATGCAGGATCGCCATCAGAACATTCACGTGGCTGTCTTTTGCCCGAGCTATGTAGACACGGGCTTGTTCAAAGGTGCCAAGGCGCCGTTGCTCACTCCGCTGCTTACGCCCGAGCAAGCGGTGGATGAGGGCTATAAAGCGTTTCGTGCCGGCGAGCATGTGATCTGCACGCCCGCTATGGTCAAGGTCACGCCCAAATTAAAGGCGCTTTTGCCCGAATCCTGGTTCGATATGGTGAGCGCAGTGTTCGGCGTCAACCGTTCGATGAAGGATTGGACGGGCAGATAGGATTTTTTGAAGGGCAATGCGCGGTTTTTGAGCGTTCATTCTCCGATCTTCAGCTTTAACATTCCGCATTTGCTGCTTTTTTACCCATTAAACCCATTAAACATTCAGCAATGAAAAGAAGCCTGCGCTTAAAGCGGGGAGGCTTGCGCAGGTGTGACGCTTGGAGGGCGTCTGACGATGTTCGTCTGGAATATCGATCCCACATTTTTTACGCTTTTTGGCCGTGGTATCCGGTACTACGGCGTTCTTTTTGCGCTCGCGCTCATGGGTGCCTATTCCTTGTGGCTTTGGCAGGTGAAGAGGGGCGGTTATGAAAAGAAGGTGGGCGAAGGTTTTTTGATTTGGGGCGTTGCAGCCACGATCATCGGCTCCCGTCTGGGGCATTGCCTGTTTTATGAGCCCGAGCGCTATTTAAGCGATCCGATCTCGATCCTTTATTTTTGGGAAGGGGGCCTTGCAAGCCACGGGGCGACCATCGGTCTGGTGATCGCGCTCCTTTTATATGGGCGCAAGGTGAAGATGAGAATTCCCGAGGTGCTCGATCGGTTTTCGATGAGCGCTGCATTTGCGGCGGCCTTCGTGCGATTGGGCAACTTCATGAACTCAGAGATCGTGGGGCGCATCAATGACGGCTTCTTTAAGGTGAAGTTCCCCCGTTACGACCGGAGAGCGCTGAGGCCCTGCCTCGATGAATGCGGGAAGGTGGCCAAAGACGTCTGCGATTACGTGGGCGATCAATGTTACAACCTTGCAAACGTGCCCTGGCGGTATCCGAGCCAGCTTTTTGAATTTGTGATGGGTCTGCTCGTGCTTTTGATGCTCTGGCTGGCCGATCGTTTGGCGGGGAAGGAAAAGCGGCCCATCGGTATGCTGGGATCGCTGTTCTTCGTTTTGTATTTCACGGCGCGGTTTACGGTCGAGTTCTTTAAGGAATATCAGACGCTGTCGCCCGATGAGTCGATCCTGACCATGGGACAATATTTGTCGCTGCCGTTTATTTGTTTGGGCGGCATCGGTTTATGGATCGCGATGAGCCATCGGACGCCCACCTGCATCTATCGTCCGGCGGGGGCTGCGCCTTTAACGGCGGAGGGCGTGCCGGTGGAAGAGAAGAGCGCGGCTGAGGCTCCGGCGAAGGCGGAAGCGGGCGAAAATTGCGCGGCTGAAGTCGCCAAGGACGCGAAAGAGACGGAAGCGGGCGCGGTTGAAGCTGCGAAGGACGCGAAAGAGACGGAAGCGGGCGCGGCTGAATCTGAGGCCGGCGCAGCTGAAACGGAATCGGGCGCGGAAGAGAACGAAAAAGGAGAGGCATAATGGCTCAGGAACGATTGCAAAAGCTCATTGCCCAGGCGGGGTTTGCTTCAAGGCGCAAGGCCGAGCTTTTAATCACCGGGGGCAAGGTGAAGGTGAACGGCAAGCTGGTCACAGAGCTGGGCAGCACGGCCGATATTTTGAAAGACAAGATCGAGGTGGACGGCCAGGTTTTGGAAAAGCCGAAAACCTGGGAGTATGTGCTTTTATATAAGCCTGCAGGGGTGGTCACTTCGGCCAAAGACGAGTTTGATCGCCAGACCGTGATCGATTTGGTCAAGGATGTGGGGGTCAGGGTGTTTCCTGTGGGGCGCCTCGATTTTGATGCCGAGGGTTTGCTGCTGCTCACGAACGACGGCAACATGGCTGCGGCGCTGACGCATCCTTCCGGTTACGTGCCCAAGACTTATTGCGCGAAGGTCAAGGGTAAGCCCACCGAAGCCGAGCTCAATCGCCTGCGCGAGGGCATCGTATTGGAAGACGGCCTCGCTGTAGTGCAGGACGTGGAGATTTATCAGACCGGCGGCCCCAAGACTTCTGAGAACAACGCCTGGGTAGAGGTGACGGTCACCGAAGGCCGGAACCATTTGATCAAGCGTCTGCTCGAAAGCGTCGGTCACCCCGTCATCAGGCTGCGCCGCGTGCGGTTTGCCAATCTTGTATTAGATCGCAGCCTGGAGCCTGGAAAATGGAGGCGGCTGACAGCCGAGGAATTGCGCATCCTTCAGCAGGTGGCCAAGCGTGCAAAGGCGTTGCGCAACGGTGATGGCGAGCCGATGCCCAAAGAAGTCGCGCTCGACCGGAAAGGTCGCCCCCGCAGATAAATTTTTTGAGGGGTGGCAAAAAAGCGCGTTCTTTTCTTGAAGCGTAGGGGCCGTTCCTGTATATCAGGAGCGGCCTTTTTTTTAGCCCTGCCCCGAAATTGAATGCCATCCCATCGAGAGTGTAAATTTTGAGTTTCAGGCTCGACGTTTGCTCAGAGCGACCGAATTGCATCCATTCTTCGACTGCAAGGTTGAAGTCGGGTTCATCAAGGCTGAAGAATCGAGCTTCATAGTTTGTAAAACAATATTCAGCGTTCGCAGGACAGACTTAAGACCTAAAGAAATGCGTTTTAATGTTCATGAATCTGGTTTCAACTGTAAAACGGCAGAAATCAGGAACAAAAAGATGAGCTTCAGGATTCAGAACGAATTTATGGACGTTCAGGTGATCGAAAGCGCGGTTTCAAATCGGATGAACCGCAGATGGTCAATCTCAATCCACAGGTGATGCGATGCACAATACGGTTCAAAATCTGGAGTCGTGATCCTGTTTGCGGTCTCGATCGGCCTCATCGTCTTCTGCGGGCTCTTTTATGTGATCTCAAAGCGCAGATGGAGCCGCATCGCATCTGGATTGGGCGCATTGATGGCGCTGATCGCTGCTGGGTATTTCTTTTACAGGATGCTTTGGGACTGAATGGGAAAGGTCAAATCCTGATGAAGTTCGATTTGAAGGCGTTGTTCAAAAAAGAAAAGGCGATCTTTGCGAGAGGATGCGCCCTTTATAAAAAACTGGCCTGGTCTTTGGAGCGGCAGGCAAGGGATGCGGGCGTTACGATGGGCGAACAGAACTTCATCGCGTCCCATTTTTGGAGCACCGAGCCTTATCTCATTCGCATCGGTTCCCATTGCCAGATCACCGAGGGCGTCCGCCTGCTCACTCACGGCGGAGCCGCCGTCCTGCGCGATCTTTACCCGAACTTCGACTGCTTTGGGCGCATTACGATCGGTGACTACGTTTATTTGGGTTGCAACGCATTGATTTTACCGGGCGTGACCATCGGAAACCATGTGCTCGTAGCAGCAGGCAGCGTCGTGACCAAATCGGTGCCCGACGGCGTTGTGGTGGCCGGAAACCCTGCAAAGATCGTATGCAGCGTAGATGACTATCTGATGCGGAATCAACCCTTCGATTTGGGCACAAAAGGGATGGATACCGATCAAAAGAAAGAGATCATCATCGCCGCTGGAGATGAAAAGCTGATCGTCAAAAAATGGATGAAGTGAAGCGACGGTGAGCTCAATTTTGAGAACCCGATTTTAAAGGATCGAAGGATATAAAAGAAAGCAGGTAAAGTTTCGTTCCAAAAAAGAGTTTCAAAGACTGAGGGGTAAAAACAGGGATGCCTTACACGCTTGCATTCGACATCGAGACGCCGAACGGACTTCAGGATCGGATTTGCGCCATCAGCTGGGTCAGGATGGTGGGACTGCGGGTGGCGGAGCGGGGTTCCATACTGATCGATCCGGAATGCGGGTTCGATGAAGGGGGCATCAGGGCGCAGGGGGTCGATGCGGCGCAGGTATTGGGAGCTCCCCATTTTGATGCATTCTGGTCCAGGCGGGGGGATCTGTTTTTAAAGGCTGAAACATGGGTATTAAAGAATAGAGAATCTGTATTGAGCGTTTTAGAGAAGACCTTAAAGGCTTATGGATTATGGAACGAGACCATTGAGCAAACGTTTTCTGCTGTAAAAGTGATCGATGCGTTCGCTTTGGCGCAATCGGCCTGGCCTTCGATTAAACGCTACGATTTTGAAACTTTGGCGAAGCTTTTAGAAGTTCGGTGGGATGCGCGAAGCTGGGGAAAGGGCGCAGATGTTTGCGCAGCCATCTTTTTACAGGCCATGGACGAGGGAACAGAAAGCGCATCAAAGGATTTAAAGCTTTGCAAGCGTGACGATGCGCTTTCTGCGACGGATTCAGTGGCGAAGACAGAGGGAGCTTTAACAGATGCGATCGCTCCATCGGAGCCGCTTCGCTATGGACTGGCAATTCTGCTGGTGTCGCCCAATCGATCTGAGAGCAGCATTTGCGCGATCGGTTGGGCGAAGATCGCTTCAGATCGGGTGATCGAGAGCGGTCAGATAGTGATCAATCCCAACCGTAAGCTGGATGCGCAGGTTTTAGCGTGGCATGGGCTTTCACCTGAGTCGCTGAAGGAGCAGCCATCGTTTTTGAGAGCATGGGAACCGTTTGAGCCCATTTTTTATGGGGCTGAATACATCGTCGTCCATCATGCAGCAACGCAACTGAGGCTCTTAACGAAAGAGATGAGGGGCAATGCATCTGTACAGAAACCCATTCAGTTTTTTGACAGCTGCTTTTTAGCCAATGAACTGATTCTTCCCCATATTTCGCTCGGGTTGGCTTCGCTTTCAAAACATTTTCGCATCTACTACAAAAACTGGAATGCGCAAAGCGACGCCGGAGCCTGCGCAAAGATCTTTTTAGCGCTCAACAAGGCATACGGTCCCCTTTTTTACAAGCGCAGCTGGTTCGATCTTCGCGGCATTTTGGAAGAAAGACTTGTCTTGCGCGTTCGCGAGACCGGTCCTTCTGCGGTTTTAAAAGAATTTTGGGATCTCTTAAAGGCCGCCTCAAAACTTCAGGCGGTTTCAGCCGAAGATTTGAAGCCCCTCATGGACTGGATCGAGGCGCATCCGAAAGCTTACAACAAGTTTCCCTGCAACGTGATCGCCCGCTTGTTTCAGACCCTGAGCGCTCACCGGAACAACAATGTTGTATCGCCCAAAACGGCACGCGACATCTGCAACCGCTGCTTTGATCCGCTCTTCAACGCGCCGCCGTTGGGATCGATCAGCCTGGACAAGCGGCCCATCGCCTGTACACGCGCGCTCGCAGATGCTCTATATGGCTGCACTCGCCCTGAATGGCTGCCAAACTCGGTTTGCATTCATCACCGCTCCCTCGAAGGCTGCCGCATTCTCGTAGTCGACGCCTATTGCAGAGCCGACTGGCTTCGCTGCGACTTCGATCCCCTCGTGATCAAAGCTCTGCTGCTTCAGGCCTCCGGAGAAAAGAGGTTGATTTTGGGGGATGAAATCTTTGGAACGTGAGCGGCGCCGCTGATGATCGCATGGCGGCAAAAGAAAAGCGTCCATCAAACGCACAGAGCAGCAGGCAGATTCATTTTTTGCTTTCATTTATGTTGCAGGGTGCTTAAAGATCTGCTTTACTTTTGCTGTTCGTTTGAAACGCGCCCCTTTCGTTTGAAAAGGGCCCTTTTTTGAAAGGTTTGGGTCATGGCCCGTTATCAGTTTATTCCTTTGGATGACGACAAGGCGGCACGGTTGGGGGATTGCCTGGCTGAAGCGCGCGACATCATCAACTCCGTCTGCAACGGCGAGCAGGTTGCCGACATGCGCGAACTTTTAAAGCCGCGCAAGGGGTTTGATTTGCATCTCTCCACGATTCTGCATCTGGCGGAGCAGTTTCACGTGGTGCTCCCCGGCCATAACGCCGAGGATATGAAGAAAAATATGAAGGTTCAGCGCCAGCTCGGCAGCGCCGTCAATCAGCTTGAAGCCCTCGCCAAGCAAGCCCGCGAGATCTACAGCGCCAGCCGCAGCGAAACCTGGGACGCCTTCCTCAACTTCTACGGCGTTCTGAGCGCCATGGGCACAAGGTTCCACGATTTGAAGACCATGCTGCGCCCCATCACCGACTTCATGGCGCGCAAGAGCAATAAGGAAGAAGCAAAAGACGACAGCGCCGCCCTCTGAGCGGTCGCTTGCTGCCTCATTCAACGAGAGCGCCCGCTTTGGGCGCTCTTTTATTTTGAATCCGAGGCTCCTAAAAAATGAACCCCCATTTGAGGTGATTCATGGGCTATTTACTGGCATTTGAAGTCAAAACGCCAAACCGTCATAACGATCGCATCTGCTCCATCGGCCTTTCGCGGATCGAAAACGGACGCGAGGTGGGCTGCTCAGGAATGCTGATCAATCCTGAATGCAGCTTTGAAGAATGCAACAGCCACGCCTGCGGCGTCACCAGCGATCTCGTCGTCGGAAAACCCAACTTTAAACAGTTCTGGGACAAAGTCGGACCGCTGTTTTTAGACGCCGACTGCGTGATCACCCAGCATGCAGACTTTGATTTGGGCGTCCTCGCCAGAACCCTCGACGCCTATGGCGTGCCCGCCTTCGATTTAAAATACATCGACGTCTTTGCACTCTCGAGCTACTGCTTTCCCGCATTGCCCAAACATCAGCTCGAGCAGGTCGCCAAATATTTAAAGATCGACTTCAAGCCCGAAGATGCGGCGAGCGACGCCCACGCCTGCGCCCTCATCTATTGCAAAGCGATCCAGATGGGCCTCAATCTCGATTACCTGATCTCGGATTACCATTACTACGGCTTCAAAGCCGCCTCCCTCGCGCGACCCGCACCGCACCATCACGAAGATACCGGCAGTTTAGAGTCCCTCATCGATTTACTGGCCGATATCATCGAAGATGGCGTGGTCGATGTGGACGAATTGATGAGCCTCACCACCTGGATGGCCGTCCACGCCGATCTCTGCGGCCAGTTCCCCTATAATTTGATCGATAAAGCCCTCGAACAGGTCCTCGAAGACAACATCATCGAACCCGAAGAACTCGAATGGATGTACGAACTCTTCAAAACCTGCGTCCATCCCGTCGAATCCCACCACGAAAACCGCAGACTGCGCTTTAAAGACAAACAGTTCTGCCTCAGCGGCGAATTCAAATTCGGATCCACCGCCAAAGTCGAAGCCCTCATCGAAGCCTTAGGCGGCGAAGTCCAGCCCGCCGTGCAGGAATCCACCGACTACGTCGTCGTAGGCGCCCTCTGCCACGAAAATGAATCCCCCGCCCACTACAGCGACGAAGTCAAAGCCGCCATCGAATGGCAAATGAAGGGATCCGAAATCCGCATGATCTGCGAATCCGACTTCATCGAAGCTCTGAAGGCGGCGAGTAAGGGGTAAGGACGGTTATGGGATACGCGATCGCTTTTGATGTAGAGACGGCCGATAAGCATCACACCCGGATTTGTTCCATCGGTTTTTGCAAAATCGAAAATGGGCAGATCGTCGACAGCCAGTCGCAGCTGATCGATCCGGAATGCGCGATCGAGCCGTATAATCAGAGCATTCATGGCATTTCTGACGAAGATGTTGCCGGGCAGCCTAAGTTGAAGCAGTTTTGGGATGAGCATGCTGAGCTGTTTTTCAACTCGGATTATCTGGTTGCACATCATGCTCCATTCGATTTATCGGCCTTAGGGAAGCATTTAACGGCTTATGGAATCGAGAAGCTGGAAGTCAACTTTGTCGATACCTTGAATGTTGTGAGTTGTTGCTTTCCTGAATTGTCCAGCCCGGCTTTAGATCTTGTTGCCCAGCATTTAAACATCGAATTCGTGCATCATCAGGCAGGCGATGATTCCAGGGCATGCGCTCAGATTTTTTGTAAAGCGATCGAGCGCGGTTTCTCTGTCGATGATTTGAAGTCGACTTTTATTTTTCCAAAATCGCTGAGAAGACAAAAACGAGGGAATCAGGAGAAACTCTCTCAGGAAACCATTGATCTACAGTCGCTTTTAAAAATCATCCAGATTATGCTCACGTATGGATACATCGATGACGATGACCTGGATGATTTAGAAAGATGGATCACCGAGCATCCCGAATTAAAAACGCAATTCCCCTGTAACCTGATCGCTCAGTCTCTCGAAAAGATGGTCAGTCAGCCTTTCCTGAAAGCTGAAGACTATTTAGAGATGCAAAATGTCCTGCAAATCTGCGTCGATCCCGTCGCCTCGAAGCCTCAGAATCAGCATTTGATCTTTAAAGATAAGCTCTTTTGTGTAACGGGCAGCTTTGAAATGGGACCTGTAAAAGAAGTTGAACGTCGCATCACTGAATGCGGTGGTCAATTCAAAACAGGTATCACCAAAAACGCGGATTATCTCATTGTAGGCGATAAAGGCAGTGCCAGATGGAGCTTGGGGAACTATGGCGAAAAGATCAAGAAGGTGATTGAATGGCAGATGAAAGATTCTGAAATTCGTATTGTGAAAGAAAGTGATTTTAGAAAAGCGCTCCAGGCGGCCAGCGGGGAGTAGGGAATTTTATGGGTTACGTATTGGCATTTGATGTAGAGACGCCGAACCGGCATCAGGATCGCATTTGCGAAATCGGAATCACGCTGCTCGAAGAAGGGAAGATCACCCTTTCCTCTTCGATGCAGATCGATCCCGAATGCGAATTTGATGAAATTAACATTGGGTTTCATGGAATTTGCCCCGAGGATGTTGAGGGCTGTCCCAATTTTAAAGAATTCTGGGAAGAGTTCGGCCGCTATTTTATCAATGCTGATTACGTCATCGCTCACAGTGCACGCTTTGATTTAGCAGTTTTAGTCAAGACTTTAAGGGCTTACGGGGTGTCGAGTTTCGATCTTCACTACGTCGATACCCTTGCACTTTCGCGTTATTGTTTTCCCGAATTACCCAAGCACGGTTTAGCAGTGGTTGCCGAAGCCTTGGGTTTTGATTTGGATCATCATAACGCCAAAAGCGATGCTGAGGTTTGCGCAAGGATCTATTGCAAAGCGATCGAGCAAGAGGTCGACATCGATTTATTCACCAAGCTGTACCCCTATGAACGCGAGGGCACCGGTTTACCCAAATGCGAGCCCTGCCCCAAACGATCGAAGACCTCATCTGCGCGCAGCAAAAAGCCGGAACCGATCCCCACACCGCAGGCTGAAATGTTGGAGGCACGGCCTGCAATCTCGATCAGTACGCATGAACCCTCTGTGAGCGTAAAAGCATCCTTTGCAGAGCCACCAGAAACGGCTCCTTCGACCGGATTTCGGTTTGCCAAGCCAAAAGCGAGCTTTTCTGTGCCTTCAACGCCCTCCGATGCGCCGGGGATGCGGTTTGCTCAGCCAAAAGCGAGTTTTTCTGTGCCCTCAGAGCACGCTTTCGATTCCTTTTCGAACCTCGATGATCTGGAAGCGATCCTCGGAAGGCCCGCATCTGTGGTTGAAACATCCGCTCTAGAGGTTGAACCGCCCGCTTCTGAGATAGAAGCCCCTGTTGCAGCGGCTGAATCTCCCGAAACTGAATCTCCCAACCTGAGCTCGAGGATTCGCAAACGCCGCAACAAGCGCGAACCGGTGGGCATCATCGAGCTTTTGGGTGGCTTAAAAGACATCATCGAAGACAGCGTGGTCGATCTCGACGAACTGGAAGTTTTAGCGGGTTGGATGGAGGAACATCCCGAGCTCGAGAATCAGTTCCCCTACAATGTGATCGTCTATGCCCTCGAAAAGATCCTCGAAGACAACATCATCGAGCCCGAAGAACTCGAATGGATGTACGAAATCTTCAAAACCTGCGTGAACCCCGTTGAATCCCTCCCCGAAAACAGACGCCTGGCTTTTAAAGGCAAACTCTTCTGCATCGACAGCGATCTCTCGATCGGATCCAAAGATGAAATCGCAAGAAAGATCGTGCAGTTAGGCGGCGAAGTCAAAGATGGCGTCTTAAAAAAGACCGACTACCTGGTGATTGGTGCAGGCAGCAACGAAAACATCGAAGACGGCAACTACGGTGTCAAGATCAAGCGCGCCATCGAATGGCAGGTCAAAGGCCAACCGATCCGCATCATCTGCGAAGCGGATTTCATCGAAGCCCTCAGGGCTGCCAGCGGAGAGTGAGAAAGCGATGTCCTATTTCCTCGCATTCGATACAGAGACGGCGGATCAGTTTCATACGCGGATTTGCGCGGTGGGGATGGTGAAGATCGAAGGTGGGCAGGTGACGGCGTTTTGGGATGAGTTGATCGATCCGGAATGCCGGTTTTGCGAGCGGAATATTGCGACGCATCACATCTGGCCTTCGATGGTGCGGGGGAAACCGAATTTTAAGGCGTTTTGGGCCAAATACGGGGATCTGTTTTTAAACGCCGAGGCCCTGATTGCGCACGGGGCGGGATCGGATCTCTCGGCGCTCTCGAAGGTGATGCAGGCGTATCGGATCCCTCGAACGGTTGTGCCGTTTTTTGATACGAAGACCCTTTCGGAACGCTGCTTTCCCGAGCTGGGGCGGTACGGTTTAGAGGATCTCTCCGCGCATTTTGAAATCGAGCTCGACCATCACGAGGCGGGGAGCGACACCAAAGCCTGCGCGGCGATCTTTTGTCTGATGCAGTCGCGGGGTCTTTTGAAGGGCATCGCGCCGGCCCGCTACGATTTGGGCATCGATCGGTTAAAAAAGGGCTTTGTACCCGAGTTCATCGAAAGCTGCACGGGGGATTTGAACGATCTCCTGGAGATCCTGACGCGGATTGAAGCGAAAGGCGCCCTCGATGACGCGGAGTTTTCGCTTTTAAAACGCTGGATTGCGGAGCACACGCAGTTTTCGGGGCAGTTCCCCTACGACTGCATCCAAAAAGCGCTCGCATGCGATTCAAATGAGGATCGAAGCGACGACGCCTTGCGGGAAAAGCTGTTTCAAACCTGCAGGAGCTGCATCGATCCCCTCGCTTTTCTGCCCGAAGTCCGCGAGATTCCGTTTTGGGGGCGACTCTTTTGCCTTACAGGCGAGTTCGACTGCGGTCCAAAAGAAGAAGTGCAGCGCGAAATCGAGGCGAGGGGGGGCGCAGTGACGAAAAACCTGCTCCCAGAAACCGACTGCCTGGTCATAGGCGCCCAGGGCAGCCCTCGCTGGGCCTATGGCCGCTATGGTTCAAAGTTAAAGCAAGCCCGTGAATGGCAATTGCAGGGAAGGAAGATTTGCATCGTGAGTGAGAAAGCTTTTTGGGAAGCGCTGAAGAAGACCGAACCCACAGAAGAGATCGTGCCTGAAAACGCCCAGGCGATGAAAGCGCTCTTCATGAAGAGAGATGCCCATCTGCCTCCGGTTGAAGCAGGGGAGGAGCAGGTTGAAGAGCGCGCGAAAGCGCCGATTTCACAGGCCGAAGCGCTGAAAGCGATGTTTGCAAAACGCGACGCGCAAACGAAGCCGGAGTGACGAGGGTCCATCCGGGGTAAAGCAGGGGGAGAGCGCGCGAAAGCATGCGGGATCGCATTTGCTGCGCCTCTGGAAAGCTGGATTTTTGCCGTGGTTCCCCCTTGATGAAGCGCATCGCGCAGATCTCCGGCATCTGCGGGGAGGGCTTTGGGCTCATTTTTTCTGCATCAGATCCTGAACTTTCAGCCTTCACCCCCGCAGCTCTTCACATTCATCTTGCAATCGCCGTCCATATCTGCACATGCTCGAGCAGAAGCGGAAAACACCGATTTTTCAATGGAGAAATGCCGTCATGGGTTATTTGCTGGCCATCGATACGGAGACGCCGAATCCCTGGAATGACCGCATTTGCGGGTTTGGATGGGCGAAGATCCTGGATCGAAAAATTGTGGAGCGGGGAGCGGTGTTGCTCGATCCGGAATGCCTGTTCTCGGGCAATTATGTGTTGATGCATCATATTTCTGAAGAGATGGTGCAGGGATTACCCAATTTTAAGGCTTTCTGGCCTGATTTTGAGTCCCTTTTTTATGGTGCAGATGCGGTGATGGCGCATGTTGCGGGCTTTCATCTGGACGTGCTTTCAAAATGTATGCGCGCTTATGGATTCAAAGGGCGCGTGATGACGTTCATCGATACGCTCCATGTGGCGCGGGCAACGCTGAAGAGCCGGCCTTCATTTGCGCTGAGCGCACTGGCTGAGGAGTTTGGGATTGCACATGCGCCTCACGATCCCCAAAGCGATGCCGAAACCTGCGCCAGCGTCTTTTTAGCGCTCACAAAAGATCAACCCGATTTGGAACGCTATCTTTACGACTATGATTTGTCGGGTTGTCTGGAGATCAGGCGTCGGCGTGACTGGATCCCCCCCAAATCCTGGGGCGAATTGACCGAATATTGGGCGCTCCTGGCGGGCATTGCGGCAAAAACGAGCGTAGAGCGCGCCGATTTTAAGCCTTTGGAAGACTGGCTGGCATGTCATGAGGACTGCAAAAAGAAATTCCCCTGCCGCGTGATCGATAAAGCGCTCCAAACCTGGGCCAAAAGGGGCGAAGGCGATCCTTCTGCAATGGAATGGATCCTCGATCTCTGCAAACGCTGCTTCGATCCCCTCTACGGGACGCCTCAAAGCGAGCAGATTGCGCTCAAAAATGCGCTCTTTTGCTTTACAGCTGACATCCGCAAGGGCGACCGCCTGCAAATCTGGGATCGCATCCATAAAAAAGGTGGCTGTGCGCGGCTGAGGATCGCCCGAAACATCCGCTATTTGGTTTTAGGTGCCTTTTCTCTGCTCGATTGGCAAAAAAACGAGCTCGATCCTTTCGTCAAACGGATCCTCGAATTTCAGGCTCAGGGCGAAGCGATCGATTTTATCAGTGAAGAAGCGCTCCTCGAACGTCTTGAAAAGAAATCGAAAATTCAAAAACTGGTTTTCCATCACGGCAAGCTGATTCAAAAGTCCGATGAGGAAGACTGAAAGGGCGCAGCGTAATCGGTAAAAGCCGAAACCCCGCAACAAAGCGGTGGAATTGGGGCTTTCAGGCTGCAAGGCGAGGTTAAAAACGATGGATGAAGAAGCACTTCCGCTGCCCGTCAGAATGGGTCTCTGGATTTATGTCTTAGGATTGATCGCTTACATGACCTTCTTTTGGATTGCGAGCGAATCGGTCGCTCACAAGCCAGAAAACATCGACCGTTGGAAAAAATGGCGCTTTTTTGTTGATGCTTTTGTCTTTGCAGGCGTCCTCTGGGTCTTCTTCCAGGGCTTTAAAGACGAAAGCGGCGATGTCTTCCTCTATATCACAACCGGCGGCCTCATCGCTGCGCTCAGCTTCTATTTTGCCATGCGCAGTTACATCGGTCGATTGCGCCCTCTTGGCGCCGAAATGAAAAGCTGGGCCCGCTCATTCGGCGAACGCTGCGTTGGCGTCACCCTCTTGTCCGTCTGGCTCTACATTTACCTCGCCGCCGAGCCGGGCATCCATTTTATACATCCCGAAGACACCGCTCATTTTATCGTCTGGCCCGTCTTAAGCGCCCTCTGCACCCTTGCAGCTTTCAAAACGAAGTATTTTTTAACCCGCGCTTACGCCGCCGCCGCCGCGATCTTCTTTTTTATCGCGAGCATCGCCGTCTATGTGCTGTATTTTGTGGCTTGAGGTAAGGGGAGCCAGATCCGCTGCTGTGATCAGCAACCTTCAGGTCCTGGTTGAGAACAGAGAAGAGCTGTTTTTGAAGGTTGATAAACTTCTTTTCAGCCTTCATTAAATGGACTCCAAAAAAACGCTTGTTTTCGCCTTATCGCCGCCATTTTGTCATTGCTGCCCATCGCGATTGTGTCGGTTCATCAAAAAAGAGATCCCTCACCCCCGCTGCATCGACCCTCTACCCCCAAAAAATAGACCCCTCACCCTCAAAAAATGGACCCCTCACCCTCGATGCGTTGTGGATACGTCGCTTTGTGTTGCTCAGGGATACCAGCGCCATTGCGATGGGATCGCAGCGCAATGAAAACCGGAATCCAGGAATGGCGATGGGGGATTCATGAATGAAGCGGTGGGGGTCGGTGAGGGGCGAACGCGTAGCAATTTACTCGAAGAGGAGAACCGCTGTGACGCCGTCGCCGCCTTCGTGGGGGAGGCCGCGTCTGATTTCTTTGACGTAGGGGGATTTGGGCAGGTAGGAGCGGAGTTCGCGCTTTAAGGCGTTGGTGCCGTGGCCGTGGATGATGTAGGCGGCGTTGCGCTCGCGGCTGGCGGTTTGATCTAAGAAGGCCTCGACGCGGTCGATCGCCTCGTCTGCGCGGAGACCCCGGACGTCGATCGTGTTGTCGGGCGCCATCGGGAGCGCTTTCTCCCATTGCTTTGAGGCGTGCAAACCCTCGGCGTCCACCTGGATGCCCTTGTCGGGGAGTTTGGGCTCTTCCTTTTTCTTCTTGCTGTATTGCGCCCGCAGATCCTCTTGCTCTTCCTTTGCACTGGCTTTGAGCCCCGCCTGAAGGCGAGCCTGCATCATCGCGTTTGGCCCCGGCGCAACGCCACCCAAGGGTTTGCCCTTAACGCGGATGTCGGCGAGCTCTACGCGGGTGGTGATGAGCCCTGCGCGCACCTGGCATCGGCCTTTGCTGTCGGGAAGCGAGACCAGCTCCGCATCGGTCCCGAGGGAGATCACGTAGACCTTCTTGCCCACCTGAAGCTGCGAGAGATCCGCCTCGGGGCCGGCCTCCGCCCGCTTGGTCTTCTCCTGGGCCTCAAGGATTTGCGAGATGCCCTTCTCGAGTTGACCCTGCCTGCGATCGAGCCAGGCGCTGTCGTTCGATTTCTCGATGAGCTGCCGCCGCATCTGTTTGACTTCATCGCGCAGTTTGCGGGCCTCGTCCAAAGCCTCGCTGCGTTCCCGGGCCAATCCCTGTCGTAGGCGTTCCTTTAACTTGGCTTCGAGCTTCTCGGCTTCGCTGCGGGCGAGCTCAAGCTTGTGGCGTTCGGACTGCAGCATGCGGCGTTCGTTTTCTGCCTGAGCGGCTTCCGACTCCAGCCGGCGTATCACCTGTTCCAACTGGCGCTGCTCCGGACCCGCAAGCTCCGAGGCCCTCTGCACGATCCATTCGTCGAGCCCAAGCCGCCGCGCTGTGACCAGGGCCGAGCTTGCACCGGGCAGATCGAGGCTGAGCTTGAAGGTGGGCATATGCTTGTCGGCATCGAACCCCACGGCGCCATTGCGGAAGCGGTTATCCTCAAAGGGGAGCGCCTTCAGCGCCTCGTAGTGGGTGGTCACGAGCACAAAGGCGTCGCGATCCGCCAGCGACTCCAGGATCGCCTGCGCGAGGGCCGCACCCTGAAGCGGATCGGTCCCCACCACCAACTCGTCTAACAGCACGAGCGATCCCGGTTGCAATGCGTCGAAGATCGTCTTGATGTTGGCGATATGCCCGCTGAAGGTGGAATGCGCGCCGTCCAGGCTCTGCTCGTCACCGATGTCGGTATAGACCCCCGGCACCAATGGCACCACGGATTCAGGCGCTGCGGGGATATGCAGACCCGCAAGGGCCATCAGGCACAGGATCCCCGTGGTCTTGAGCGCCACC
>JAEEGL010164544.1_pt1 | contig 16291 bp, 2 predicted proteins | sample 9134231 | NCBI WGS metagenome assembly JAEEGL01 (sample SAMN16246548, study PRJNA631951) | gut metagenome | biome: gut microbiome; feature: rumen; material: fiber-attached | host: Bos | place: Iran: Karaj | collected 2018-10
TTATGGAAAACAAGAACCAATCGTATTCACCTCCCGCAAGCGCAAGGCGAAGCGGGGGACTACTGCGTAGCCGATGGCTATGGGCAGTAGCGTTGCTGCTTGGAGCGTTCACCTCCCTGCAAGCACAGACCAAGGACGTCATCACCTTCACGGGTGGTCACGCCGATGCTAACAACCCTGACATCTATGTGATTGACGCGGGGCCAGATGACCTCATCGCTGACCCGGAGGGCGGAGACGACAAAATCAGGATTAAGCTCAGCCGACCGCAGGGAGCCACGGCCACCCATGAGGCCAGCATCACGCTGAACAACCTGAACAAGCCTTGGGACGAAGGAACCATAGTGACATTCGCACCGGGCGAGACCACGAAGACCGTTGACATTACGTTTGCGAATTATGCGTTTGAAACCTACAACGGCAACGCCCCCGCCGTGTTCAGCGTCCTTTGCACCGGTTATGCCGAGGCAGCATACGATGTGGTGATATACAACATCAACCGCACGGCCACTGAAGAGCCATACGAGTGTAGTTTCACTACACCGGCTGAAGCGCTGAATTCGTATGGCCTCATTTATAGGGATTTCTATTTTTTCCGTTGGGGCCAATACATATTGTTCTCGTTTAATTTAGGCGCAGACGTGAAGATAAGCGCCGACAGCCGCATGGTGATCCAGACGCGCTACGTTGACCATACGAATCTTCCCATCGATGCCGACGACTACGGCATGTCGAAGACCCGCAATGTGGTGCTCACGCCTATCAATGCGGGAGCCATCAGCGACTACGTCTTGTATCTCTACCGTCCTTCCGACGACGAGTATATGTACTCCTTACTTATCGATGATGCCTATAACGGAATGGTTGTAGACAATAGTGATCCGATAGCAAACGACGAATACAGGGCTCTCTTATTTGGAATCAACGAACTTGGCCCGTTTGAGGTGGCCAATCCCGCAGAGGGAGCATTGACCTCCCTCTTCTTCTCGCAGGAGGACTTGCAGAACACATTCTTCATTATGAATTATCCGTTACGCACGTTTATCCCGAAGTTCTCCAACGTCACTATTGATAAGACAACCTTCAAGAGCGGCGAGACGATGACCATCACCGCCACGATGGACAACTGGCGGGTGATGAAGCGTGCTCACTTGCACAACTTCATGAACTGTTTCGGCGTGACGCTCGACGGCAACGAGACCACGGAGCCGCGACGCTACACCTTCGACGAGGCTACGGGCACCGTGACCTACTATGTCACCGCGCCCACCGTCACGGACAACACCAACGTCAATGTGGACTTCGGACCGTTAGTTACGATTCCTATCTTGGATGAGTATCTATTCCTCGACCATTATGAGTATAAAATCATTCCTGGCAGCGAGGGCTTCTTCACCGTCACCGTGACATCCGAGGCTGCCACGCCGGTTCCAGCCACGGCTATTGACTTTGTAGATATACCCGCCGACGGCAGCAACATCCATTTGGTGTCAACCTCATACGGAGAAGTTCTCAGCCAGCGGTTCCCCCTTGCCATCACCTGCACCCCCGCCGGGGCCAGCGATGCCGGTACTGTCACCTTCACCGTCACCAACGACGGGACAAATGCCTTTGTCGGGACAAACGACGACGGCTCCCACTTCCTCGATACCGGCAACAATACCGGCGACCTGACTGTGACCGCCACCCTCGCTTCCGGTGTCAGCACCTCGCGCACCTACCATCTGACAACAAATCCGGGCAAGAGGATTCATACTGCCAACACCTATCTGGCTGGTACGACCTTACCGAAGTTCCAGTTTGAAATCAGCGCGTGGGACCAATTGGAACGCTCATGGGACTGGACGGCTGTCGGCGACGACGTCACCGTGAACTACACCCATGCCAACGGCAGCACGTGGACGGAGCACTATCGCTTCAGCAACCTGAACTCATCCATCAAGCCGGTGGAAGGTTTGTGGATGAGCGGACTGTGGAGCGGAGCGTCAAAGCTCTACGACCTGCCCTTTGTCTTCACCATCGAGCACCCCGATGCCACCGTCGACCAGATAGGCCAGCCCATCGTCACGGCCGAGGTCATCGTCAACATGCAGAACCCGTCGGGCCACAGGATACAGGTGGTCTCGACAGCATCCCTGGAACCGCGTCTGAAAGACTTCTCGTTCAAGGGCTACTCACAGTATGAAGAGCACTATCACTACTTTTCTGACCCCACCCTCAACTCAGAGGTGATGTACCTGCCTACCAGGGGCTTCACCGTAGGCTACGAGATTCCTGAGTTGGGCTTGCGCGAGACCTACGACAACCAGAGCGGCGACCCCGTGCCCGGCTGGTTGGAGTTGCAGAGCGACCTTGACAGCCTGTACACCACAGCCACCATCAAGATACACCCCGACTTAGACCGCTCGCAAAGTTACGACCTTACACTCTACACCCTGGCCCAGCGTAGTTACGACCCCGACGAGGTGATGCAGCGCGACCTCACCTCCAAAGTGAGCTTCTCGCCCATTCAGCCTGAGGGCAACATGGTCTACCGTGTGAACGGAGAGAACGTGAATGACGACCTGACCTTCGACAATGCCGAGGCCATAGCAGCTGCTACCAATAAGCTGAAGACCGACGGATATGTCGATGAGATAGAAGACATCTTCAACAAGATGAAGGCTTTGTTCAATGTCTACGACAACGTCTTTGAGGGGGCCGACGTAACGCTGACACGCCAGGGCGACAGCGACACCATTCAGACCTTGACCCACTACAAGGGCATGTTTATGTTCGCACCGCCTGCCGACGGACGTACATATATCATAGATGTGTTCTACCCCGCTTTCAACAAGCACTACAAGAGCACCTTCACCAGCCATCCCTTGACCGGCATTCGCGCTGTCTCGCTGAATATGATGCACAACGACTATGACTTCAACTATACCAACGAAGGTAAGGAATACAACATACCGTTCAATCGTAGACTCGAAGGATTTATCTACGTTAAGGATACCGATGAGTTCTTCCTCAAAAAAGATGGGATGAAAGCCAGTATCGGATTCCCCGATGAGTTCCACGCTATAGTTTACAATAACACGCCGGAACTGAAAACCTTTAAGGAAATCAACTCCATCAGTGAGGCAGAAGACGGAAATGCAGACAAGCATTACGACTATTGGCTCAATACGAGATACGAAAATCCCACGGTATACTGGAACAAGCGTACCGTGATGATGAACTGGGACGACCTGATTGTAGGCAGCACCTTGGTAACGCTCATCGACAGCAAGGGACAGCCGGTCACCAATGCCACGCTCAACTATGCGTGTGTGGACAAAGACATGAGCAACCCCAACAGCATGGGTTCGGCTACTTATAGCGCCAGTCTTGGCGGCTATCAGATTGAAACCGACCCCGCTCAGTATGCGGAACTCATTGAGGTGGTCATCCCGGGCCGCGAGCATCCGCAGCTTAACAAGATGAACCTGTGGAACTACGGCTATTACTGGAATCGTGGCAAGCAGCGCAGCCACACCATTATGCTGCAAGATGATGATGCCGAGGTGGCGCAAGCCAATCTGGAGACCTTGAAGCTCACATACCATTACACGTGGCGCGCTGAGTATGAAGGCATGAAGGCCGAGAACAACCCCGTTAATCTGCTGACGGTGGAAAAGAGCGACACGCTCGACTATTCAGAAACTGCCGACTACCCGTCAATATATAAATTCTTCAGGGACGAGCGCTTTGGCACCCAAGTGACCGGGGTCAGGAAGAGTTTTGCACGTTTATCCTTCAACCTGCATTCTGACAACATCCTGAACACAGATGACATTAAGCTGGTGAACACCGCTGGCACTCTCCAATTGTCGCCCGACGCCACCTACACTAAGTTCATCGGAAAGGATGTCTTCACCAACTTCAACACCAACCATTGTCTTCTGGACTTCGACCTGTGCGACAAGATCCCTTACGGAGTCGCCGAGAAACTGTCGTTAGTGAAAAATGGCAACGAAACGCTCTTCGACCTGCCCTTGCTACGCAACAACAGCATCGACATGCTTGATCTCACTAAGAACACCACGTTCGACGAGGAACTGGCTACCTACGACCCGACCCAGGTGGACGACGAGATTAAAGATAAAAACAAGGGCAAAACCGACATGGGGGGCATCGGTAATATCTTCAGCTCCTTCGGCAGCTTCAATTTCTCCACGCCGCCCGTCATCCCCTTCACGTTGAACATTGAGCGCAAGGACGACTACTTCCTTGTCCGGGGCATCTACGAGCAGAACTTCATTCCTTACGGACAGATGGCGGACTTGATGGATGCCGCCGCATACATGGAATGGTTCGAGGAACAGTTCACGGAATGTATGAACAGCGTGAACAACATGAGGAACGATGTGGAAGACAGGCTCAATCAAATGAAGAAAAGACCTGATGCCTTCGTGGGCATCAAAGGCTACATCTCAGGCATAGGACACTACAATGCCAAGACCGGCAAGCTGGATGTCAACTTCTACGATGGCGGCATCATCATGGAGGCATCGGCCCACGTCATGGGCAAAACGGTCGTCGCCCATATCGCTCAGTTTGGCATATCCATCGATCTCGGCATCTTTTCTAAGTTGGGTGTGCTCAACCGTAAGGCTGCCAATGGCGACGCTTCGGTACCGCCACGTATCGACATCATTACTGAGTCGCGCTTCAATTTCGGGGTGGGCGCTTGGGCAGAGCTTAGTCTCGACATCAAGATAGCCAAGGTGGCCATTGGTGTCATGGGCTATGCCAGCATCGACGTCGTGTCGGGCACAGCTACTCCTACATACCAGAAAGAAGCCTACGCAGGAACAAAGGTCGCATTCGATTTCAAATTGTCGGCCTACGTCACCGGGAAATTCCTCTTCTGGGGCGGAACAAAGGATTACACCCTGTTGTCAGGAAATAAGACTTTCTATGACCCCAACAACGCCACCAATCCCTATCACCCGGACTTCGGTGAGCCGATATTCTCCTACAGCCGACAGAACGTCACCAAGAACTACAAGAAACTGAGCCGAAAGACACGCCGCGCACTCGACGGCACAAGCCTCTTCGACAACGTCAGCAGCATGGCACAGCCCACCTATCTGCTTGGTGGACAGTCGCTGCTGTTCAACAACCTCAAGACGCCGGGCAACTACAACGACGACCGCCTGCAGGTTTACGATGGCGGCAGCAAGAGCGACTTTGTCGATACAGGCGTAGAGGCGCCGATGTACGACTTTGCTGAGGACCACAACAACCGGTTTGAGTTGGTGGCCTTCGAACAGATGAACGCTCCCATTGATGGCGACGCACTCGAAAACTACGAGAGCGACGACCAGGTGAAGCTGGCCAGCGAAATGAGCGACATCCACGTGGCATGGCGCGACAACGGAGGCGAATGGCAGACAAAGACTATTGGCTCTATGGAGGGCGCAGCATGCCTCACGCCTGCTGTCGCCGTGTCCAAGGAGGACATGTTCGCGACTCACGCCGCTGTCATCTGGCAGCAGGGTAAGACGCGCTTCAGCGACAATGGCGAGCGCTACATCGACGGCAGCCTCATGTTCTCGCGCTATACGGATGGTGAGTGGACCGACCCCATGGAGATCATGCGCATTAACCGACGCAACGTGCCGGTAGAGTACAAGATGACCATCAAGAATGACAGAGGCCGGGGCGACAGTATATTAGTGGCCGTGGCCCTCAAGCAGGACGTCAACAATCTCTCCGAGCCCACCAAACTGGTCTACCTCACCGTGACACCACCCGACGGTTATACGTGGGACTATCAGGTGCGTACGCACTATACCAACAAGACTGTCAATATGCTCCAGATGGAGCGCGTCCTCGACCCCAACTCCGAAGAGACCTATAACGGCATAGACTACCACTGCACCGACGGCACCAACCTCATGGCCTACATGGAGTACACCGACAACGGGCGCAACCTGCGAATGACCACGGTCAACATGAAGGGCGAGCCGACAGGCAAACTCAACAGCAACGTGGGAATGATGGGACGCATGGTCAATGACTACCGCATGGTGGTCGACGACAATGCACGCGACCTCAGCGGCGTGGCACTCCTCTGGAGCCAGAGCGACCAGGAGACGACCGATAACGGCGACGGCACGGCAATGATGGAGATCAAGAACCGCATCTACGCCTCCAAGCTCTGTAGCGACGACAACCAGTTATACTTCTCCACACCCATCGCCGTGGCCGACATCGACAACAAGACAGAGAAGATGATTCTCGCCTCCATGGACGGCTACCTCAACGACCTGGACATGAAGGTGGCCTACAGCGCAGCCAACTACAGCGACGCTGCCGCCGTGCGTGAGGTGTCAGTGGCCTTCACCAACGCTATCGAGCATACGGTCTCCTTCAATCCCTACGACGTGAAGAGCGCCGAGCAGGTGCCATTCACCATCACCGTCGAGAACAAGGGCTACGAGCCTATCGACCGCATCGACGTGAAGATAGGTGACAACACCACTTCGTATGACGTGAGGGTTATGCCCATGGCAACAACCGACATTAAGGTGCTCTATCCCGTGGCAGACGACTTCGACGGCACCATCAACTACGATGTCACCGCCAACTTCATACCCGCCAACAGCAACGCTTTGAACGCCCGTGGCTCGAAAGTGGCCGAGCGTCCCCACCGCGTTGAGCAGAGTGGATCGCAGATGAACGTGCGTCAGGTGGATATGGCCCTGAAGGTGCTCAGCAAGAAGACAGATTCAGAGGGCAAGACCAACATCGTCGCCCAGGTCACCAACCGCTCGCTGCTGCCACTCGCCAACGACATGACCGTCAAGGTAGGCCTCTACAACTCGCCCGTAGTCGATGAGAATGCAGTCGCCTTCACCGAGGTCACCCTCAACGCTGCCGACCTCTACGATGCCACCGCCAAGCAGAACAAGGACAAGATGGTCACCCTGACCATCCCGCAGCCCGACTACAGCCAGACGCTCTACCTCTGCACCGTGCCAATGGTGGGCAGCGAAATGGTCAGCGACGTGCTGCCTACCAACAACGTGCTGCCAGTGCGCCTGACAGGTAAGTTCTTGCTTGGCGACATCAACGGCGACGGCAAGGTCGACGTGAGCGACTATATCGGCGTGGCCAACCGCATCCTCGGTCAAACCCCCGCAGGATTCATCGAGAAGGCTGGTGACATTGACGGCAACGGCGTTATCGACGTGAGCGACTATATCGGCATTGCCAATATCATCCTCACTGGCTCGCCCTACGGAAAGTAAATTAGATTGCGAAGCAAACTAAATTAGATTGCGAACCAAACTAAATTAGATTGCGAACCAAACTAAATTAGATTGCGAACCAAACTAAATTAGATTGCAAAGCAAACTAAATTAGATTGCAGAGCCGAAACATTATAGGCAAATAGAATTCTCTTACAAAAATCGGGCGAATCGTTTGGCGGTTCGCCCGTTTTTTCGTAACTTTGCACCGTCCATTCCATCTGCATGATATCAGTTGATATATGGGTATATATATAAATAAAGGTAATGCGGCGTTTCGCCAAAGCCGTAACAGCGAGTACGTCGATAAGTCGGGACTTATCGGCATTGTCAATCGTAAACTCTTCACCGAGCAGAAATACACTTGCGTCACGCGCAGCCGACGCTTTGGCAAGTCAATGGCGGCGAAGATGCTTGCCGCCTACTACGACCATTCGTGCGACTCACGCGCTCTCTTCTCCGACCTTGAGATTGCCAAAGACCCTACGTTTGAGGAACACCTGAACAAATATCCCGTCATCTACCTTGACCTGTCGTCGTTCACCAGAGAACTGCACAAGGGAAAAGTGGTGGAACGGATGGAGAAAGAACTGATAGCCGACATACGCGCAGCCTATACCAGTGTGCCCGTGCCCCGTGGTGCCAGCCTGATGAAATACCTCCTGCGTATTCATGCCGCTACGGGCGACACTTTCATCTTCATCATCGACGAGTGGGATGCCATCCTGCGCGAGTGCGCCCAGAACCCGAAACTGCCCAACCAGACGGACGAATACGTGAACTGGCTGCGCAGCATGTTCAAGGACGTGTTGGGCATGGAGGCCTTTGCCGGTGTTTACATCACGGGCATACTGCCCATCAAGAAATACGACACGCAGTCGGCGCTGAACAATTTCATAGAATACTCCATGGTGAGCCCCCGCAAGATGGCATCATTCTTCGGCTTCACCAAGGAAGAGGTGAAGGCTTTGGCTGTGAAGCACCAGATGGACTTCGAAAATCTGGAGAAATGGTACGACGGTTATCGTATAGGCGACGAGCCTTCTATGTTCAACCCCAACTCGGTGATGCAGGCTATCGACAGTGGGAGGTGTGAGAGCTTCTGGTCGGCCACTGGTGCTTTCGACAGCGTAGCCACATACATCAACATGAACTTCGAGGGACTTAGGGACGACATCATCAGTATGCTGGCCGGTGAGCGGTGCGTGGTTGACACGACAAGTTTTCAGAACGATCTCTCCGACGTGCGCAACAAGGACGACGTGCTCACCGTGCTCATACACTTAGGCTATCTGTCGTACGACTGGCGCGACGGCACGTGCTACATCCCCAACCGTGAGGTGGCCGGCGAGATGGTGAATGCCGTGAAGGCGAACAACTGGAAAGAGGTGGTCAGCGCCCTGCAGCAGTCGCGGCAGTTGCTCGACGCCACGCTTCGCGGCGACGCATCGTTAGTGGCCCGCATGGTGCAGGAGGCGCATATCGCCAACGCCAGCCTCATCAAATACAGCGACGAAAACTCGATGTCGTGCGTCCTTGCCATAGCCTACTACTATGCCCACGGCGACTACATCTTCCACCGCGAGTACCAAACGGGCACCGGCTTCGCCGACCTGGTGATGATGCCGCGCAAGAACGTCGCAAAGCCCGCCATCATCGTCGAATTGAAATACAACAACACCACCGGCACCGCCATCGACCAGATACACCGGCGCCAGTACCCGCAGAAGGTGGCCGAGTACACGGGCGACATGCTCCTCGTGGCCATCAGTTACGACAAAAAGACCAAAGAGCACCAGTGCCAGATAGAGCATTGGAATAAAACCATGTAGATAAATTATTATCATTTTTATTAACAACTTAAAACCATTAAGAATTTATGAAAAGAAAAGGACTAACTTTCTCGCCGCCCGCCAGAGCAGGGCGACAAGGACAACTGCTTCACAGCCGATGGCTATGGACAGTAGTGCTGCTGCTTGGCGTGTTTACGTCTGTGCAGGCACAAACTAAGGACGTCATCACCTTCACTGGTGGTCACGCCGATGTTAACAACCCTGACATCTATGTGATTGATGTGGGCGACTTTCCTGCTACCACTTATAATCCGGAGACCTACGAGTGGTCTAATGTTGATGAAGTTTTTACGGTCACTCTCCGACGCACCAACGCGGCGCATGCGGCTTCCATCACGCTGAAAGACCCCATTATGCAGGGGGAATTTCCTGTGGAGTTCGAGGCCGGCGAGACCGAGAAGACGGTAAAGCTGAATCAGACGATAGAATATGTTGAAGGCAATCCTGGCGCCTGGAGCGGCTATGTGCCAACCATCTACACCGTCAGTTACACATCGTGTGCCGAGAGCCAGTACCAGGTGCTGATCTTGAAGACGAACCGCACGGGTGCCGACGCACCGAGGGCATGTACCTTCGAGACGCATCTGGAATGTCTTCAGAACCTGCAAGGCTTCGACCGTGCCTCTGCTGATCTCAGGCGTTTCGGCGAGTATATCCTGATTCGCTTCAAGATGTCCACCGAGGTGAAGGTGACCGCGAACAGCCGATTGGTATTGGATGTCCGCTATACCGACCACGAAGGGCTTTCACCCGATGCCGACGACTACGGCATGTCGAAGATACGCGAGGTATCGCTGACGCCCATTAACGCCGGCTCCGTGTGCGACGAGCTGTGGTATCTCTACAAACCCTCAGAGGACGAGTACCTGCATTCCTATAACGACGACGTACACAACAACAAGATTGATGATGAAAAGTGCATCGTCTATGCCATCCGCGAGGTAGGCCCAATAGAGGTGGCCAATCCTGCCGAGGGAGCCGTGCAATACATGTTCTTCTCGCGCAACGACCTGCCCGAGTTGAATTCCAATTACATGGTGAATGGCGGTAGAAGTAGCTTCACGCCCCATTTCTCCAACGCCAGCATCAGCAAGACGTCCGTCAATAGTGGCGAGGCCCTGACCATCACCGCCACGATGGACAACTGGCAGTTTGTGAAGCGTGCCCAGCGCGAATTCTTCATGAAGTCGTTTGGTGTGACCTTCGACGGCGGCGAAACTTCCGTGCCATGCCGTGCCACCTTCGACGAGACGACGGGCCAACTCACCTGTAGTTTCAATGCCCCCACCGAGGCGGGCACCGTCGATGTGGCGCTGTACAGCAAACTGGAGGATTTTTATATCGGTCCTAATCCGATAATCGATCCCGGCTGCTTCTTCACCGTCAACGTTGCTTCCACCCAGGCCGATGCCGTTCCCGCCCAGTCACTGACCTTCGAGAGCCTGCCCGTCGAGGGCAGCATCGTTGCACTGGATTCTTATACTTATTGGACTTTCATTGGTTGGGGCGATGAGGCGGATGAGGATGGCTATGGGTGGAAGACGGACGTCGACATGACGAAAGTGCCTTTGACCGTTTCCTGCTCTCCGGCCAACGCCACCGACGCCAACAACGTGACTTACAGCATCACGAATGCCGACGGTGCATCGGCACATTTTGACTTCGCCACGTCTACAAATGACGTGATGTACTTAGGTACCACCTCCGGCAAGGTCACCGTTACGGCCACAACGGAGGGCGGCCTCAGCGCCACGCGCTCCTTCTATGTGTGGGCCACGGCACCACGCGGCAAGGAGCACACCAGCACCTATCTGGCCGAGACCACTTTCCCGCTGTTCCAGTTTGAGTTGGAAAACGCTTTGGCTGTTGACGCTCCCGTCACCGTGAACTACACTCATCTCAACGGAACACAGTGGACGGAGACCTACCAACTCAAAGATTTGAAAAAACATGTGTTGAACAAAGGCCGGGTATTGTACGACCTGCCCTTCAGCTTCACCGAGGAGCATCCCAACGTGAGCGACGACGGCAGCGAGGTAGGCCAGGCCATCGTCACCGCCCAAGTGCTGATGCAGGTACAGGACGTCAACGGCAACTCTATCACCGTGGAGTCTATCGCAAAACTGGTGCCCGACCTGAGGATGCCTTCGTTCGACGACTTTAAGGAATATTACGCCTACTATAGTAATTTGCAACCCCAGCCTTTTACCGCAGAGGTGATGTATCTGCCAAAGAAAGGCTTCACCGTGGGCTTCGAGATTCCTCAACTCAACCTCCGCAAAACCTACAGCAACCTGAGCGGCGACCCCGTGCCCGACTGGCTGACGCTGGAGGACAACGGATTGTACTACACGGCTCACATCAACGTGCAGCCCGAGTTGGATCATAGCAACCCCATGTACTATTTCTACACCATGGCGCAGCGCAGTTACAATCCAGGCGAAACGTGGCGATACGAAATGACCAGTATGGCCCATCTGATGTATGTGAATGCTGACTTCATGCATTATCGTGTGAATGGAGAGGATGTGACAGGCAACCTGACGTTTGACAACACTGAAGCCCTGCAGAATCTTGTCAACAAGTTCAAAGAAGACGGATTCGTGGACAATATTTGGGAGGCTCTTGAGCCGACTAAAGCCGAATTCTACGTTAACGATGACTTTCTCAACGGTGCAGACGTGACACTCTCATGCGAGGGCGAGGTCCTTCAGAAACTCACGAATTACAAAGGTTACTTCGTGTTCATACCCCCTGCTGACGGCCACACATACAACGTAGAAGTGAACTTCACTGGCTATGGCAAACGATACAACAATACGTTTGTCAGCCATCCGCTCACCAACATCTACAAAGTCTGGTTGTTTGATGCAGGTAACTACTATAGTTGGATGGCGCCGTCCCTTCATTTCAATTATACCAATAATGGAAAGACCTACGACCATCCGTTCGAAAAAATGTATGTAATGTATGACAGCCGGTTTAATAAATATATTTATACAGAAAATCCTGTCGCTTACCTCACTTCTGATGATAATAGAGTCCGTGTGAAAAACGCCGAATGGTTCCAACCTGCTAGCTTTTATATCAAACCGGAACTAATGACGAATTATTCTCGTCGTTATGGATCTTCTTCTGCTATTGATTTGGATTGGTATTATAAACATACGCTTGACATTTCGACTCCTTATTCACACACCTTCAAATGGACTGATTTAGCCGGCAATAGCACTGTTGTTTCGCTCGTTGACGCTGAGGGGCAACTCTTTGCCGACGCCACGATTAACTATGTTTGTGTGGATAAAGACATGACCAACCAAGGCTGCGCAGGAACAGCAGAATACGATGATGGTTTGAAAGGCTACCAAATCAGCACCGACCCCCAGCAGTTTGCACAACTCATCGAAGTGGTACCGACTCCTGGCTCTGGCTACGAGCCGATGCTCTCAACGATGTATCTGTGGAACTATGACTACACCAGTCGTGAGAATCAAGGCAAAGTGCGCCGCCACACTATCGTAATGCGTCAAGACAGCAATCAGCTGAACTGCCTGACACTTGAGACACCGAAGAGCGACGGCAGATCGAAGGGCAACAATATGGATGCCCTTATCAATGCCGACGACCTTCTGATGGTGGGCGAGAGCGAGACGGTGAACTACTCGCAGACGGCCGACCAAAAGGATATGACGAAGCATATCTATGACAGCAAATTCGGCTCCGAGGGCTGGCACGGCACGAAGTATGCCCACCTGACCGGCGTGCTGCCTTATACGGGAACGTTAGACGCCAACCAGTTGAAGTTGGAGGGATTGGAACAACAGCCGACGCTCACCACCACGCATATTACCACCGCCGACTTCCCCCTCTCGCAGGACTACTGCCTGTTCGACTTCGACCTGACCGACCGGATAGCCGAAAACTCCAGCGCGAAGCCCGTGCTGAAGAACGGCGAGACGACGCTGGCCAACCTGCCCACGCTTCACAACCACGCCATCGACCAACTGGCCATGGAAGAGGCCAACAACATAACCTTGTCGCCTACTATTCCCGACCTGAAGAAGGTGGACAATGATGCTACAGCCAATGGCGTTGACATGAAGGACTCGGGCAAGGCTTTCGACAAGTTCAACTTCCAGTTGCCGCCCGTGTTGCCCTTCACGGTGAACATCGAGCGCGATGGCGACTTCTTCATTATTCGTGCGTGCATGGAGAAGAACTTCCTGCCGGGAGGTGAAATCATGGACGCGATGGATAAACTGGGAAATTATCAGTATTTCGACGAGCAGTTCCAGGCATGTATGGATGCTGTGAACTCGGGTCAGGAGGTCGACGACGACTTCTTCGACGACATCCCCCGCTGGCCGTCGGCCTTCTGTGGCATCAAGGGCTACCTCAGCGGCATCGGCTACTTCGACCGCGAGAACAATAAGTTTGAATTCACCTTCTACAACGGCGGCATCACCTTCGAGGCATCGGCAGCAGCCTCGGCCAACCTCACCTTCGGCATCGTCGGCGGCTTCGGCATGTCTATCGACGCAAAGATGGCCATGACCTTGGGCTTGGTGAACACCGCCGCCGAGATGGGCAACGTTTCGAGTGCATCGACCACGATTGACTTCGTGTTCGACTACCAGGCCCGCCTCAAGGTGTGCGCCTGGGCCTACGCCGGCATCGACCTCTGGATAGCCAAGGCCGTGTGCGGTGTGCGCGGCGGTGCCTGCATCGACCTGCACCACCGTGCCTACGTATCCAAAGGCCAGGCAGGCATGAAAACCACGCTGCAGGCCAAGATGGAGGCTTTCGCCGAGGCCCGCTTCCTGTTCTGGAAGAAAAAGAAGACGTGGCCCATCTTCAATGTCAAGAAGGAATACCTGGTGCCCAACAAACCGTCGAACCCGTTCCATCCCGCCAACCCCGAGCCATTGTTCACGATGACCCGCCAGAACGTGACGAAGAGTTACAAGAAACTGAAGCGTAAGGTCATTGCCGACCTTGGTACACCTATTATAAGTAATGTAAACGGCATGGCACGGCCCGACTATCTCTTAGGCGGCGAGTCGTTGCTGTTCAACAACCTGAATAAGCCAAAAGACTATAACGACGACCGCCTGCAGTTATACAGCAATGGCCATGAGGACGACCTCGTAGAAACGGGCATCGATGCCCCGATGTACGACTTTGCCGAGGCTCACAACAACGACGGTATGGAAGTGGTGGCCTTCGAGCAGGTCAGTGAAGCCATCGACGGCACCGAACTGGATGCCATGTCAGAGGATGACCAGACGAAGACCGTCACCGAGAGGAGCGAAATCCATGTGGCCATGCGTAATAACGGCGGCTCGTGGACGGACGCTACCGTCGGCTACTCCTGGGGCGACTACGGCTGCATCACTCCCGCCGTGGCCGTGCAGAGCGACGGCAAGGCCGCTGTCGTCTGGCAGCAGGGCGTGGCCAAGTTCAACGAGCAGGGCAGCCGCTACATCGACGGCAGCCTCATGCTCGCCCGCTACGACGGCAGTTACTGGAACGAGCCTATTGAGATCAAGCGCATACACAGCCGCAGCGTGCCCGCCGACTATCAGGTGAGCATGAAGCAGGACAGCGTCCTCGTGATGATGACCCTGCAGCAGGACGTGGAGAACGAGGAGAAGCAATCCTCGGTGGTCTATGTCAGCATCTCGCCCGACGACAAGGTGCGCGAGCGCTACACACAAGTGGAGGGCGTCAAGCCGCAAATGGTTCATGTGAACGGTGCCAACCTCGTGGGCTACATCAAGACCAACGAGAGCGGGCGCGACATCGTGCTTAACACGGTCAACATGAAGGGCGAGCCTACGGGCAAACTCTCAGGCTCGTTGGGCATGGACAAACGCACGGTCAACGACTTCAAACTTGTGGCCGAGGACGAGGCCATCGACCTTGAGGACGTTGCACTGCTGTGGACCCAGAGCGACCAGGAGTCGACCGACAACGGCGACGGCACGGCGACGGTCAGTATGAAGAACCGCCTCTATGCCTCTAAGTTGTGCAGCCACGACAAGTTGCTCTACTTCTCCACCCCCGTCGAGGTGGCCACGATGCCCGATGACGTCAGCCTCGCATCCATGGACGGCTATCTGGACGACCGCACCATGAAGGTGGCCTACTGCGTGACCAACGAAGAAGACGGTGGCGCCGTGCTGGAAAACACATTCGAGTTCGACAATGCCATCGACCATAAGGCGAGAGTCAACACATACCAAATGACCAGTGAGAAGACTGTGCCCGTCACCATCACCGTGGCCAACAACGGCTTCGAACCTATCAACAGCATCGACGTGACCATGAACGGTAAGACCACTACCCATGAGGTGATGGTGATGCCGCAGGAGAAGACGGAGTTGAGTGCCTCATATCCCGTTGGTGATGACTTCAACGGCACCATCGACTACGATGTGACGGCCAACTTCATCGCTGGCAACAGCAATGCGCTGAAGATCCGTCGTAGGGGAGCCAACTATAAGGCTCCGCAACGCGTCATCCGCCAAAGCGGTACGCAGATGAATGTCCGTCAGGTCGACATGGCCCTGAAGGTACTGAGCAAGAAGGCCGACGCCGACGGCAAGACCAACATCGTGGCCGAGGTGAACAATGCCTCGCTGCTGCCCCTGGCCGATGATGTAACCGTCAAGGTGGGACTCTACAACTCGCCCGTGGTCGACCAGAATTCAGTCGCCGTCACCGAGGTGACTGTCAAGGCTGCCGACCTCTACGATGCCACTGAGAAGCAGAACAAGGTGAAGATTGTCACCCTGACCGCCGACAAGCCAGATGTCGACCAGGTGCTCTACCTCTGCACCACGCCGATGCAGGGCAGTGAGGTGCTCACCGATGTCCGTCCGTCAAACAACGTGCTGCCCGTGCGCCTCGCCGGTAAACTCTTGCTCGGCGACATCAACGGCGACGGCAAGGTCGACGTGAGCGACTATATCGGCGTGGCCAACCGCATCCTCGGTCAAACGCCCGCTGGATTCATCGAAAAGGCCGGTGATATCGACGGCAACGGCGTTATCGACGTGAGCGACTATATCGGCATTGCCAATATCATCCTCTTCGGCTCGCCCTACGGCAACAGCGGAAAATAAGGTTACTAAAGTATCTACAATAAAGAAA
>JAEEGL012691084.1_pt1 | contig 16291 bp, 1 predicted proteins | sample 9134231 | NCBI WGS metagenome assembly JAEEGL01 (sample SAMN16246548, study PRJNA631951) | gut metagenome | biome: gut microbiome; feature: rumen; material: fiber-attached | host: Bos | place: Iran: Karaj | collected 2018-10
CCATAAGAGTACACATTACGGGTGAAGATACCGTAATCGAAGGCAACGTGTACGGCGGAGGTAGCGGAGGACTTAACAAAATCAAGCATGCATCCAATGGAAAAGGTTTCCAGAACTCCTCACAAGGTATAGATGGTAATCAGAAGTCCACAGGAAGATCCTATGTTTACGGTAACATCGAAATGGTCATAGACGGTGGGACGATCAACGGCAATGTGTACGGCGGAGGAATGTCTGTACCTAAGTTATCCAGTTACTCCAATGTGTACAGTAACGAAAACCTTACCACACCCACCACAGTGTTCTTGGAAGAGACTGATATCACAGGAAAAGGAGCAAAGATCTGTGAAACCGCCACAGTCGTAGGTAACGTCACCTTGACCGTCGGAGGCAATGCGAAAATCAACGGAGATGTATTCGGAGCAGGACAAGGTCTGATTCTCAATCCGGACGGGACTGTGGACGAAAGTCAATACGGTTTCAATAAGGTCATCTATAAGGACGGCAACAAGAAGACCATTGAACGCCAGTATTGGGTAATTGGAGGGGACAACCCCAATAATCGCGAATACGATAATTCTTCAAGCCTGTCCTATGCCAACTATGCACAGATAAAAGGAAATGTCACCGTCATAATAGAAAACGAATCATGGTATCAAGGAAGATCGCCGATTATCGGTGACACATATACTGTAAATGCCCAGAATTCCGATGAGCAGGGATTCATAGTCCTCCATAGGGGTTCCGCATTACCCACTGGATACAATGTGGTTAAGATAAGCGACGATATCATCTCCATAAAGCAATATGCAGAAGGAGCGCCCATCGAGAATGTTATCGGATGGAAAGTTAAGGGAGAGGTCATCGAAGGAGAAATCACCGCCAACACATCTATAGCAGACTCCAGCAAGACCATCATCATCTATACAGGAAGTCAGACCACCAGCGACAATCCAGCTAGCGGATACAAGGTCCTGAAGATTGATGGCTCAAAGGTCTCAATGGAGAAAAGAAAGAGCGTTAATGATCTCATACCTCTGAACACATCCAAAGTGACTGGATCGGTCTTCGGTGGCGGAAGTTACAGCAAAGTCTACGGTTCCACGATGGTGAATATCAACTCGGGTATAGTCGGCATGAACGTCTTCGGTGGCGGACTAGGAATAATGGATGTTATCTCAGTCGTGGGCGATAGAGCGGTATATGTGGAAAACAACAGCCTCATATCAGGTTCCGTCTACGGCGGTTCGGAAATCGGAGTCGACGGGGAAGTGATTACTGATGATGATTTCAAGAGCGAAGACCCGGTGAAGATACAGGAAGTGAAATCTAAACTGAATAAAAGCAGGGCCATCGTCATCGTACAAGGCGGTTTCATTAAAGGATCGGTCTTCGGTGGCGGACTGATGGGTAAGACATTCGGCAACACCAATGTATACGTTGGATATAATCTTCCGAACCTTAGTGTAAGATCCCCTGTACCAAACACCTATTCGGGACCTCCAAGGATCTTGATCTCCCTATCCTCTATATTCGCTGGCGGTAACGTCAGTACCAATGGTGACGATGATGAAACTGTCTCCAAAGCATATACATCAACCCTGGTCCAAGGAAGCGGATTCATCAGCATTTACGGGGATTCCAACCAACATGTTTCCGTTTCCGGAAGCGTAATGGGAAGCGGTAACGCTTGTCTGACCAGAGGCGAAACTGAACTGGAAATTATCAACCTGTTCAACGCCAGCCCGATGTCCGCCATACACCGTGCGACAAAAGTCACACTGGACAACTGTAACCTAAACATTACAGGAAGAAACCCGATCACTGAGGTCTTTGGCCAAAACAAGATTGTTTCTGTGTACAATGTGGGAACGCTGATCCTCAAGGGCGGGGCCAGTGTAAGATTCGACACACCAATGGACGACATAGGAGGATTGAAGAGTCACACTAGCGGTAATGTTCCGACAACGGATACATCTCCCGTCAACAGGCTGGTCTTCAACAAAGGATCGACCGTATACATAAGGTCAACCGACGATAGGAACATCCCCGTGTACAGGGAGGTCGAAGGCTTCGTCCAAATGGTCTCGACACAGGGTAACTACGGAGCATACGCTATGGCCCGTACCGACAGCAGCGGAGGTTTCTCTGTCGCCGGAGATAGTTCGCTGAAGGAAGCGGACACCTCCATTTCAGGGGACATGTGCTGTTGGTATATGTCCGGTATATCTAGAAAGATAGCGACCATGAACCTCGATGTCGGAGATGACTATTACGAATCCCACATAAGCGTGACCAAATTCCAACGTGATACCGTCATGATGTACACAGGCGGGGTATTCACCAAGATGTCGAATGACCCCAACAACGATGCCTATGTATTCGTCAGGCCAGGATCTGAATCCATCGAGGACAATCCATCGTATCTGTCCCTCGCCTTAGGTTACAGACCAACCTCTTCTACCGGAGTGTATCTCTACGATCCAACCTATCGTCAGATGTCCATATACGGTGGTAATGCAGATCTCTCTCCGGTACAGGGAACTTTCTTCAAGAAGGATGGCAGAGAGAGCGATGCGAATGGTATTGAAAAGAACAGAAGTCTCTCATCAGTCCCCCTGGATTATTCCGCTGGAGGCAGGACTATAGGTGAATTCGATGTTTACCTATGCCTCTCGGGAAAACCGCTGGACGGTACATCTTACGTTGGATACATCATCCTAACCTTCCAGGAGGTTCAGGCATTAAAATACGAAGCTATTGACGAGAATACAGGAGAAATCGTCGAAGCTACCAAATATCTGATTGCCAACACAACCGAGGTCCGTGTCGACATATACATCTACGGCAGCGCATCATCATCAAACAACGATACGTTCTTCGTAGAGATCAAAACCTCACCAGACGAAGAAGGTGCTCGTGACGGAGAAGCATCCACTCTCATCCCTCAGATGTACCAAATGGCTAACCTGAATCTGGATGATGTCATTCAGATAGGTGCGGGTTCCGGAGAGATGCCAGATATGGCGCTCAAAGACAACACCCCTTACATCCTCAGAGACTGCGGTTATCTGGCCCCTCCAGGGAAATCATTTGATAAATGGAGAATATCGAGTGGTAACAACAGTGTCTATGCTAAGCCCGGAGATTCATTGTCCATATCAGAAACGACGGCAACCATAACTCATCAGCCTTCTGGCAGTGATTCACTGACAATCAGCGATGGCAAGATCAGGATCACTCCTGAATGGACGACCTCAGCCGATATAGTATTTGATCCCAACGGCAGCACGGCTTCTGTAATAACCATCCCAGTACAATGCGGAATGGAATACATCCTTCCTGAATGTACATTCACTCCACCTTCCGGAATGATCTTCGCAAAATGGTCAGTCACCAACGGATCCAATAAAGCATTGACCAGGAGCCCTAATGAGGCTATTACGATAGAAGGCGATGTTGTTATCAAAGCCATATGGGCCGCAGAAAAAACAGTAACGTTCAACAGTGGAGACCACGGGACCAGCGACATGGACAGTGTCAAAGTACCGTACGGCGAAAGATACACACTACCAGAATGCACTATGACGGCACAATCTGGATACATATTCGATCACTGGTCCGTCTCAGGAAAAGAAAAATACCCCGGTGACACGACGAGCATCGGAGAAGATGGCTTGGCTGTCACCGCCATATGGACAGTCGACACCAACAAACGTACGATAACATTTGACCACAACGGAGGTTCCGGTAGTGCGATGGGACCATACTATGTGGCCGTTGGATCCACATTCTGCCTACCTGCATGCACGTTCACACCCCCAACCAACGAAACCTTCAAAGAATGGTCAGTCACCATAGACGGTACCTCAAACAACTATCAGATCGGAGAATACATAACCATCACCAGCAATGCAACGGTCTCAGCCATCTGGGTCGCAAAACAGACCATATCATTCGCAAATGGAGGAGAGCATGGTACTGGTTCTATGAGTGATCAGGTCAGCCCGTATGGTAGCGAATACATTATCCCCTCACCGAATGGAATCGTTCCCGTCGGCGCATATCATTTCCATCATTGGGTGGATAATACCAAAGAATACTATCCTGGTCAAATCGTGATACTAAGGAATGACCTTAGGCTTACAGCCGTATGGGAAGCCGATTCGGATCAGAAAAGCAAGGTCGCATTCGATTCCAACGGCGGAACAGGTTACATGCCCATACTCAAGAAATCTGGAGAATACACCCTTCCCAACTGCGGTTACGAAGCGCCCGAAGGAATGGTTTTCTCACACTGGACCGTAAAGATAGGGTCTAAAGCAGTTCAAACTAAAGGCCCTGGACAATCTATCACCCTGTCCAATGATGCCGTCGTCAAGGCAGAATGGTATGCCGAACAGACTGGTCAGACCCCTAATTATTACACGATAACGATCAAGGAAAGTAACTCATCTGCTGCAACAAGTGTTTACAAGATTAAACAGGGCGCCTATTACGTACTACCTGACAACACATTCACCATCCAAAGCGGAAAAGTATTCGAAGCGTGGGTGATAAACGGCTCACAGGAAGAAAGTGCAGGTTATCAACTGCAGGTTGATGCAGATGTCACTCTAATTCCAAAATGGGAAACCGCATCGTCCACAAAAATTGATTTCGATTCAGGAAGGACAGCATACGGAAAAGTCATAGTCGTGGCCGAATCCAATCAGGATAACACCACCGGATGGTCCAACTTGGGAAGAGAAGTCATCTGGAATCTGAATACCGGCAGACTGGAGAGCGATGACGGCTATATCGGTACCCTTCTCGGTAACATAGTAGGAAATGTTAGTTTCAGGGTCGAAGGACTGTATTTCACCGATTCACAAGGTGATTCCTACTTACCTACCATCGACCTGAAATTTGACAGAGGCGGAAATGAGGCACATACCACACTGAGTTTCGCAGACATCCAATACTACAAGGTCACATTCATCGATCACGGACTGGAAACCGAGATATACTATCCAGAGAACACCCTGCTAACCCGTGAGCTATGCGATACACCTTCCGGGAACAACTTCAACGGATGGTATCTTGACGAGAAGTACGTCAACCGCTACGAATACAACATGGTGATAAACGATGAGAGCGACGGCCTTATCCTCTACGGAAGGTACACATTCGTGGTCACCCTGGACAATATGAACGGTACAATCTACACCCTCCACGTATCAGAGGACAAGAACGGTACCGTCCTCACCGAAAAGGATATGCCCATCCCGACATACATCGGATACGAGTTCGCCGGATGGTGTAAGGATAAGGATCTCATATACGATTGGAACTACCACGCCGACAGAGTAAGAGAGGACACTACCTTGTACGCCAGATGGATCGGGGAGGATGTCAGGGTTTACTTCTGGTTTAAGGATAGCAGCGGTAATTTGAAACTCTTCGACGGAACACCTACCGGCCAGGCCGCAGATCCCAAAGGCAAGTACAACCTTCAGGCAGCATACATGATGAATGCGGATCGGAAGCTGTACCCGATGGTCACCTACGGATCCACCTTCGATGTCAAGGACCCGTATCACGACATGAACATAATGGACTACGCCGAGAGCATCATAGACTTCTCCGGATCGTTCGTCAGATGGACCGTCGTTTCCCCAACAGATCAATATGCCCATGTAGGAATCTACAAAGATACCACGGTCGGTAGCAAGGTACTGAAATATGTAACCGAGGAGATGAGGGAAGGCACCGATGATCTTTGGGAATACTACATGCTCAATGACGGAGGATATCCCAGGAAGGACTGGGTAGGTGACAACAGACCCGATACCATGGAGATACACCTTTTGGCAGAGACCACGAAGATTGCTATCAAAGTCTCCATGGGACTGAAGGACTCGGACGAGAAATATGCATCCACAGTAAGCATCGACGATCCCGAGGAATTCCTCGTGTATCCCAACGGACCTGATCTCAGCCATAGGGGAAAAGTAGAAGGCACCTACTATGACCAATACGGAAACCTTTACATCCACAATTCGGAAGGAGACTTCTATTGGAATGAGGACAAATCTATCAGATACATTATGGATAAGACTGATAACTGCTGGATTTGCGTGGACGAAAAAGATGTCACCCCGTTTGACAGCGTATTGGAATCAACCGCCTACATCCCCTACATCACATTCCCGAGGGACAATGGACAGATTGCATATAGGGCAATCACCAAAGACGATCAGTTTGGGAACACCCTTGATGAAAATAACTTTTACAAGTCAATTGCTTATGCTATTAAGGATGGAGAAGAGAAAGAATACCTGGTAGAATTAGAGAACAACGGAGAGGTCAAGGTCTATTACCTGCACGATAAAGATCACGCATATGAAGAACATGGTGATCATGTATACCTCAAATTCACAGATAGAACATCGAAATCAGATGCAAAATGGGATCCCTCCCTAGACTTCTATTTCAAAGATTCTGTAGGAAACAAATACAAAGTTACTAGGGCTAACCAAAATACATTCAAACTGCAGCCCGTCGCGAACGAATACTACGAATTTGTGTACAAGCTCAATAATGCTGTAAGAAGCGGATACACCCTATCAGGATGGCATAATCTTTATGTCTCCGAAGAAAACACCCTTAACCCCAGCCCAGATCAGTTGAGGAAGGTCCACATATGGAAGAACAATGACGGCACCGCCAATCATGCGAAGCTCTACACCGAGGACAATAAGGGAAATGTCATCGAATTGCCATTGCTTGTTGGAAACTACGTCATCGATCCGAAGGATGCGGATGTGGAAGGAGATATAGTCATCGTTCCTTACGATTCTGAGAAACCGACAAACATCACAGTTAAGAAGATCATAGGTCACAGAAATGTGAGCGAAAAGGTTGTATTGGATGGCCCCATCAGTGAGACCTGGGCGCCCGCTAGCCATATCGCAGTCGTAGATGATCACAAAGAATACACGGTGACCGCTGCTGATGCCGATGTAGAAGGGACCATAGTGCTGACCAACGATACATCGTCACCGCCCAGCGAATACACAGTCATAGTCCTGGATTCTAAAGGGAACAGAACCATATACGGAAAATACTCCTCAGGAACTGTAGATTTACCCAATCCAGGTTCTAACATGAAATGGATGGTAAAACAAACTGAGATTACACAATCAGGTAGATCCTATCCTTATGCCGTCACATCTACTGATTCGAATATATTGGGAGAAATCCTGATCAAGTCTGTCCCGAGCAGCTATACCGGTCCAGATTATTACACTGTCAAAACCATAAGAAACGGATATGCGATTGGTGACCCCGTAACTCTGAACTCGTTAGAACCAGAGAGAGGCTTCGACGGATGGACGGTGGACCTGGACAAACTGACAGGAGACACATTCACAATCGAAGACAAGTACGTTGATGATATCGGTGAGGTCGTATTGCGTTCCGACTGGAGAGATCTATCAAGCTACACCGTGATCTGGAAAGATGGAAACACTACAAAACATACCGATTACTCTGCAATTAGCGGAAGTTACCTCCAGACAATCCACATGGATGATGACGAAACAAAGGGCCGTTTCTTGGGATGGAAGGCTAAGAGCGGATTCATAGAGGACTCCTATGTTGTATCGTATCGCGATACCGATGTCAACGCATCGAACACGATCACCATCTATGCTCATTGGGAGAATGATTCCCATAACACATACAGGATAGTGTACGTCACAGACATAGGTCCAAACACCGCAAGCGTAACAAACAAATCTGTAGGCAACACGATAACACTTCCCAAGTTATATGATGAATACTACAGACAAATCGGCTGGACGATTGTTACCGGTAATGTTCATACACTTTACAACAGCCCCACTTACACCGTTTCACAGGATAACGCCGATGCGCAGAAGGACATATTATTCGTTGCTGAATGGGCCCCCAAATACTCAGTAACCATCCCTGGAAACGATCCCATATACAATCTGATAGCGGGAGAAGACGCCACCCTTACCTACACAACTGATGAGACTAAGTGGAGGGTAATGAACGACACCATAGTCAAAGGAGGACAAATCAACAGTCCATCTAAAGTCTTCACCATGACATACGAAGCGGATTGGACTTCGATACCATACTCAGTCCAGATGGTCCAACCGGTAAATGGTAACATAGACGTCTTCCTAGACAGCAGGGACGGCGACGGTACCAGTACCCATATGACCGATCAGCAGATCAATTCTATGGTCTTCCATTACGGAGATAAACTCAGACTTTCGTACACTCCTCTGAACAATAAGATATCCTTCGTTAAATGGATAATAACAGGACAATACTACATCAGCGATAGCAGTTCATCCAGTACAATCCTGATCATCCAGGGAGACTGCTCCATTTCCGCTGAGGAATCCACCGGACGTACCATCGATATAATGATTGCATTCGACAACAAAAATCTCGATGAAAAGGACAGAAAGTACACTAGAGTGTTCATACACGAGAAGGGTACGGACAACTACACAGAAGCCCAGTATATCTCCGGAATGGTGAATATGGAACACTATGTGGCGAAGGTACCCTACGGTGACAACTATGAAGTGTGCATAAGATACGGAGAGAGCCTACCCGGGACAAATGGAAAGACCGAATTGTTGGGTTCCTTCAGTACCACAGGGCCTGATGAGTATGCATTATTCGGAGACGTAAACGTCACCATCAATGGCAACAGCACATTCATGTTCGACGTCATATCGGCAGGATTCGTCACAAGCATCGATACTGATGACGTGACGATCGTCGATTATGTGGATACCGAATATGGAAAGATTACCAGGAAAGAGGGATCGGATCCTACGTATGATTTCCTATTCACAGACGGAGGCGCCGAAACACATGTTATCAGGGAGGAATCAAAGAGATCATCACTCCCCACTGGTTACACATATGACATCTACTCGGGAGCAGGACACCCGGTAAGGATACTGGACAGCACCGGAAAACCTGTTGCCTCGGTAACCAAATATGTTGGTATCCTCCGTTCAGAACTCGAGATACTTGCTGATCACAACCTGAACATTAACAACCCTGACGGAGACACCCCTCCAGTGGTCATCAAATTCGAACACAACTATAATTATGACACATACGAAGGATTCCCATGGGAAGTGAACAGTCAGAATGTGTTCGCGATCGAAACAAACATCAATTTATCGATAGATGCTGATTCCAACCTCGCCCCACAGAAAACCTTCTATCTGAACTGGGTAAGGACAGACAGCCCAGCAGATATCGTCATTCACTTAAGGGGACCTACATTACCGGCAAACTACGCCACCGTAAATATCAACATAATGAATGATCAGAGTCAATATGTACCTCTGGCCACCGGAATCCATTTGGATCTTGGAACTGCGGCAGGAGGCTATTTCACAGCTGATATGCCCCTTGACAGCATAAGCGGATACGTAGCAAGGGCGACAGCAGCCCTCAGTGCCGGTGAGGAGTGTACCGTTACCCCATCTAACAACCTTCACCTGAAGATTAGTAATTCTGGTAGCCCAGGAGAACAGAAAGTAGTCACAATCTATTACGACAGGGACAGTGCATGGTATACGCTGAACGATACCTCATTCGGATATACGGGCATTGAATACGAAGTTGGAGTAAATGTCAATGGGAGTAAAGCTTGGGGAACATCGGTAACCCTACCTACAAGCTTCATCTACAATGATGACGACGAAGATATCAGTTTCTGGGCTATTAACAAGCCCAACGGAGATGTCGAGACCGTAGAGCTATCAAATGAGGAATTCGTTTACACATTCACCGAAGCTGATGCCCTGATGACCTCCAATTTCATCTATAGTGCAGTTAGCTCAGGAAATGAAGATTATCCCATAAACGTTCAACAGTATGATGTGACAATCTACAAAATAGATCGGAACAACAAAGTTTACGACCTTTCAGGAAAGGAAATGTCCATCAAATTCTATACGAACCGCACCTGTGCTACACCCTATACTACCTTAGATGCTAGGACCATCTACACTGATACCAGATTTGTGTTCACCCCGCTGACCAGTGACAAGTACATCGAACTCACCTTCATCACCTACTACGGCGAATTCGACATCAACCGCAGTCAGAGGGTCTCCGTAAGTACCCCTGCCAACGGTACGATGTTAGAATACAGCTTTGTTCTTTCCGAGGTCCAATCAGTCGCTCGTTTCATCCAGAAACATACAGACAACCCCAATGATGATTACAAATACCTATACTTCAAGAGCGGCGATACGTACCTGGATCTTACCGATAATAGTACCCATCTGACAACAGATGTGACTTTCATCGCCTATTGGGAACCGTCGGAGAAGAACATGAGGGTATTCACTCATTCCTCCGACATCCATGGCCATGTCACGGCTATGAAGGATGCGGTGGAGAATGCGGACATCCCGAGCGACGATCCCTACAAGACTGTGGTGGATACAGAGATAACCCTGTCCATCCAGCCTGATTCCGGATATACCATAGACGTCGAAAGGACAAAGGGAGAACTGGGATACACTCTGGTCAATACTCACACCTATGTTGACCTGACTACAGCATACAAGCCTGCCGGAGTGGATAACAATGTATTCTCATCATGGAAGCTCTGGAATACCGGATCGCCTCTCAAAGAGAACTATCCTGTCACCGAATCCTGCAACAATGCCAAGAATGGTTTCCTTGTGTACATCGCCAACTGGAAGAACAATATCGAACATACTGAGGCCTATACCCTCGTCTTCGTAACCAAAGAAGGAGCCGTACCCAATCTCATGTACGGTAACGAAGGTGATGTGAAAGATCTGCCGTCAGGTAATTGGGGATTATGGAGCAGCGGTACCCTAACTTCCTACACAATAAGGGCGGATGATGCCGTCGATGGTTTCATAGTGTTCGTCAAACAGGGTACGACCCTCGGTTCACAAACCATAGTGTACGCCTCGGACGTCGGATCGGCCAGCCCTGCAACGGACGCACATCCCTACTATCTGGACAGAATAGGAAGCAAATACAACAAGACCGACAGAGATACGGTATACAGATACGAGGGTTCATCATGGATCCAGTACACCGTGGTCAATCTGGCCGGCCACGAAGGGCAGTTCATCAGACAGTTCTCGAACGATAGCGTGACTTACAAGACCACCCGTGACGGAGTCTTCTACATGGCATCCCCGATAGAATACGACGCATCATTCACAGGTCAGAGTCTAACAGGCTTCTCCGGAGAAGGACACACATACACAGTAGAAGGTGACGTGGTCAAAGAGAATGGCGTCGTTGTACATTTGAAACTATACAAAGATACAAGGTTGACCGATAGGATCATAGAACTGAGTGAACTGAAGCCAACCGATCTTACAGGAGGACATCTCTACGGTACCACCGAATTGGTAGAGGTCGCCCCTGTAATAGGATTCTTTACCACAAACAGTGACGATGTTGAGAAATTCTATGGCAGCGAATACGAATGCTTAGAAACCAGTCCTCTATACTACGAACTGACTCATAATGAAAATGTGTATAAGGACACCTTCGGAACCGTATGGACCAAAGACCTTAATGGTGAGCTTCATGTGAAGACCGTGACAGTATGGTCATTCAACAAAAGCACCAACACTGAGAGCTCCACCGTCGTAACCTATACTGACGATTCTACCCATACGCCCTACCCTGATGGACCCTATTACTTCAAGGACTCATACGGCAACCGCTTTGTAGGCAACTATCTGACGGACCTCAAGGTAACCACCCTCTATCTCAAGGTCGGAGATGCTGCGCTCCAGACATTGGCAGTCAAATACATCGATCTGAATGAATATGTGAAGAAACTGATTGCCCCTATAGTCTACACAGTGACATCATATGACGTTGAGACAGGGCTCATTACATCATTCGACGATGGAGTTCACTACTATACCGTAGCAAACGGAGTCATCACCGATTCCAGCACCGGCGAAGACGTCACTATGACCCTGTACAGTAACGTCTCATTGACGAACGCAGTCGATCTAACCAATATGACCCGCAGCGGACTGACCGATGACAAATTGTACAGCGCTAGCGAAACCGTATACTACCTCAAGAGGAACGGCGAACTCGTCATCGATGATGAGGACAAGACCGCTGTGAACGGAACCCTCTACCACGATCCTCAGATGGATCATGAGTACAAAGGAGACTATAAGATGGTCTCAGTCGAGACCAAGTACAACACCGGAGAGGATGTCAAAGAGAACGGTACCACCTATCAACAGGACACCTTCGGTAACACCTATCAGGATTGGCTGGGCTACCCCAAGCAACTGCCAGGTAACAGAGGATTCGTATGGACCTTCTTCCTTAAAGAGAGCGTGGAGCTGACCATTTACACCAAAGAGGCATCATACAACATCAACTTCATCGTCAATGGAGTGAAGGTGAAAGCCACCGATTCCTACAAAGTATCCACCGTATCCACCATAGACTACAGAGGCGGTGACAGCCATGACTTCTACGGAACTGACATCCCTCAGTATACTATAGTTGCCTTCGACGGCCCGTCTTCCGACCGCGATATCGTATGGTACCTGGATCCAGAATACGAGACCGAATACGACATCCACAATAGCAGTGCCCTCTTGAACCCGGATGAATTCATGGTGGACACAACTATGCCGAGCGCACCTACGAGTGCCGGTATGCATTTCCAAAAATGGAAGTTATGGGGCGGTACGGAATACGATCCTAGCCAAACCGTGGTCCTGAAATCAGATGATGAAACCAAATACTGGAAGGGGGGCAATAACAACTATTACTACGTCTTCGACGCTGCTTGGCAAGAGAGCACGACAGGAACGTATAAGGTGGTCTACGCCTCCAACTACGGCAGCATGAATGCGAACCTGATTGCAGCCAGTAGCGGCCAAGAAATCACCTTGAAGGTTCTTTCAGCATCAGGAAAGACGTTCAACGGTTGGAAGGTATGGAACACCGGCAGCACATTGACTACCTCCTACACGGTCCCCACAGACCCGGATTCCACCGATATCAAGGATGGCTACATCCTGTTGGTGGCCGACTGGGGCGAGGATATAACCAATGCCAACAACGTGGTATATGCATCAGAGTACGGCGATGTCCCCAACATGGAGTCGATCAGGAAATACCAGTTCATCTCTACAAGGAATCTATCTCTGTACGCCCACACCGGAGTCTACGTTGTCTATATACATGACTTCTACGACGATCCGGACAAGACCCTACAGTATGAGCTGAAAGCGAATGAGCTCAAGCAGATCACCCTGCCACTGGACCACTACACCCTAGATAATTACACATTCGTAGGATGGTCTTCACATCTGAATAAAACCGATAACAAGCGTGAATATACCTACGTTCCCGGAGAACATGTGTACGTATCCGCACTCTCGGACCGTACCGATCTGTATCCATACTATCTGTCCGACGGAAGCGGAATCAAATACTACAATGGTGAGACAGTACAGCTACAGCTTGGATTAGACCCGGTGCTTGCAGAGAAACAGCATCTCACTATAGGAGATACCGAGATCCTAAAGGTGCGCTACAAGGACAGCGAGATTGATAGCTTTGATGATCCTGAGGCCCGTACAACATCTGGTATCTCAGGAACGCATGCAAGCGATGAGGAATACACCGTTTACTACTTCGCTGAAATAAAGACCCCGCTCGGACGCTCGCCATCTGATGCGTCCTACGGTAACTCATCGACCTCATACTCGTTCCCAGGCCAGGCGAAACTGAGAATATTGAAGGTGGATGCATACGTCATCGCTCCGTCAGCATACATCAGGGAAGGTGAAGGCAAGATCATTGCCATGTCCGAACCGGTAATCATGTTTGGCGACAATCAGATAGACAATATCAAGATCACAAAGGATAACATACAGTTCATCGGACTCGTCCCGACCGACGTACAATCAAAGAGACTGTACACATCTGAAGCTGATAAGACTACGGGAATGCCCAGAACGGTATTGGAGGATGCATCGCAGCTGACCATCAAACCCTGGATCGTGTTCACCGACGCGGAACTTCCATACAAGGATTACGACTACAACCTAACATACATCGACGGATCCCTCTTTGTCTATCCGAAGGAATCCTCGAAGGACGAAAGCGAGGGATACGTATGAAGAGAGGTTACCTCGTGATATCCATATCAATAATCCTGCTGACCGTTGGATTGACCGCCGCTGCCATCCTGATAGAAAGAGGAGAGGCATACCAATCGCAGACCGACAGCAACGATGAGATATGGACGCCTCAACATGTCATTGCCAGTACGACAGAGGGCAAGATGGTGTCGATCAATCCGATCGTCTATGAGCAATCAGGGGACAAAGAATCATATCAGCTGACGGATGTGAATCAGAGTGTCCAAGGTATACTTGACATCAAGACCAAGGATGACAGGACAATGGGCCTGAAGGCCATGGTGACCTTCCAAGAACCGGGAACATGGCTTTTCATAGAGACCATGGACATCGTCACACAAAGGCAGGTAGGGTTCATCATACTGGTCGATGTGAGCACCACACTGTCAGCAACAACCATACTGACCATAGACGATGATGGAGATATTCATAAAACGGAAGGAAGCATCGTGCCCGGACACTGGAAGGTATGGGGAGTAGGAACACCTACCGAAGTGAGCTATGTGACCGATCCCTCCGATGCATATAAGGGATTCATAGTCCTCGTGGACAGCACCTATACACTCACCAACTTCTACAATGTCATCAAGATATCCGGCAGCGATGTCGAATTGGATACCAGTGCAGATTCGATAGGGGATCGCATAGACCTTGAAGGAAAAAGCTGGAAGGTCTGGAATGAAGGGGTCGTACAGACTACGTACGCGATCAAAGAGGAAGATGTCCGTACCCGTTATGAGAATCAGTCCATTACACACATCTATGACTTTACCAATCCAGTATCCGGAAAGCCCACATCCGCTATCCCCGTGATAACCGGAGAATACAGTTTCTGGATCAATATAAAGTACAAAGCACAGATCAATATCGATCCAACAGATTATCAAGGCAATAACATGAATTCTAATGTCGTGTTCATCCTCTCGGATCCGCGCATCATCTTTGATGCAAACGGTGGAGAAGGGATCATGGCCGAACAGTCTGTTCCTTATGGCGTTCCAACCGCTCTTAATCCATCTTCATTCGATCCGCCCGCCAGTAAGACTTTCAGTTGTTGGAACACAGCTAAAGATGGTAGTGGGGTTTCATACATCCCGGGAACTAATCCCATTACCGCAACTGATGACGTAACCCTATACGCCATATGGGTAAACGAATAAGAAACTCCAAAATAAGGGCCCGAAGGCCCTGAAATGTTTTGAAAATCAGCATCTGCGGATGATCATCGTCACCGCGTTACCTCCGCCGAGGCAGAGGGTTCCGAGACCGACATCCTTGTTGCGGTCCTGGAGCGCATAGAGCAGAGTGGTGAGCACACGGGCTCCCGAACATCCTATCGGATGACCGAGCGCGACGGCCCCTCCGTTGACGTTAAAAATCTCATCTGGCACATTGAGGTCCTTCTTCACTGCGCAGGATGCGGAAGCGAAGGCCTCGTTGTGCTCGAAGAGGTCGATGTCGTCGATGGTCATGCCGGCTTTCTTGAGGACGTGCCTGGTGGTAGGTATGGGTGCCTCCATGATGTACTCGGGCTTGACACCCCTCTCTCCGTATGCCTCGATGGTCGCCAGGGGCTTGCATCCATGCTCATCGGCCCATTTCCTCGAAGCTACTACGAGAGAAGCCGCTCCGTCGCTGAGCTGGGATGAGTTGCCTGCTGTAACGATTCCGTCCTTCTTGAACACGGGCTTGAGCTTTCCGAGGGTCTCCATGCTGGAGTCCTCCCTCACACCTTCGTCGGTGTCGAAGATGATGTCGCCCTTCTTGGAGGGGATGGTTACGGGAAGGATCTCCTTCTTGAACTTGCCCTCCTTGATCGCCTTAGCGGCCTTCTGGTGCGATTCCACTGAAAGCTGATCTGCATCCTCCCTTGTAACGTTGAACCTCTCCGCGACGATCTCACCGGTGAATCCCATGTGCTGGTCGTTGAAGATGTCCCATAATCCGTCGTGGACCATGGCGTCGACGACCTTCTGGTCGTTCATCCTGTATCCCCATCTTGCCCCGTTCATGATGTAGGGAGCGTTGGACATGCTTTCCATCCCTCCGACCGC
>JAEEGL013569454.1_pt1 | contig 16291 bp, 12 predicted proteins | sample 9134231 | NCBI WGS metagenome assembly JAEEGL01 (sample SAMN16246548, study PRJNA631951) | gut metagenome | biome: gut microbiome; feature: rumen; material: fiber-attached | host: Bos | place: Iran: Karaj | collected 2018-10
GATAAAGAACAGAGCTTCAAGAAACAGGCTTTGTTTTTCGTCCCTTTTGTACAGGGAAAGCAGCAGAACCCCAAATTGCACGATTATAAGAATCAGCGCGGATGTATAAATCATCATCCCGGATACAGACGGGAATACTTCAATCATCGGCTTCATTTTGCATCACCGCCGATCTGCACGCGGATCACCGTCTGACCGTCCTCGCAGACACAGGATACAGGCAGCGGCAGCTCCGGAAGCATCAGCGGTGATTCCGTATCCGCCATGACTGTGAGTTCTTCATCAGTCAGGCGCAGCCACAGTTCTTCTGTTTTTCCGATCAGTAGTTCCGCAGCTTCCTCAAAGCACTCATAAACTGCCATAGCATTCCGGCAGGTAAAATCTCTGGAAGCTGTGATGCGTGCCGCGGTATGAATGCCGCAGTAATCCATATAATGGAAGGATTCTTTCAGCGCAGCGGTCAGCTCCACTGCCGTGATTGCGCCCTGATCCGCTTCCAGCATGACGAAATTCGCCTGCCGCTTGACAAATGCCGTCATAAACAGCACCCTTGCCATATCCTGACGGAAAGAAGGCGTGTCCGGCTGAATCGTATCAAGGAGTGCTGCAATGCGCTTCTGTGCGGGATAGATTTCCTGCGCAGCCTTATCATAAAGGCGGCTCCGCTCCTCGATCGCGCCCTTTTCCTGAATCAGCTCCTGCTCGCGGGCAAGCAGCTCATTTTCATTGGAAAGGATATCATTGGCGTCCTCCAGTTCCTCATTCAGTCGATGCTGCGTGCTTTCATCGGAAGCGAAAAAAGCATACCCGGCCTGCAATCCCATTCCGGAAAGCCGTGTGTCCGGCTCAGGATAAATATGACCGCCCACCGCCTGCTGCATCTGTGCCTTGTCTGCCGGAATCGTCACCGCTGTCTGATAGACCGGCACAAACTCTTTATTCGTGATGTTGACCGGCAATTCAAGCTGTGAAAAGAATGCATCATAATTGATATTATGTGGCAGCAGTCTGTTCCGGATGCAGTATTCCTGCACACCAATCATGCAGAAAATGAGAATCTCTGTCATCTGAAACGGCTCAGGCAGATCAGCAGCAACCATGATTTTATTGATTGAAGTCAGCAGCGGGATCAGCAACAGGCACAAAAAAGGGCGAATCGCTTTTTTCCAGTCCTTCATTTTGCGTGAGATGCCGATCAGATGAACGATACTCGCCGCAATCATACTGCCTGCCCAGATATATGCTGCGTAAAACAAAACGCCGTGTGTGTATGTACCGCTTTTCCCGATAAAAATCTCCGTGTCCGGATTCGGCTTGAAAGCAAGATGATGCAGATCGTTTGTCAGGATGCCGATCACAAGCACAATTCCGAGAATCAGCGGATAGCGTTTGATTCGGCTGTGCTGCTCGGGACGATCTCCGAAATAAAAGCTGCTCATCAGAAAAAGCGTCGGTACAAGAATCACCGGCACATAATAGAGATACCAGCAATGGCGCTTGATCAGCGGTGACCACTGCACAATGCGGTGACTGAGCGTCCGCAACAGCAGAAAAAACTCCATCAGGATTCCCGATGCGATCATATAGGTTCTAGCCGGAGAAGGCAGCAGTCTTCGCCGGACAGACTGCACAAAGTGCAGAATCAGACCGGAGTAAATCATCAGATCAATGCAGAACAGCCATGTGCTGATAATATAATTGTCTTGATAGGCTACAACATTATCCATAACATGGAAGATACCGCCGAGAAACAGAAACGCCAGATACAGCAGTGCACCTTTTGTCTGCCTGTCGATTTTGACGTGCATCCGTTCTGCCTCCTTTCATGCAGATTGTCATCTGCAATGCGTTATTCTTTATAGTATACCATATTCCGCTTTCGATTGCAATAAAAAAACAGAGCAGCGTAAAAATAAAGCGCTGCTCTTTCACTTATGATTCAATTGTTGATCCTGTACTGTTTTTGTCGTAATGCACAAGGTCGAAAAAAACTCGTTTTTCATGTGCACATTTGCACACGCGCAGAATGATCCGCAATCAAACCGATCGCTGCAAAAACATCGAAATTACGATAGTTTTGCATTGCTTTGAGGGTATGGTATACACATTCCGTGTGCACTGCATTTGATCAGAATACGTGTGCACTTCCGTGTGCAATCGGCTTGAAAACGGCTTCAAAATACGGAAAACCGTTTCCGAATACGGAAAATCCTTTCATTCGGGAACAAAAGAAAATGCCCTAGATGCGAGATTTTCACGCATTTAGGACATTTCACGAAAATGGAGACAAGGGGACTCGAACCCTTGACCTCACGGATGTGAACCGTGCGCTCTAACCAGCTGAGCTATGCCTCCGTCGGACTACCCGACTATTATACCACAATCCGCCGGATTTGTCAAGCCCCAATCCGGAAAAAGACACGCCGCACAGTGCAGCGTGTCTTTGCAGCTTATACAGCCGGAAGTGTCGGTGCAGCGTCATCCTTCTTCGGCTCCTTCGGCTTTGCAAGCACCCAGCCGAATGCCGTGCCGCAGATACCGCCGACGATATGCGCCATTTGCGAGATACCGTCATTCGGATGAAGCACCGCATTGATGATCTGACCGCTCAGATAGAGAATTGCAACCAGAATCAGCGTGATCGGGATGCTGCCCTTCTTATAGTTTGCAAAGGAGCTGAGCAGAATCAGCATGAAAACAATGCCGCTCGCGCCGAGCAGTGCGCCCTTGAAAATCAGAATCTGCAAAAGACCGGTCACAACCGACGTTATGGCAATCATTTCCATGAGGAGGCGTGAGCCGTATTTCTCCTCCATAATCGGTCCGAGGAGCAGGATATACATGAAATTCCCCAGAAAGTGCGAATAATCCGCGTGACCGAGCACATGCGTAAACAGTCTGACATAGGTCATCGGATTGGTCCAGCCTGAGGCGTAGACGGAGAAAATATGCAGGTTTGTCCAGCCGCGTGTAATAAAGTTCAGCAGAAGTGCAATCGCTGAGATGAGTGTCATCGTCAGGATTACAGGCGAATTGTACTGAAATTTTGCGAAAATCTTTTTCATGTCAGGTTCCTCCGTTTTTGTTGTTTTTGTCCCTGTGAAGAATTGTGTGTCTGAAGCATACCGAATTATATGAATACAGTGCGGATGAAATGGGAACACAATGCTTCCCAGCGTCTTGTTTTATGTAATAGCAGAACGGCTGCGCAGATGACGCACGCAGCATCATCTGTGCAGCAAATTCTGATATTATATGAGTTTTGCGATCTTTTTCAGGATCAGCACGACATCCTCGCTGTCCGGCATACCGCTGCCGTCCATGTCAGCATTCAGCTTGCCCTGTGCAGAGACATCCGCCGTTTTGTCCTCCGCGGTAAAGCGCGCCAGCAGCACAGCATCCGAAACATCGACGATTTTGTCGAGATTGACATCGCCTGCAAGCGTGACCTTGCCGGTCTGTCCGGAGACAGTTGTCTCACTGCCCGAAGCGGACGTCGTTGTCTTGGTTGTTGTGGTCGTTGCAGAGGTTGCCTTAGTGTTTTCCGTCGTCTTTGTCTCGCCGCTGCCCTTGAACAAATCCTTCGGCAGTTCATCGAGCGTCAGGCAGTAATCGCTGTTATAGAGCTTCTTGACCTCATCCTTGTCCTGATAGTTTTCGCCGGTGACAAAGCGTGCATCGCCGGAATCGTACCACGGGCAGAAATAGAGCCAATTTGCGTGCTCGACCTGCATATTGGTCAGGCTCGGAATCGAATCATTCTCAGCCATAGCGACCATTTTTTTGCCGTCCACATAACCGAACAGCTTATAGAAGATACCGGTCTCCGCATCAAGATTCGGACCGGAGGTCTTTCCGTCATGACGGTTATATACAGTATTATACTTATCAAACGCAACAATGTCAACCCTGTCGTCGCCGGAATACCAGAGTGCGGAATCATCCGACCATGCATAGAGATTCTGCTCCCAGATCAGATTATGCAGCCCGTACTCATTTTCGAGCGTATCCTGAAGGAATGCCCAGATTTCCTTATAGACCTCCGCGCCTTCCTTTGCCCACCAGAACCATGCGCCCTTGCCGTCCTTGCCGCCGTTGCCCTCCGCCTCATGGAACGGGCGGAAGATCACCGGCACGCCGGCATCCTGCAATTTCAGGAGCTCCGCCGCGAGATACTTCATGCAGAGCTGGAAGTATTCGTATTCGGTTGTGCCCTTCTTCATGCAGTTTGCGGTGACGAAATCGGTATTCTGCGTATAGGTTGTCATGGCGAAATCGAGCGGCTCCCCGAGCGTATAGCTAGCAAGCGTTGTCGGCACATTGACATGCCACGAAGCCGTGCAGATGCCGCCCTTTTCGTTTGTCCATTCGATCATGCGGTCCGCGACGCCGTCATCCCAGCGGTAGCAGGGGCAGTAGCTGCCGAAATCGAAGCCCTGAATCGCCGGATATTTGCCGGTCATCTCGTAGATCAGATTGACGTCATTGTCATAGTTATTATAGGTATAATTGCGGTTCTGCGTGCTGTAGGTATAGACCTGACCGTCCTCGCCGGTGCAGTGCCAGTAGAAGGTATTGCCCTGCTCGTCGGTATCCTTGCTCTCCTTGTCGATGACATAGGTCTTGCCGTCAGAATCGACGCAGGCATCTTTTTCTGCATCGTAGCGGATCGTGGTCTGCACCTGATTGCCGCCGCCGTAAATCTGCTGCTGACCGGACAGAATATTCTTACCGTAAACGCTGTGCAGATAGGACATCAGCGCCTTGGTCTCCGGCGTAGCCTTTGCATCGCAGGGGACGGCATCCGCTTTGCTCATATCGGGAAACTCCGCCTCGGAGACGACCACATAGTCGATTGCCATATAGCCGTATTTTGCGACAAAGGAGAGCGTATTCTCGCCCTTATTGAGCCGCACCATACCAAAATCGAAATCTGTCCACTTGTCGGTATAGGGCACGGTCGTATGATATTCGCTGCCGTTGACCTCAACCGTCTGATAGCGCCCCTCCTGATTGAGCACCTGCGCGCCGTGTACGGTGATCGCATACATGCCGTCCGCGGGCGCATTGACCGTAAAGCTGAGCGCGGCATTTGTCAGATAGGCAAAGCCCTCGCCGCTGTAATCCGGAATCTTCGTCTCATAGATCGAAGTCCAGAGCTCAGCGCCCTCGAGCTTTTCACCCTCGATTTTCAGCGGAAACGCAGTATCCGCCGCAGTAACAGGCAGCGCACCAAAGACGCCGCACGCGATGACAGCCGCAGAAATGCCTGCCGTCAGCCGGTGTGTAAATGCTTTCATGGTAACTTTTCTCTCCTCAAAATAAACAGTTGATTTGCCTTTTTCTTTTTATGCCGCAGGCATCCCGTGCTGCTGCGGCTTCTGTCCCGATTATATCACAAATGCACAAAAAATTCAAGTGTTCTATGGAAATTCGATGTCATGCGCAAAGGAAAAGCGAACGCAAAACCGTTAAACTGTGGAACCTGTCTATCAGTCGTTATACCGGCAGTAGAAAACTGAAAAGATATCAAAGAGAGGAATAAATAAGCTGCAAAATCAGACGGGAACAAGACCGGCTCCGGCATGCACTGTCATATTCTTTCACTGAAAGGCGGCGTGCAAATCAGCTTATGCGTTCATTGCCTGCTTGACAAATCTATCAAACGAATGCTATAATATACCTGTCAAACTGATTCTTACCGCAGGAGGTGTCACACATGCTCGAACTGGAATGTCTGACCGCAGAATCCGAAAAAGCCGCTGCACAAAGCTGTGTGCCGGACTGCCCCTGTCAGCCCGATCAGCGCGAAAGCGAATGTTTCCCCTATTTCTCCGGCACCGAATCCGACGGGGACGCATAACCGATGTACCGCCTTGCGCCGCATGTTTATCTTGTCGAAGGCGCCGCCGGTGCCTGTCTCTATGACCTCATGCACCGGAAGCTCTGGCATGCATCCCCTGAGACGGCTGCACTGCTCCGCAGGATTTGCAGCAGCAATCCGGATACGCTTTCTCCGGACGAATCGGATATGCTCCGGCAGCTCTGCAATGCAGGTCTGCTGACAAAAACGCAGTCCCCTGCCCCGCTGCCAGATATCACAGCACTCCGGCAGGAACCGCATATCCGGCAGACGTGGATTGAGCTCTGCACCGACTGCAATCTCCGCTGCCGCCATTGCTATAATGAATCAACCGGCAGCGGCATCCGCATGACAGCCGGTGATTTTCGGCTTGTCTGTCAGCGCTTGCAGGAAGCGGACATCCGTGAAATTCAGATAATCGGCGGTGAACCGTTCCGGCATCCCGATCTGCATGAAATGCTCGAAGCTGCTGCAAAACAGTTTCGCCGCACGGAAATATTCACAAACGGCACACTGCTCAATGAAGCATGGTGCCGCCTGCTGAAAGACCTGCAAATCCGGCTGGCAGTCTCGGTTTATTCCGATCAGCCGGATATGCACGATGCCGTGACCGGCGTCCGCGGCTCCCATGCAGCCGTTATGCGGGCACTTGATCTGCTCCGCGCCTATGATATCCCGTTCCGCACGGCAGCGATTGCGATGCAGGGCAATCCCGCCGGAGACAGCGCGGATGTCGTGCGGCTTGCAGGCAGAGGCAGTCTGCATCTGCTGACGCCGGAGCTGCTCCGGCGCAAGCTCATCACAAAGGAAACCTTCCGCCGCAGCCTTGATCCGGATCAGGTACGGGCTGCCGTCAGCGGAAATCCCTGCTTTGCGCGCAAAATCTACATCGCCGCCGATCTGACGGTCTATCCCTGCGTCATGGAGCGCAGAATGCAGCACGGCAGCCTGAAAACAGCGCCGCTTTCAAAGCTGCTCCGGCAGGACATCATGCACCGGAACCGCGACAGCATTCCTGCCTGCCGCATCTGCGAATACCGTTACGCCTGCGCACCCTGTCTGCCGGACGCAGTCTCGGATGATCCGTCGGCAAAGCCCTATTTCTGCACCTACGATGCCGCAGCCGGCATCTGGAATGATCCGGCAGCACAGATTGCTGCCATACTCGGAGGAAATCCATGAAAAAATACGTATCCATACTGCTTGCCGGTATGCTGACTGCATGTGTCTGCACCGGCGCATTCTCTGTCTCCGCCGCAGATTCCGCAGCGAACAGCACTGCAACGATCTCCGCCGCGGAGGTCTGGGCAAAGCCGAATGAAACCGTCACCGTCGATATCACCGTGGAGCATAATCCCGGCATTGCCGCACTGAGCGTCCGGATCGACTACGATGCAGAGAAGCTCACGCTGCTGGACGCAAAAAACAAGGCAGACTGGAAGAGCGCGGAATTCATTGCCGGCGGTGACAAAACCGCCGTGCCGTATCTGCTCAACTGGGACAGCGACGGCACTGCCGATTTCAGGCAGGACGGTGTGATTGCACAGCTGCAATTTGCCGTCAGCGCGGATGCATCCGGCGATGCAATGATCGGCGTCACATTCGATCAGGGCTCCACATTCCGTGCAGATTTCAGCGATGCCGCATTTGAAACGCAGAACGGCATCATCCATATCGGCGAGAAGCCTGCGGATGAACCGCTGCGCGGCGATGTAGACAGCAGCGGCAGCGTCGATGTCACCGATGCACAGCTTGCCCTCAGCGCCTACGCTGAGCTCATGGCGAGCAATCCGAGCGGTCTGAGCGAGACTGCATTCCGTGCGGCGGATGTAGACCGCGACGGTGAACTGAGCGCATCCGATGCGCAGTACATTCTGCAATATTACGCGCAAAATACAGTTGCCATGACCCCGACTGACTGGGAGGAAATCATCCTCTGATGCAGGCAAAAACCGGAGACTTTACGTTCTCCGGTTTTTCTGTTATTGCGGCACCGGCAGGATACCGAACGCGCTGACGCTGCTGCCGTCCATTGTAATGACTACAGTCTGCGGCGTCGGATTATTCTGAGCATCCGCTCTGATTTCTGCGGCGATATGATATACACCGCCCTCACAGTACACACCGAGAATGCAGTCGCAAATATTCTTTGTACCGTCCAGCAGCACCTCTGCACCGGAGCCGTTATAATTGCAGAGGATGATGTTCATATCCGGCTGCGCCGCGCCCAGTACCTTTGCCGTACCGCGCACAAGCACATTATAATAATACGGCACCGCATCGGCATCCTTTTGCGGCTTGAGATAATTTTCATCCGCAGCATGCAGACTCATATGATACCAGTCGGCATCCAGACCGTACCAGAGCTGTCCGTCCTCACCGACAAACCAGCCGTCATCCAGCGTCACGCCGGCATCCTTCGCAAGATCAATCGCCGCTGTACTGCCGTCCAGCCCCGTGATATGCAGCACGGTTCCGTTATCAGAAACACTGTAAATCCATTCATCTGTCACCGCAGCTTCATTCCAGTAAGGATACAGTTCGCGCCGCGATACATCCGCATCCGGCAATACTGTCACGATATTGGTTTTGACATCCACGAGATACGCCATGAAGCAATCCCCGTCATCGGCTGCCGTCTGCCCGTTGATCATCACAAAAAGCCTGTCATCATGCATCATGCACAGTCTGCAAACGTCAATCGTATCCCGATTCCATGCAGCCATTTCTTCATCCGGCATCATCAGGTAATGCTCCGTACCGTCATTCTCCAGACGGTACAGCGCGCCGCCGTCCTGCGTATAGAAGCTGCTGCCGTCCGTCATCAGTCTCCGGTTTCCTGCACTGTCCGCAAAGAACCGGTTCTGCGCCTCCTGCGGCAGCGCCTCCCAGACAGTTTGCGCCGGATCATTCTGCTTCGGTGCACGCCGACCGTAACCCAGATCATAATACCAGAGATCGTCTTCTGCAAACAGAAGCTGCCCCGTACCGGTGACATAGGGATGCACCGTACCGCTGCCGCCGAGGAAATTCGTACCAGCGGGCTGTTTGCCGGAAAGTCTCTCAGCCGAAGCATCCGGCAGTCTTGCATAGTGATATTGCTGTTTTGCTTCATCATAACAGAAGAAATAGAACTCCGCGCGGTCAAAATCCTGATACGAACCGAGCTCACCGTAAAGCACAACATAGAAGAATTCTTTTCCGGCATCATCCAGCCAGAATTCGCGGTCTGTCATGTCACTGCGGTTCAGATATGCCTCTGCATCATAGCCTGCACTGAGCTTGCAGAGGTCCTCCAGCATCTGCCAGCCGACCAGCGACCCGCCGCTCGTAATGCTCTGAAACGCCTGCTCATAGGTCATGCGCGGCGCATCGGGATCGCGCTTGCTCCATGTGCCGCCCTCGGGCAGATGCGCACCGAGCGCCGCAGGATCGAGCTTGGATTCCGATGCCTTTGCAAAGGGCAGCATCCGGTAGCAGTCGATTCTGCCGGAATCCAGATTCTCCGCAGGGATATAATACTGCGGGAATTTCTCCGGCGAGCAGTAGCCGGATTCCAGCGTTTCCCCGTAGATTCCTTCAAACGAATCCTCGCGGTTCATTTCACTGTTCTGCTCCGGCGTCTGCACCACATCACAGTGCATGCCGAGATAAAACCATGTGCCTGTTTTCAGATTGACCTGCACCAGCTTCTCGCCGTTGATGCCCTCCTCCGGAAGCGTAAAGAACAGATAATCGCCGGTATCGCCGAATATCATATCCGGACGCTCCATGCGGTCGGGAATCTGATCGCCGTAAAGCTCCGAAACCGGCACTTCAAACACAGTCTGATCTCCGTCAAACGCATCATATGCATGGCGCATGACCTTGAATGTCAGACCGGAATCTGTCATTTTCTGCATGACGCCGTAAAGATACTGCTCTCCGAAATAGCTGTAGCAGGGATAATCGGTTTCCGGCGAATTTTGTGCCATATCATAATCGCCGCGGTAGTTCATGGAAGGCTCAGAGTCCCCGAGCTGCATCGTATAGAACTCTGTAAAGGTGCGGGTCTCACCGTTTTCATTATTAGCCTTTGTGAGGCGCTCAAACCAGAGCGTATCATTGTGAACCGCGAATCCGGTGATCTCTTCCGTCTTGAAGTCCTTGACGCGGAATACTTTGTCATTGCCCTCGTTATGTGCTTCTTCGGTAAAACCGACACGCCCGAAGCCATGACACTCCTGTTCGTCGTAAAAATACCAAGCGTCCCCGCTGTCGTCGATCTGATAATGATATCCGCTCATCACCCGCTGCATCTCCGTTATTGTCGGGAATATACGCAGGCTGTCGTTGATCTGATACAGAAATCCGTACTGCACCTGCTGCGGATCTGCATACGACATCACCATTATCGCATCATGCTCGCCGGTCGTCATATGATAGACAACCGCCTGTACGCTGGCAATACCGCCCTCCGTATGCGGCATGGATCCGGCATCCTCCGGTGCATTTGCAGCGACGGATGTATCGACCTCGGTGGTGCCGATTGCAAAATAATCGCCGTTCGGCAGCTTGTGAATGCGGCTGACACAATTCAGCGTATCATCGAGCGAAAATGCAAGCGTCTCCCCGCCGTAGCTGTCGGTGACATAAACATTGCCGTCATGCTGCGTATAGAGCTGTTTGCCGTCCGTCAGCAGAAGCGGCGTACTGTCTCCCTCAACATTGATGAGCGGCGTGCTGCCGTCGATCGCCCACTTGACATCCTCGCCGTAAAAATACGAATTATCGCGGAAAAAGCTGCGTCCGTCTGCTGTGAGATAGCCGTGCAGCTCGCCGTGTCCGCCGAGAAGATTGAGATGCTGCTCTGTGATATCCGGATTACTTTCGCTGTCCGCAGCAAGATGATCGCGGTATGTGCTGTAGCCGATTGTGCCGATCACGACTGCAATGGCAGCCGCGATTGCGCCGAGCCCATAGGTCATGCGGCGGATCGCACGGCGGTTCTTCTGTGCCGTGCCGTCCCAGCTGACGGCTTCTGAAATATAATCCTCGCGGAGACCGTTCATGATTTTCATATAGTCCTGCTCCTTCATCGCAAACCCTCCTCCTCAAGAAATGCTTTCAGATCGTTTCTGGTGCGCAGCAGTGACATTTTGACCTTGCTTTGTCCGACGCCGCATTTTTCGGCAATTTCCCGTACTGTCAAATCGCCCCAGTAGCGCAGCACGAACATGACGCGCGTTTCCGGCTGCAATTCACCGAGAAACCGGTTGATTGCATCGGAAACCGCTTTGGTATCGAGCACGGTGTCGGGACGTTCCGGTGATGCAAGCACCTCCTCAATCTCCGAGAGCGCGACGGTCAGTTCACCGCCGCCGCGCTTGGCGGCTCTGGATGCTTCGCGCCGGTTGCAGGCGAGATTCCGGACGGTCACGCTGAGATATGCGGCAAGGTTTTTCGGCTTGGCAGGCGGAATGCTCTCCCAAAGCCGGAGCAGTGCGTCATTGAGGCACTCCTCCGCGTCCTCGCGTGAGCCGAGAATATTTTTTGCGATGCTGCGGCATAGTCCGCCGTATTTCTGCTGTGTTTCGCTGAGCGCCTTCTGATCGCGTTCGTGGAACAGTGAAATGATCTGTGCATCTGTTGCGGCAGGCATGTGGTTCAGCCCCTTTCTGTGTGATGAGGTCCCTCTATCCTTTACGACAGAATCCTTCTGCAATGCGTCACAGGAAAAATAAAAAAAGTTGATCTAAAGCAAATCACTCCGAACGCACGCCGTCCTCCCTCCTCCTTTTTTCTCATTTCCCATTGAAATTTACGGCTTTATGTGCTATAAGTGGGCAGTGCCCGCCTCCGGTTTATCTCCCATGCGGCGTATTTTGTTATTTTTTCGCTGCTCTCCCATTGAAATTTATAGCTTAATATGCTATAATAATGTCATACCTGAACATGAACCGGAGGAGAAACTATGGCAATGGGAATACAGCCGGAGGAGCTGATCGCAGAATACTGTGATCTGCAAAAGATTGCAAAGGCGCTGCACCGCGGCAGTCATGCGGATGCATCGGCGGAGATCGACCGTGCAGTGCGTGCGATGATGCAGGAGGAGCCGGATGACGAAACGTTTTCGCTGCTCGTGAACTGTCTGTTCGTCGTGCTGGAATATCATGTGTTTTATGATTATCTCGGCCGCGCAAATCTGACGCTCGGCGATACCTATGCAGACCGTGCCGCGATGCGTGCAGACTGGGCTGCATGGAAACAAAGTGCGGCGCTGAGCGATGCAGCATGGCTCAGTGAACAGGATGCAAAGCAGCATGTCTTTGCGGCAATGGAAGCGCTGCATCTGAATGCGGATGATTTTGACGAGTATCCTGCGCCGGAGATGAAGGAGCCGAAATGGCAGAAGAAAACCTACGGCGATTTTGAGCTCGTGACCATTGCGGACGCAGAGATCACCGATGACGGCGGTCTGTTTTCTGACCCCGACCCGTCCGGCAAAAGCTATGTGCTGCATGATGCCGACGGCGTGACCTATTATCTGAACAGCATCCGCAAATCCGATGTTCCGGGCGGACTGGATCCGGGGGGGGAGCATCTCTATACCGCAGACGGCTGGATCGACGGCTACACAGGCAAACAGCCGCGTGAAATCGAATTTGAAATCTATGACGGCGGCATCATCTTCACCTATACCACCGACGGCGTGGACGATTCGGCAGCGGAAAAGGACCCGCGCTGGATGCCATATGAAATCTGGGTGCAGAACCGCATCGCCAAGCGCCGTGCACGGCAGGCAGCATTCCTGTCGGCATATCTGTAATATCAATCCAACCGGAGGTGATGCCGATGGCATCCTTTTCCAATCAGGTCAAAACGGAAATCTGCGGCAGCATCCGCAAGCCTGCCGACCGCCGTGCCTTTCTGACAGGCATTCTGCTCTCGGCGCGCCGCTTTACCGGAACGGAGATCACGCTGCAAACGGAATGTGAAGCCTTTGCAGAGCTCTTTCCGAAGCTGATTCAGAGCGTCAGCTCCAAATGCAGCTTTGATACGGAATTCCGTGCACGCAGCGGAAGACAGGCGGTCTGGTGCTTTTCGGTCAGCGGTGTAGAGCAGGTCAGTGCGCTGACAAAGCCGCTGCATCTGGATCCTCAAAACCGTTCCGCCGCGCTTGCATCTTTGACCGGCAGGGCGCTTGCCTTTGCCGCCGCCGGATGCTTTGTACTCTGCGGCAGCGTCACCGATCCCGAGCGGCGGTATCATCTGGAGCTTGCGCTCTCCGATGCGGATTTTGCAGCCGCACTTCCGGAGACACTCGCCGCCGAGCAGCCGGAGATTCGCTTCAAATCAACCGTCCGCAAGAATGATATCGTGCTGTATCTGAAACAGAATGAGCAGATTTGCGATGCGCTGACCTATTTCGGCGCACCGAATGCATCCATGGAGCTTGCCGCACAGCAGGTCTATAAAAATGTCCGCAGCATGACAAACCGCCGCATTAACTGTGATATGGCAAATATCGACAAGAGTGTTGCGGCAGCAGAGCAGCAGATTGCAGATATCGAGCTGATCCGGAATACGGTCGGGCTCGGGACGCTGCCGGCAGTTTTGCAGGAAATCGCAGCGGCGCGCCTTGCCGATCCGGATGCCAGTCTGCGCGAGCTTGGTGCAAAGCTCAATCCGCCGCTTTCGCGTTCCGGTGTTAACCACCGATTGCAGCGCATTTCGGAGCTTGCCGCCAAATATAAATAAACAGTACAAATGCCCGAGCAGAGCTTGCCCGGGCATTCTGTTTTCCGGCAGATTATTCTTCCGCACTGCCGATCGTATGCAAAGATGCGACAATCGAATCAAGCAGCGTCTTTGCCTGATCGTATGCCAGCTGGTTTTCCTCCAGCGAGCTCATATTCTCCGCCGGAATCCGCAGCGCCAGATAGCTGCCGGGATGCAGCTGCACCGTCAGTCCTGCCTGCTCCGCGAAATCAGTATCATCCAGCAGCATTCTGCGGCCGCTGACATAGGGGCAGTCAGGATACAGTTCATCCAGCTCGACGAACATATCCTCCGGCTGCAAATATTCCTCCGCCTCCGGATCGACCAGCACCAGCATGCAGGTATTCGACTGGAACTGTACCAGCAGCTGCGTATTATAAGCCGCAGTATAATTTGTGCCGGCTTCCATATTCACCTTTGATAGGGGGATATAGACCGTCTGCACGAGCACCTCGCCGTCGCCGGTATAATCCTCGCACATCGTTTCCAGCCAGTCACAGAGCAGATTGCTTTCTGCATCCAGTTCGATATGATCCGTCAGCAGCAGGATGCGCAGATCGGGGTTCTCGCGCGTGACATAATCATAGATCAGGAATGCAACGACAATCGTGCAGAAGGCTGCGATGCCGAGCCACCACTTCGAGTGATAAAACCAGTTGCCGATCTTCTGCAAGACCGTATACTTCTTTTCGGATTCCTCCTCCTGAAAAATCCTGTCGCTGTCCTCAATGACGCCCTGTTTCAGGCGTATCAGCTCAACCTTCTCCTCGGCGAGCTCCTTTGCATATTTCTCGCGCGCCTGATAGGCAGCCTCCGCCTCATTTGCCTGACGTCTGCGCTCTCTGAGTTCTTCCTCGCGCCGTACCTTTGCCTGAAGCTCCATTGCATTATGAAATGCCGAAACCTTCTCTGCATGCTGCATGTCAGCCGGTTCATTCGACTGGTTCTGCGATTTGTTCTTTGATTCGTTTTTTGGTTCGTCCTGCATGGAAGCACCATCGTCGAGTAGACAGTCTCGACATTCCTTTCATCGTATTTAAAGTGAAAGGCTTGTCTACTGCCCCTCACAGAACCGGACGTGCGGTTTTCCCGCATCCGGCTCTTCAAACAGTCATTTGATTCCAGTTCCAGATATCAGTTGTCAGATGCGGTTCAGAGATATAATAATTCCATACCCTCAGATACTTTTCGTACCTGAATTTTCCCTTCTGGTCTCTTCTATTCAGCATCCTGTAGGTTGCATGCTTCAGGTATTTCCAGAAGTTCTGTATCGCATGAAAATTGCCATTGACACCGTAATAGTTACAGTGCCCGCGCACGACTGCTGCCAGCATCTTCATTGTCGATGCCAAAGGCTTTGTCAGTCTGGTTTTCAGCCATGCCTTGGCTGCTTGCTTCTTGGCTTTCAGCTTCTTTTTGCTTGTTCTCACGCCTATACGATATTTTCCGGTTCTGGTTTTGGTGTTGTAAAAGGTAAAGCCCAGAAAATCGAAATTGTCCTTCGTTCCCTTGAATCTGCCGATTGGCAGAATCCTTGTCTTTTCCTCTGCCAGTTCCAGTGAAAACTTGCCAAGCCTTGGCGTCAAAGCATGCAGTACCTTTTGTGCCTCTTCCTCATATTGGAACATGATAAGAAAATCATCCGCATAGCGCACATAGTATGCCTCTCCACGTAGTCTAGGCTTTACGCCTTTTTCAAACCACAGGTCAAGCACATAATGCAGATACACATTTGCCAGAACCGGTGAGATCAGTCCGCCCTGCGGCGTTCCTCTATCACTTTCTTTCAGCTCTGTTCCTTCCATGATTCCGCCAATCAGAAACCGCTTGATGTACCGCAGAAAATTCTTGTCATCAATGTCATGCTCTAAAAACTTCATCAGCCAATCGTGGTTTACATTATCAAAAAATCCCTTGATGTCAGCTTCGAGAACATAATTGACTTTCTTCGTCATGATTGCCTGATTGATGAATCTCACCACATCATGCGCACTCCGCTTTTCACGGAATCCGTATGAGCAATCCAGAAATCTGACCTCATATACGTCATTCAGCAGCTTCGCCATAATACCCTGCACGAGTTTATCCTCATAGGACGGCAATCCGAGCGGTCTCATTTTCCCGTTTCCTTTTGGAATATATACCCGTTTTACAGGCAGCGGCTTATACTGAAATTTCCGCATCCTTTGCATCAGATCCTGTATATTAGCTTCGGCGTTTTTGTCATAATCTTCCTTTGTCACTCCGTCTACGCCGACTGCCTTTCTGCGGCTCTGCTTCCGATGTTCTTCCATCAGCGTTTGTTCATTCACGTTATGCATCAGATTCTGCACACGTTCATATTTCGCTGACTGCAATCTTATTCCCTCTGCTTGCATTTCCATACAGCATCGACCTCCTGTGCCGTGTACGTTTCCGCATCGGGAACGACTGTTTGCTGACCCCTTCGCTCCGCCTGCTTTCACAGGTTTCATCACTACTATGAGTCAGTCCGACTTCTGACAGACCTTCGGGTTCTCTCCGTTTGCAAGACTTCAATTGCCCTTACCTTATTTCAGGAATCTGTCAGACCTCCCGGGTATGCAAACATTACTTTGTACACTCGCCACGCTCTCGGACCCCGGCGAAACCTACGGTATTCTCGCTTACCGAACCCGTATTGCTGCC
>JAEEGL013598629.1_pt1 | contig 16291 bp, 16 predicted proteins | sample 9134231 | NCBI WGS metagenome assembly JAEEGL01 (sample SAMN16246548, study PRJNA631951) | gut metagenome | biome: gut microbiome; feature: rumen; material: fiber-attached | host: Bos | place: Iran: Karaj | collected 2018-10
AGTATAATTTGCCTTTCCTTGCTCCAAAACACGATTACATCAAGATCAACCGGAAGCTTGTCGATGAAAGCGGCAAGGCCGTCGCCGCGATAATGGCGGGCGTGACCGAATCCGACGTGGGAGTTGTCTGGAAGATATGGGTCGATGAAGAATATCGTGATCAGGGACTCGGGACGCGGCTCATAAACCATTTTGAAAAGAAAGCCAAAGAAAATGGCGCAGCAAAAATAATCGTGGAAGAATTATATGACTGGAACGTCGGTTTCTTCCTGAAAAACGGGTTTAATGTCGCCGGAGTATTGTCCGATCTTCCCAAAGGACACAGTTATTACATTGTTGATAAAGACTTTTGAGGAGATAGAGCATGACGGAATACAAAATCGAGGATCTGTCAAAAGAAGAGGCCGTCTATATCGGCGAGAAGATCAGCGAGATAGTACCGCGCGAAGTGGATGCGGACGAAGAAGAATTCGTTCTTAAGATTGAGAATGAAAACGGGGAGATCATCGGAGGATGCATTGCGGAAGCATACGAATATCACTGGTCGAGAATTTTGCTTGAAGAACTGTGGGTAGATGAACGCTATCGTCATCAGGGGATCGGATCCATGATTATCCGCGAGGTGGAGCGTATTGCAAGAGAGAAGGGTTGTCGGGTCGTGACGCTCGGTACCGCAAGTTTCATGGCAAGACCCTTTTATGAAAAACACGGCTACACGGTTTTTACGACTTTGAAAAAGCCAAACGGCTATATCAGTTATTCTCTGGTCAAATACCTTGACAGGAACACGCCCGAATACGTTCCGACCGACAACAGCGGTACTCGATTTAAGATTTCCTTTGGAAATGAGAACGACGCGAAGGTGATCGAAAACGGTATCGACACGTACAGCGAAGAATACGAGCCTGAATACGAGGTTATCGGTTTTTATAAGAAACTTGTGAATAAAGACAGCAAGTTTCTTGCCGGCGTTATTGCAGATGTACACAAGGGGGATTATGGTTTTGTCGATGCGCTGTTTACGGAAGAAGCTTTCAGACGTCAGGGTCTGGGCACGGTTCTTTTGCGGGAAGCGGAAAAATTCGCCAAGGAAAACAGCACGTCTATGATCCTGACGTTCGCGGGAGACTGGAACGTCGACTTCTTCAAAAAGAACGGTTACCTGCTCAGAGGCGAACTAAAAGACGTTCCGAAGGGACACGTTTGTTACGAGCTATACAAAATGATTTAAGGAGAAAGCGTATCTTACAAGTTCCGGTTTGTCGGTTTGCCGATATTCATCTTACTGTCTCACCTTGACTTGTTCTGAAGCCAACTGTTTTTTGAAACAGCCGTATTGATGATAAATAAACAGGCGTATTGAGATTTTCGGAGGTAATATTATTGAACAATACCTTTTATGAAATGATATTCAAAAGAAAGTCGTTTCATATTTTCAAAAACGTCGGAGACGAATCGATCGGTGAAGCCGAACTTAACGATATAATAAAGGCTTATTCAGAGTTTACTCCCCTGTTTCCCGAAATTAAAACCGCGATTCGCATCGTTCCGGAAGAACAGACCGACTGCAAAAGGGGCGGAGAGTATTGTATTTTACTTTACAGCGAAAAGAAAGACGGTTATCTTCAGAACGTCGGTTATCTCGGCGAACAGCTTGATCTTTACCTTGTATCACGAAACGTCGGAACACTCTGGTTTGGAATAGGTAAGACGCAAGAAAAAGCCTTTGAAGACATGGAATTCGTTATTATGTTTTCCGTCAGAAAAATCAGCGACGATTCCAAATACCGCAAGGATATGTTCAAAAGCAAGAGAAAAAGCGTTGAGGAATTTTGGGAAGGTGATCAAATTATCGGAGTAAGCGATATAGTAAGATTTGCTCCGAGCGCCTGTAATTCTCAACCCTGGCTTGTAAAGAACAGCGGCGACCTTTTTGTTTACAGATACAAGAAACCGGGCAAAAGAGGAATCATGCCTGCTGATAAGGTTTCGTTTTACAACCGGATCGATATAGGAATTTTCATTTGCTTTATGGATATTTGCCTTGAACGTAAAGGTATTGGATTTGAAAAAACACTGTTTTCTGATGTCGGTGATGATAAAGAACTTGTGCTGAACGCAAAATATCTATTAAATTTGTAGAAAAAGATTTAAAACATAAAAAATACCAAAGACGAAAAACTTTAAAAACGTCTTTGATAAATCGCATTAAAGGAGATTTTTATGCGAATCCATATAGTAGCGTGCAGGATTTTAACCCGCGAATTAAGTTTTCTCGCTTCGCGGAGTAAGAATCAGATAGATTTCACGTGGCTCGGAAGAGGGCTGCACAACACCCCTGAAAAGCTGCGTCAGCGTATTTGCGACGTGCTGGACGATTTATACAGGCAATTTGATGAAAAAGAGCTGGAGTTCCGTCCGGATTATATTGTTCTTGGGTACGGTCTGTGTTCAAACGCTGTCGTCGGAGTTCCCTGTAAAGATATACCTATCGTAGTTCCTCGCACGGACGACTGCATAGCGCTTTTTATGGGCTCGCAAAAGAGATATCTGGAAGAATTTGAGAAAGCAGACGGAGCGTACTGGCTGAACAGTAACTGGATAGAGCAGAGCATACGCCTTGTCAGCGGAGAGGATATGAAGCGCCGAAGGTGGCTGGAATACGCCGAAAGGTTCGGGGAAGACAACGCCGATTATCTTATTGAAGTGGAAAGCAGCTGGGAGAAAAACTATTCGACGCTCGGATATATCCGTTCAGAAGTATACGACGATCCTGCAAATCTCGAAGCTGCGAAGCAGGAAGCTGAAAACAAGAACTGGCGTCTGCGCGAAATAGACGATGATTTGCGTATGCTTCGCATGGTGGTCGAAGGCACGTGGAACGAAAAGGAATTCCTGATACTCAAGCCCGGTGAAAGAATTGCAGCTGATTACAGCGGTCTGAAGTTGAAAGCAATTGAAGATAAATAATATTCCGAACGTAAATAATACGGTGAAAAACTACGTATTTTTGCGAGGGTATTATCACAGGAGGAAACAGAAATGATAAAATTTCTGTCCGTATTTCTTGCGTGTTTGTTTTTTACTGCTTTTTTGCCTGCAGCTGCTCCGCAGGAAGGCGGTCTTATTGTCGGTCCTGAATGGTCGATAGTTATCTCGGAAGACGCATCAAATTTTGAATTGTTTGCCGCACAGAAACTCTGCGACGGGCTTTCCGATCTTTTCGGTCAGGAAATCAAAATTCTATTTTCAGCAGAGAATCACTATATCGCCATAGGTTCTGCGTCGCTGGCAGACCTTTCCGGAATCGCGGAAAACGGCTATCGGATCACTGCGATCGACGGTAATATTCATATCGGAGGAACCGGGGTGCGCGGTGTACAGGCTGCGGCGTACCGTTTTCTTGAGGAATTCTGCGGAAGAAAAATCTATACGTCTGAACTGACGGTATTTCCGAAAGCGGAAAGTATCAGCGTTCCTTCAGATACCGATATCGTTTATGAACCGTTTTTCGAATACACGGATACCGACTGGCTAAGCCCCTGGGATCCGGAATATTCGCTTGCAAACGGTCTGAACGGCGATCCTCACCGCACGCTTGATCCCGAGGCGGGCGGAGTAGTAAAGTACCTGGGCGGATTCTGCCACACTATGGCCGATCTTTGCGAAACCGAAGCGCACAGATATTCCGATCCTGAACAGCTTGCGCTCCACGGAGGAGAACGCACGACTGCCCAGCCCTGCCTTACAAATCCCGAAGTGCTTGAGATCGCGATAAAAAACGTACTGAAGAAAATCGAGGAAGAACACGATCCTGCAGCGTACCTGAAGATCGTTTCGGTTACTCAGAACGATAACACAGATTTTTGCGAATGCGAAAACTGCAGAGCGTTCGAGGCGGCTCACGGCGGAGTTCATTCTGCCACGATGCTGAATTTTGTCAATCAGATTGCCGACGCAGTCAAGGAGGCGGGTCACGACGACGTAGCGATAGATACGTTTGCGTATGTTTATACAAGGGAAGCTCCGACTGGCATCGTTCCACGCGATAACGTTATAATACGTTTCTGCACGATAGAGGGCTGCTTCCGCCACGCGCTGGACGACCCCGAATGCGAACGCAACGCTCCTCTTATGAAGGACCTTCACGACTGGTCAAAGATCTGCAGCAGAATTTATATATGGGATTACACTGCAAATTATGCCAACACCTGTCTGATATTCCCGAATTTCGCCGTAATACAGCATAATATTCAGACTTTTTACGAAAACAACGTCAAGGGCGTTTACGAAGAAGGAAATTATTATATGAACAGATGCAATACCGAATTCGGAGAATTGCGCTCGTATATGATTTCTAAATGCCTTCAGGATCCTTACTGTGACCTGGATAGTGAAGTGAACGGTTTTCTCAGAGCTTATTACGGACCGGGCTGGCAAAGCATAAAAAAGATTATAGATATGCACGTTTCTCATCCGGGGGTCGGATCCGGCGGACATTTGTGGATTTACGACAGCGCTTCGCAGTGTTTCGGCTTCACTGACGCGGAAATATCCGAGATAGACGATCTTTGGAATTTCGCAAAAAAAGCCGGCGGTAAAGAATTCTCTGAGAATATTACCCGGTCCGAGCTTTCGTGGCGTTTCTGGAAGTCGTGTATGAGAAAGGGAGAATTTTCTCCTTCAAATCCGAAACGTTATGATGAAAACGAAAAACTGTTCAAAGATTTGAAAGACAGCGGAGTTGAGCTGATAAGCGAGTTTGCCGACGGCGATTATCTTGATTGCGTTTGCGTAAGATACGTTCCCGCAGATGATTGGGAATGGTATGAACCGGAAGACGCAAGATCGTGGGCTGCGCTGATTTCATTCGGCCTTCAGGAACTCGCCGAAAAAGCAGTTTTGCCTTTCAGGAAATAGACTTACTTTAATAATTACGGACGGAGATATATGGACTACAAAAAAACAGACTCATCCGATTTGGATTTGTTATGGGAACTTCATAAGGCATACAAAGCAGAAATCGGAGAAGACGAACCCGGAGAACGGGAAAAGGAACGTTTGGCTGACGCGATCAGGAGCGGGGAAATAAACTTCTTCGGCGCCTGGGATGGTAAAAAATTGGCAGGATGCTGTTCGGTCACAGTCGGTTTTTCCACTTTTGATTATTCTGCGAGCGGCGTATTTGAAGATTTCTATATTTGCCCGGAATACCGTCATAAGGGGATAGCGCGTAAATTGGTCGAATTTGCATACAACGAGAGCGGCGTTTCATCTCTTACGGTCGGATGTGCTGACTGCGACCTGGAAATGTATCGGGCGTTGGGTTTTTCCGTTTCTCTCGGAAATCTCCTTGCATTCGGAAAATAGTTTTAAACGCGCAATAATCGTATTTTCACCGTAAATGCTTGCGCTTATAATCTGGGAAACCGTTTAAAGGATGGATTTATGAAAATCAGACGCTCTGCAGAGCATGATATTGCCCGCATGATGGAAATATACCGTTATGCAAGAAATTTTATGGCTTCTCACGGTAATCCGAATCAATGGGGACCGAATAACTGGCCTCCGGAGGAGCTGATCCGTTCTGATATTCAAAACGGAAAGAGCTACGTTTGCGAAAACGAAGAAGGAAAAATCATAGGAACGTTCTTTTTCGATCAGGGTGAAAACGTTGAACCGACGTATAAGATAATTACAGGCGGTAAATGGCTTGCCGACGGCGCGTACGGGGTAGTGCACAGGATCGCAGGAGACGGCTCTGAAAAAGGAATAGGTTCTTTCTGCATAAAATGGGCATTTGAGCAATGCGGTCATCTGAGAATAGACACTCACGCCGACAATACGGTGATGCAGAATCTCCTTCGGAAACTGGGATTCGTTCATTGCGGAACGATTTACGTGAGAGAAGACAGAGATCCCCGTCTCGCTTTTGAAAAAACGGCCGGTCAGTCATAATTTTAATAAAAAACGATTTTTCCCGAATATACTTATTTCGAAATATTCTGAAATTGAACTTCAACTATATATCATAAAAGAAGGTTACAAATGACGCTTGATTTTACAAAAAACAAAAAAACGTTTCTTGCGTTTCTGCTTTGTATTGCAGTTTTGCTTACTTCGATTGTCGGGTGCGGACGGGCGAAAATTCCTGATATCTCCCTCTCATCGGATACGAAAACGGCAGAAATTCCGGATGCAGCCGGAACGGTGAACAGCGGATCCTCCGGGATTCCGGACACGGGTGCTCCTGCAAACAGCGATATTCCCGTCACAAGCGTTACGGACGTCCCTGTAACCGGCGAAAACGTTGTAACAACGTCACCGATAGAAATTAACGATCCGCCTGAAACAAAAAAACAGTTTACGTTTAAAACAAAAGTTTGCTCGTCTTTTATCGAAGAAATTCTCGGAACCCAAAAACGCGACGCGTGGTTCAGCCTCGTTGACGCGATTATGGCGGGTGAAGATACGTTTGAATGCCCGGATAAACACACTTATCTCTGGATGCTTGCGGAATTCCCGGACCTTTGCTTTCCTGTGCTGAAGGAGATAGTAGGTTCTCCCGAAAGCGTAACGGAGATGGTCGTTGACGGTACCGGAGAAATTTTTTATAAGATACCGAAAGAGGAAGCGGCGAAAAAAATCGAAGAATTCATACGGCTCGTAGAGGAAATTCTGAACGAGACGATGAATCCGGATTATTCTGATTTTGAAAACGCGCTGTCGTTATACAATTATTTTCTGAAGACTTATACCTATGACTATGAAACTGCAGAGCTGGTAGAGAGCCAGCCTTCCAGAGTGAATTACACTTCGGCTTACCGTCTCCTGACGCAGAAGAACGGCATCTGCTCTGAGATTGCCGTTGCGTATTCTTATCTTCTGATGCAGGCAGGAATCGACGCTTCGGTTGTCATGAATGCAAAGCACGAATGGTCGATTATCAGACTGGGCGACAGTTATTTCCATATTGACCCGACGTTCGCACTCGGCACGGAAGGATATCTCGGCTATTTTATGATGACCGACGAGGAGCGCAGTCATGAAGGGTATTACAAAAAGAAAGATTTCATTTACGTAGCATATTATGAGCCTGAGGTCATGCCCGATTACTCGGCAAACGACGGTACGTTCAGTAGTCTTTGGCGAACGTTCTTTCTTTCATTCGATCATGATTCAAAGATTCTGAAGTACTTTGCTTACGATTCCGAGTTCAATAAACATTTTAACGAGTTTGATTACACCGGCTATTGACGGTTTGTCTGCTTTAAACAGAAACTGAAATCAAAGGAATTCATTTATGAAAATCAAAAAATTATTCGGCGGATTGAATATAACCTGGCTGAAGCTTGTTATCTTTGCCGTTGCGGCAGGAATATACACAGGCGTCATGGCGCTTTTGCCTATAACAAAGGATACTTCGTTTGCTGATATCAGCATCAGTTTTGAGTGCTGGGTGCTTTTCGGCATTCTTATCATCGTTAACAGCAAAACTCCGCTTGAATCAGCGCTCAAATGCTTCGTGTTTTTCCTGATCAGCCAGCCGCTTGTTTATCTGGTTCAGGTTCCGTTCAGCGACAGAGGATGGGGGCTTTTCGTTTACTATCCCACGTGGTTCGTGTGGACTCTCCTGACGGTTCCGATGGGTTTTGTCGGTTATTATATGCGAAAAGAGAAATGGTGGAGTCTTTTGATTCTCTGCCCGATGCTCCTGTTTGTCGGATACCATTATCTCGGCTTTTTCAGAGAAACGATTTCGTTTTTTCCGAATCATTTGCTGAGCGCGATTTTCTGCGTTGCAACGATGGTCATATATCCGCTGTTTATTTTCAACAACAAAACTTTGAAAATTATCGGGCTGGCGTTCAGCCTTGTGATTATTGCGGCGGCGACGGTTCTTGTCCTGTCGTCCGGCAGAAGCGTATACAAAACAACCGTACTTGTCAACGGAGGGAAACTGGACGTCGAATTTGATGAAACTTATACGGTATCTCTTGAAGACGAAACGTACGGAAAGGTCTATATCGTCTACGAAGACAATATTGACTCTTATATGGTGAACGCAGAGTTCCATAAAACCGGCAGAACCAGATTGATCCTCAAAGCCCCGGACGGAAACGTAAGAACGTTCAGCCTCGATATCAGCAGAGATACGTACAACATAGAAGAAATCACTGATACAGGGCAATGACGTTGAAGGCAGTCAGCGGTATATCCGGCTCGAACGTATGATACAAGTTATTCCCGTTTTATAAGGAGCATAATATGTGGCTGATAATGGCAGGCTTATCCGCATTGTTTGCCGGACTTACTTCGATTCTGGCAAAATGCGGGATAAAAAAGACCGATTCCGACGTCGCGACCGCGCTTCGCACGGTAATAGTGCTTTTATTTGCGTGGATCATGGTATTTGTTGTCGGTTCGGCGAAAACAATAACTGAAATTTCAGCAAAATCTTTAATTTTTCTGATCCTGTCCGGACTTGCGACAGGAGCCTCGTGGATCTGCTATTTCAAAGCATTGTCGATAGGCGACGTGAACAAAGTCGTTCCCGTAGACAAATCAAGCACTGTACTGACGGTTCTCCTCGCTATTATTCTATTCAGTGAGACAGAACATTTGGCGGTCAAGCTGATCGGCACCGCGCTTCTGGCTGTGGGCGTGTTCCTTATGATAGAAAAAAAGGAAACGGAAACAAAGACGACAAAACGCGTCTGGCTTCCGTATGCGATAGGATCTGCTGTTTTTGCGGCTCTGACGTCTATCCTCGCAAAAGTCGGTATCTCCGGAGTCGAATCCAATTTAGGAACCGCTGTCAGGACCGGGGTCGTTCTCGTTATGGCATGGCTTATAGTACTCGTAAAAGGCAAGGGCGCCGAACTGAAAAAACTTGACGCAAAAGAACTTGTTTTCATAGTCCTGTCGGGCATTGCTACCGGAGCTTCCTGGCTGTGCTATTATTACGCCATCCAGAAAGGCGTCGTCAGCGTTGTCGTTCCTATAGACAAGTTGAGCGTTGTCGTTTCTGTTGCGTTTTCATATTTGGTTTTCAGGGAAAAATTAAGCAGAAGGGCTCTACTTGGACTTGCACTGATAGTCGCCGGTACGCTCGCAATGGCGATATGGTCTTGATACAGAACGATTATGAATTATATTGAATACGGAAAACAAAACAAAGAAATAATTATACTGCTTCACGGGGGCGGTTTGTCCTGGTGGAATTATAAGTCGGAAGCAGAACTGCTCAAAGACCGTTTTCACGTTGTACTGCCTGTCCTGGACGGACATGCAGACAGCGACTCCGATTTTATAAGTATTGAGGAAAACGCGCGACGTCTGATTTCTTTTATAGACAAAGAATTCGGCGGATCGGTATTTCTCATAGGAGGGCTTTCTCTCGGAGCGCAGATTCTTGCAGAGATGCTTTCGCAGAGACCGGATATCTGCCGTTATGCAGTAATAGAAAGCGCGTCCGTTATTTCTTCAAGAGTTACCGGTGCGATGATTTCTCCTGTTTTCTCAGCAAGCTACGGTCTGATCAGGAAAAAGTGGTTTGCAAAAATGCAGTTCAGATACCTTCGTATCCGCGAAGATCTTTTCGATGATTATTTCAAAGACACGTCAAAAATCACCAAAACCAATATGACAGCGTTTCTTAAAGCGAGCGCATTGTATGAACTGAAGCCGGAGATCCGCAACACGTCCGCTGAAGTCAGGATCACTGTCGGAAAAAAAGAGCAGAGGAAGATGATACGCTCCGTGATGCTTCTGCATGAAAGCATTCCGAAAAGCTCTGTTGAGATAAGAAAAGGGTATTATCACGGAGATTATTCCGTGAATTATCCCGATTTGTACGTAAAAGATATCATTTCATCAACAAACAAACAGAAAACGTTGAACCACGGAGGACGTCGGTCAGTATGGGATATATAGTAAACTCTTATAAGAAAAACTTTTTAAAAAGATTTGACAAGGACGAAGCTATTCCTTACTATAGCAGCTCGGATTTCCCTAATCTTGAATGCAGGGAAGGTTCTTTTCAGAATTCGGACGGTGTGAAAGTATGCTATTTCACGTACAATTACAGCGGATATGATGAGTCGAAACTAATCCTGTTCTGCCCCGGAATGGGTCCGGGACATACCGCTTATCTGTCCGAAATAGAATATTTATGCCGGAACGGCTTTCGGGTCCTGACGCTCGATTATACCGGATGCGGGGCTTCGGGAGGAGAACGTATGCCTTCCGTCAACGCTCCTACACGCGACGCGATAGAACTGCTCAGCCTGCTGAAGCCCGGGGAGATAGTAATCCCCATAGGGCATTCTCTCGGCGGATACACCGCGCTCAACGTCGCTCATCTTTTGCCTGAAATAACTCGCGCGGTCATTATCTCCGGATTTGTCAGCATCTCCGACGAAATGATGGGGATTGTCAAACTCCGTCTTCTTTCGCAAAGTGTAAAGAGGTATGAAAAGAAACTTGATCCTTACTATGGTTCCGTAGATAACGGTTTTTATATATCGAATACGTCTGATAAAATTCTTTGGATCCATTCCACGGACGATCCGATGGTCAATTACAAATACAACGCCGGTCAGGTTCTGAAGGCAGATAATCCCAACGTCCGCGTTATTACAGTCGAGGGGAAAAAGCACAACCCGCAGTATACCGCAAAGGCGCTGGAGAATATGAATTCCTGGATCGGAGAATACAACCGTCTTGTGAATGATAATACTCTTGACACTCTTGAAAAACGCAAAGGATTTTTCTCAGACAAGCCGATAGGACTTATGACTGAGCAGGATCCCGTCATATTTGACGAAATCCTGAACTTTATACGTAAGTGATATAGGTTGCTTGCTTTTATTGTTATACGGAATTTATCTTGAGTTTTAACTGGTTCAGTCCGGATAAGAAAGAATAGTTAATTAATGAACGTGAAAATTAAAGCAGATAATATTATTCAAAAGTTATGCGTCATTTTTGCAGGATTGCTCGGATTTTTTTCTTCTGTTGAGCCCTATTTGGTAAATGATAAATTCGGGCCTCTGACAGATAAAATATCATTTGCGATTCTGGCTGTCATATCATCATGCTTCATTGTATATTTCGGAATCTCGGGGCGCCTTTACAGGAAGGCTGACGTCTGGATCTTTTTTTCATTGTTCGTATACTCGTTTATCGTTTCATGGATATATTACGGTTTCTCTATATATCTGTTTGCGTCAAGGTTCTATTACGTTTGGATGATTATTGTTTTCCTCTTCGTTTCTGCTCGTACAATTAAAAATCCGGATGATTTGTTTCGTTCATTTTCTTTTGTTTACGTCATTTCAATTTGCATTCTTGGGATTATAATTTTTGTAAATGCGACCTTAACTCTTAAAGACGTTATACCGGAGGCAAACAGATTTCTCGGATGTTTTCGGGTAGGAAGATTGTGCGGAATGGGAAACGCAAACACAATGGCTTTCCATTGTATGACCTGTTTGCTTCTTTCGGTTTACGGATTTATTAAAGGAGACACAAAAGCAAAAATCTTTTACGTAAGTGCAATTGTACTGCTGTGGTTTCTGATAGGTCTGAATAACAGCCGAACGGTAAATATCACTATTGCATTCACTCTTGCGGCATTTGCTTTTGCGGCAATTCGAAAGAAACTGATGAAAAAAGTCAACAATCCTGTAATCAGATTCAGTATAGCTGCCGGAGCGGGAATTGTCACGGCTTTGCTGGTAATAGTTGTTCTGATGTTGCCCACCGTGATCTACCGGGGAGGCGTTACGGCAGCGGCAAAGATTTCCGGCAACGGACAGATTCTGGATAACGTCAGACTGATCTATCTCCGGGAAGTCGCGGATATCGATACTCTTGAAGACAGAGGCATGATATGGAAGAGAAGCATAGAATTAATTTTCAAAAATCCAAGACGCACTTTGTTCGGAGTTTCCGTCAGAGGCGGCGAGGAAGTTAACGGTGCTTATGCGGGACGGCATGATATTCCTATGCCGTTCGCACATAATATGTTTCTTGAAATCTTCAGAAAACTGGGTTTGATCGGACTTTATATCTGGGTCGTACTGCTGTTTGTCTGGGGTAAAAATGCTATTATTAAATATTTTGACGTTAATAACAATATCGGAGTTATTTATTTGATGGCTGCTGCAGCGGGGATCCTTCTGACAGGAATGACAGAGCTTGGTCCTTTTCCGTTTTCGGTAGCGACCGGTGTACCTTATTTGTTTTTCTTATGCTGTGGGAGGGCAATGAGAGAAGATGACTGTTAAAAAAACAATAATTATTAGTTTGATTATCTGCATTGCAGTTGCTGCGGCTGCGTTTTTTGCCGGCGCATTATTTCAGAAAAACGAGGAAGAAAAGCAAAAGGCTTCATTACTGGAAGTCCATAGAATACAGAGTGAAAACTTTGAAAACTATATTAAACAGCCATGGGTAAAAACAGTTCCGGGAACAACGGTTGAAATGCTTTCACCTGATTTCTGGAAGAATGGTTCAAGCGGCGAATTACTGTTTTCGGAAGCCAAAATCAAGGAATTTCAGAAAAACAATCCTTTATTTGTCGAATATTATGACAGGGAAGCGGGAAGAAAAATTAAATTAAAAATGTATAATCTGCCCGAAGAGATAAAAGGAACAGTTATAGAGACTTTAATAGATCCGGATTATATCGACCGGCGGGCTGAAGGAACCGAATCGGTTTTTATTAACGGCAAAACCGCGGAGAATAATTACTGGGAATCGATCAGAAACAATTGCGCTTTTGAACGAATTCCGGAAACGGTCGTTCCTCAGTATTGCGTCTGTGTAAAAAGAGATCTCGCAATGATTGTCCCTACGGATGATTTTGCTTCTGAGAATGCAGATGAAATATATTGCAATGAATTTATCAGCGCCGAAGTTATGCCGCTCACGGGGTTGGTTTCCCTTCACGAAAGCAGAGACGGAAAGTGGCTGTTTGTAATAAACGGGTCATATTGCGGTTGGGTGAAAAAGGAATCTCTGGCATTTTGCACGGACAAAAATCAATGGCTTGATATAATAAAACCGGAGGATTTTCTCACCGTTACCGCATGTGAAATAACGTTGGATGAAACCGCTCTTCCGACGGAAACTGCCGGCCTTGTCCTTCCGATGGGGACAAAAATAAAACTGATTCGGAATTATGAAGGACAGGTATTAGGCCGTACGCCGTATGATTGTTACGTTACGGAAATCCCGTTCAGAAAGCAGAACGGCGAGGTTGGTCTTGAAACGGTATTGATTCCGATATCTAAGGGCGTAACGCCGGGTATCCTTCAGATGACCTCGGAGGCAGTTATCAACCAGGCGTTTAACTTTCTGGGAAAGGTTTACGGATGGGGAGGATCATTTTCTTCAAATGACTGCTCGGGAATTGTACGGCAGGTTTTTGCTTGCTTCGGATTTGAACTGCCGAGAAACAGCGCTGCAATAGCCGGTAATTTTGACCTTGGCGGCCGTGACTGCAATCACATGACCGTGGAGAAAAAACTGGAATTACTTAAAATAATACCTTCGGGATCTTTGCTTGCAATGGACGGGCATCTGATGATTTACCTCGGAACGGTCGATAATAAACCGTACGTTATCAGTTCCTGTTCATCATGTTTTGCACCGGATGACAGCGGGAATAAACTTGAACCTTACGGGGTTTTTGTCTCGGATCTTGAGCTTGTCAGAGAAGACGGAAAGACGTGGCTTGAAAGCTTAAATTATTTTCAATGGAAAGAATATTGACGAAATCCCGAACTTTATACTTGCGTGAAAAGGATGAAACATGAAACTGATAACGCTTACTCCGGAGATTTTTTCTAAAGATAAAATTAAAGCGCTGCTTGAAGAATACGAGGTATTTACTAACCGGTACGCAGAGACGTATTTTTCTCATACTGCTTTTGTGACGGAAACGGCGGTGAATATGAGCGTTTTGATAGTTTCGCTCGCAGAGTTGGGTTTTGAGAACGGCGCGACACTGAACGAAATATTACGTAAGGTGTCGGAAAGCGCGGAATTTGAGCCGTGCCCTCCAAACGCCGGCCTGTTTCTGCGTTTTGCATGGAAAGATCAGCCTGAAAGCCGGAACTCCGTTCTCAGAGGAACGCATGAGGCACCGGACCTGTCGGTCACCGTTCTTTCTGAACCACTTGAAAAGGATGATTCGTTTCCGAAGGGGCTTTATCTTCGCAACGTTGACGGTAAAAACTGGTTGAGAGGTTACGTCTGCGATTCAGAATACAGATTTCCGCGCGAGTCTCTGTTTGCAATTAAGAAAAAGTGAGTTTGTAATTTTTAATCAGGAGGCAAATTTGAAACGTGTTCTCACTGTTGCCGCATTTATAATCGTATACGCCGTTCTGTTCTCACTGTGTATCGAGTGCTTCTTGAATCTGCTCGGAATAGCAATGGCGATTTCTTTAGACGGCAGGTCTGCCGCAAGTCAGTTTCCGCGATTTATTCCCTTCTGTCTGGTTGCAGGGTTTCTGTCGGTGATTATGATAATTGCTTTGTGCTTGCTAAATTTAAAACTGGCGAAAAATCTCAATTATTCAAGAAGAACCTGGATAATTCAATCTGCCGCTACGTTCGTCTGTTCGCTTCCCGTTATAAAACTGTGGGATATGTTATTCAGATATTTTCAGCAAAGATTATAGCAGTTTTACCGCACGGCAAAACGGAGGTATGATATGTCTTCAAGTCAGGAATATATTGATTTTATAATTGATCAGCTCTCCGGATTAAAACAGATAACGTTTCGGAAAATGATGGGAGAGTATATCATTTATTACCGCGGAAAGATAATCGGAGGCGTTTACGACGACCGTTTTCTTATCAAACCCGCTGAATCCGCAAAGAAAATGATGCCGGACGCCGTTTACGAAGCGCCTTACGAAGGCGCAAAAGAAATGATACTTGTCGACAACGTCGACGATAAATCGTTTCTGCAGGAACTTATTGAAAAAATATGGGATGAACTCCCATATAAAAAATAAAGGATCAATCGGAAGATCCGATTTTTAAGGTTGGAGAATTAAAATGACAGATAAAAATATAATTATACGGAATGAGCGCAGGGAAGATTACAGAGAGGTCGAAAATCTTATAAGAGAATCTTTCTGGAACGTTTACCGTCCCGGATGCAGTGAACATTACGTTATGCACGTCCTCCGCGACGACCCTGCTTTCATAAAAGAACTGGATTTCGTTATGGAAAAGGACGGAAAGATAATCGGGCAGAATATGTTTATGAGAACGGTGATCAATTCTGACGACGGCAGAGATATTTCCGTTCTGACAATGGGGCCTATCTGTATCGCTCCGGAGCTGAAAAGAAAAGGATACGGAAAACTACTGCTTGATTATTCTCTTGAAAAAGCAGCTGAAATGGGATTCGGGGCAGTCCTGTTTGAAGGAAATATCGGCTTTTACGGAAAAAGCGGGTTTGATTACTCGTCAAAATTCGGAATAAGATATCACGACCTCCCCGAAGGTACTGACTCTTCGTTTTTCCTTTGCAGGGAACTGATTCCCGGCTTTCTGGACGGAATAACCGGAGTTTATCAGACGCCTGAGGGTTACTACGTGAGCGACGCCGACGTTGAAGAATTTGATAAGAATTTTCCTTTTAAGCAGAAACTTAAACTTCCAGGCCAGCTTTTCGATTAATAGTGAGGGGAAATGATATGGATTATATCAGAGTGACAAAAGAAAATCTTGAAAGCGAGCATATATGCTGCGCTATCTCAAATAATAAAGACGTTCAGGTTTCGTCAAAAAAAGCATGGCTTGCAGACCGTTTTGACGACGGACTTGTATTTTTGAAATCGGTTGAGCGCGGGAAGTGTTTTATAGAATATCTGCCTGCGGAGAACGCATGGAATCCAATAGATGCGGAAGGTTATACCTATATCGACTGTCTTTGGGTGTCCGGTTCGTTCAAGGGCCACGGATATTCGAGCGATCTTCTGGGAGCGTGTATCGAAGACAGTAAATCGAAAGGGAGAAAAGGCCTTTGTATTCTGTCCAGTGAAAAGAAAAAGCCTTTTCTGGCGGATCCGAAGTATCTGAAATACAAAGGGTTTTCGGTATGCGATGAGGCGGACAACGGGATCCAGCTCTGGTATTTTCCTTTTGACGGGAATGAAAAAGCGCCGAAGTTTAAAGAGTGCGCAAAGCATCCGCATACAGACTTCGACGGATACGTTCTTTATTACACAAGTCAATGTCCGTTCAATGCAAAATACGTTCC
>JAEEGL014457873.1_pt1 | contig 16291 bp, 18 predicted proteins | sample 9134231 | NCBI WGS metagenome assembly JAEEGL01 (sample SAMN16246548, study PRJNA631951) | gut metagenome | biome: gut microbiome; feature: rumen; material: fiber-attached | host: Bos | place: Iran: Karaj | collected 2018-10
CCGCAGAGGCACCTGTCAGACCTCCGATACTCTGTCCGGGATGTCCCCACAGAAGTACTTATTTTACATTAAAGAAGCTCGGAATACATGCCGCAGGCGATATCGGCTGCTATACACTCGGTGCGGTTGCTCCTCTTGCGGTCGTTGAATTGTCAAGGATCAGAACGGTTCCCGCCGACTGATTGTAGAACATGTTCATCAGGGAATTTACACCTGTATGCATGAATGTCGAATCACCGATCACAGCAACCCAGTTCCTGATAAAATCACGGCCCTGTGCCTTTTCCATACCGTGAAGCGTACTGATCGACGAACCCATGCAGACCGTTGTTTCAACGACCGCAAGAGGAGCAACCGCACCGAGGGTATAGCAGCCGATATCGCCTGCGGCATGTATTCCGAGCTTCTTTAATGTAAAATAAGTACTTCTGTGGGGACATCCCGGACAGAGTATCGGAGGTCTGACAGGTGCCTCTGCGGGCGCGGCGGCATTGATCTCCTGCCCCAAAACGGCTTTGCGCAGAAGATTCGCGCTGTATTCGCCGAGCACCGTAAATATCTCTTTTCCGGTGCACTCGATACCCCATGATTTAACCTGTTCCTCAATGATCGGGTCAAGCTCTTCGACAATGTAGAGCTTTTCAACCTTTTTGGCAAAGTCGATGATCATCTGCTTCGGAAGCGGATTGACGCAGCCAAGCTTTAATACGCTCGCATCGGGCAGGACTTCCTTGACATACTGATAAGGGATGCCTGAAGTGATCACGCCGATCTTCGTATCGTTCATCTCAATGCGGTTGATCGAAAATTCCGCACCGTCCTCAGCCATCTGCTTCTCACGCGCTACTACAACGGGATGGCGTTTTATCGCATTGCCCGGCATCATGACACGCTTGGCAACGTTCTTCTCATACTCTATATCCACGGGCTCAAAGCGCTCTTCCAGCTCTACGGGGCCCTGTGAATGGGCAAGTCTTGTAGTCGTACGCAGCATTACCGGAGTATCGTATTTTTCGGATAATTCAAATGCGATCTTTGTAAATTCCTTCGCCTCTGCGCTGTCAGAAGGTTCCAGTACCGGAATATGCGCGGCGCGCGCAACCGCACGCGAATCCTGCTCATTCTGCGAGCTGTACATGCCCGGGTCATCGGCTGCAACAAGCACAAGTCCGCCGGTAACTCCTATATAGCTGACTGTGTAAAGCGGATCGGCGGCAACATTGACGCCCACATGCTTCATCGACGCAAGAGCCCTGACTCCGGCAAACGATGCTCCGATCGCAACCTCCATCGCAACCTTCTCGTTCGGTGACCATTCGCAGTAAACCTCGTCGTATTTTACAAGGTTCTCACTGATCTCTGTACTGGGAGTGCCGGGATATGCGGCCGAGACCTTCACGCCCGCTTCCCATGCGCCACGGGCGATCGCTTCATTTCCCAGCATAAGTTTCTTCTCTGACATAGCTTCCTCCGTATTAGAATTTATTAAACAAATAAGGCCAAAAACAGCTGTGCTTTTGACCTTATTGCCATTGCGTTTTCAATTTTTAATTATATTTAAAAAACTGTGATTTGTAAACCTGATTGTTATCATTCGCCCTCATCCGGTTTTGTTCCGGACAGCCGGCTTTTATCACCCTCCGGATGATGAGGCACTGCCCGAGCCTCCGCCCGCACCTGCCTGATTTCTGTCACGGATCATATGCTGAAGTGTCACAAGTATCGCAACAACCGTCTGCTCATACCCTCTCTTGTAAATATCAATGCAGTATTTGTCATGCAGCGAGAGCATCTTCTGTCCGATCACCGCTATAATGCTGCCGTCCGAGTCATACAGCTCGAAATTCAGTCCGAGGATATTGCCCTTCAGCTGCCAGCCGAGTCCTTCGATATTGGTGATATCCTTGATCAGATGGAACAGTTCGTTGGAAAGCTCAAATTTCTGACCGTCGGCCATTGTGATAAAGTGGCGCTCATGAAGCGATATCAGTTTCCTCTCGATATGCGCCACCGGCTCACCCGAAACCTTGAAAACATCGGTCTTATCATGCAGTGAGATCACTTTCGACCTTGCCTGATAGATAATATTTTCATTCGAATCGGTGATATCGATATGATGATGAAGTGTGAACACCTTGGTACTTGTAAACAGTGAATACGCCGGAGTACCGTAATTCTGAACATTGTAGATATTGGCGTCTTCCCCGGCCTTGTGGAATCTGTGTACCTTTGAAAATACTCCCATATTCCGGAACCTCCGTTCTTTTGATGATGTCTGCCGGATCCTTTAGTCGGATCCGGGTTTAGTACATATTTTTTTACCAGGTATCTTAATTCTTACCTCAACATCATAATAGCGCAGCGAAGCAAAATAAAAAAGCATTAACGGTGCGAATTAGGGTATGATAATTTGCATCCGGTACCCCGCACATGCATGGCGCTGCGCATATTACCACTCTTACAGGCACAATTTATCACTGTATGATCAGTCCCGCAAGATAAGAGACCACATTGGTGACCAGCGATAATATCAGGCAGAATCTGCGGGATTGAGAGGACATCAGCCTGTACAGTCCGTACTCCGAGATCACCACACAGATCTCCCCGACTGCGATCATTATCATGATCAGGGTGTGCCCCGCTCCGAGCCAGGCGGCGCCGAACAGGCTTAAGTTGAGCAGCGGATTGGTGAGCATATTGCAGAGGAGATTGTAAAATATCATCCGGCGGTTGTCCTTAAATCCCCTTATACAGACGATCACAAATGTGACCGCCGCCTCAATGATGCAGGTATGTATCAGTGCGGTTAACATGGCTTCAGCTCCCCAAAAGGCTTACCGGCCGTCTTCCTCGTTACTGTTTTCATCCGGTTTTTCACGGTCCTGCCTTTTTTTCTTTTTTATCTCAAATCTTACCAAAATAACAGCTGCGACAACAACCGCTGCGATAATGATCACCGGAAGTATACTTCCTTCATTTATGACAGGCTCCGGAAGGGCAGCGTCAAGAAATGATGATAACATTTTCGGGCCTCCTTTATTTTACTTTTCTTCCGTATCGGTCGGTCCGGTCGGTGCCGCCTCATTCTTAACCGCGCTGTCTGCCTCTTTTTTCCTGTTTTTCCTTACAACGCGTACGATAAGAACGATCGCGGTTATCACGACCGCCGCAAGCACCAGTATGATCAGAACGGCAAGATACGACTGCTCGGGCTCATAATGATCAAGCGGCAGGATATCACGGACCCCGCTGTTATCCGGTTCATAATATACTTCATCAAGGAACCATAAAAATCTGCTCATAAAACCTCCTCAGATACTCAGGTACTCAGATACTCAGACATATGCCGAACTTATTTTTCGCCTTTGTCTTTCTTCTTACGGATAACCCTAACTATCACCACGATCGCGACCACCACTGCAACAGCAGCGATAACAACTCCTACAGGTCCGAATCCGATCCTCTCCAAGATCCTTTCGGGACCGGGTGCGATATCCAGAAAATTCATAGTAATCACCTCCTATTCCGTAGATTCTGTCTTTACGTCTTTCGTACGTCCGTCATCAGTATTTACGACACCGGCATTATCTCTCAGGCATCCTGTCAGCAGTGATAATACCAGTGCCGACATTATTAAGAGCATAATACACTTCTTCATATCTGTCGATTCTCCTCCTGATCCGAATTTCACCGGTCTTCGCGGTTTCCCTTATTTACCGTGGTAAAATATATTCCGGCCGCACTCAGAAGCGAAAGCAGCGCCAGAAGCACATTCATCGTGATCCCTTTCGGCATCGGGAAAAAGAACATCGGAAGACTCCCCAGAAAAAGAGCAAGTGTGGTGATCCCGAACGCAACCCCGGGATTCGCCCTGAGCACCGAAACGATCCCTCCGAGCGCGATAGCCATGGTCATCGAGAACAGCATGATCCCGATCAGCGAGATCCACATCACATTGCTGCCGAGCAGGAGAAAAGGAACCGCCAGGATACAGCTGATAACACCAACTCTCCTGGTTCCGAAGAGATCGGCCAGTACACCTCCGGCCATCTTGCCGATACCCATGGACACATACAGCATTATGGTCTCAAATACCGTTTTCTTCCACTGCATCGGTATACCGTTGCTGATATAGGATCTGACTGCGATAACGCCCGCAAGTACAAGGATGATGACCTCCGCAGGTCTGTTGGCAGCATGGTCATGTATGCATATAAGGCGGGACTGGTCCGTAAATATCCCGTCATCCCGTGCTGCGTCCGAAGGTATCAGGGCCGGTTCCTGTACATCACCGGAAAGCTGTATTTTGCGTACTCTGTCAAGCAGGATTATCAGCACAAAAGACACCGCCATCAGAACAAAGGGTATCCATACCGGCCCGTTGCCGCTTCCCAAAAGTCTTCCGGTGACCACTCCGAAGGCGCCTCCGCCGACGAATATCCCGGTTTCGCCAAGTCTTCCCTGCGAGACTTTAAGTGTTATAAGCGCTCCGCTGATATGGAGAAACGCATTTCCGATGCTCAGTATCACGAATCCGGCTCCGGCAGCGACTGCTGCCAATGTGCCGATCGTTGCTCCTTCAGCCACCGCCGAGATATTACCTGTGCCCGGCCGTAAGCACCCTGCAGCCGCCAATCCGGTCAGTGCGCCCGTAACAAGGAGTACCGCGCCGCACACTCCGGGACTGAACCGCGGATGCTTCTCGCAGAAGGCTCCGACAGGTACCTGTCCGGCAAAGGCGACCGTGTCGTATACAAGCGCGATCGTCCACCACCAGCCTGTTCCTCCGAACACGCGGTACAGGAAGAAGAAGCACAGCACCTCCATCGAAAAATGGATAAATGCATAACCAAAACCCGTTTTAAAATCGATCCTGTTCATAAATGATCCGTATTCCTTAATCTGTAGATGTCATATCTTAAGACAAAAGTCCGGTCTGTATATGATCAACCGTTATTTCAAAATATGCCTGATCTCTATGGAATTGCCCTTTACGTCCACTTCGGCAAACGCTCCGCTGATGATCGGCATCATGGGCGGAAGATGTCCTATATCAAGATCAAGTATCACCGGTACATTGTATTTTCCCAGCATCCCCATAACTGCCGCGATCCTGTCAAAATCACCCCAGGTGTCGTCATACTGCAGCGGTCTTCCGACAAGAAATCCGCTGAGATTCTTCAGCCATCCCGCCTGCTCCATCATCCACAAAGCGCGTCTGATGCTCATCACGTTAAGATCGCAGGCTTCAATGAACCAGATGATGCCGTCCCGGGCATATTTACCGACAAATCCGGCGGCCCTGTCAAACGGTGTTCCGATCAGATTTACAAGACAGTCGAGACATCCTCCTATGAGCCTGCCCGAAAATGATATATTGCAGTCATCTCCCGTGATCTCTGCGGATCCGTTAAATGCCCGCAGTTTAAAGTCTTCCGTCAGATTATACGGTGCATAGGGATCATCCTGGCTGTCTGCCTCTTCTCTTTCCCATTTCGGATAATTGCGTACGGTAAGCATCTTCCCGCGCATTACATCAAATGCATCGGTAAGCGATGAATGTACGGGCTCGGCACCGAACGACGGCGCACAGGGGCCGTATATTGCCGCGGTATCGGCAAGCACAGGCAGTGTAAATGTAAGATTCGTATTGTCCGAATATCCCATATACCACTTCGGCGTTGCTTTTGCGACAGCTTCGAAATCAATGAACGGAAGGTCCTCGCACATAGTCTCTCCGCCTCCGCAGGAAATGATCGCATCGCATCTGTCATTCAGGAAGAAGTCGTTTACTTCCGCTCCGCAGGCTTCGGGAGTGTTGGATTTACCGATACCGTTTGAAGCGTAGGCATTCGGTCCGATAACGGTTGAATATCCTTTTTCACCAAATCTTTTAAGTGCCTGTTTAAACAGACTTGTGTACGGTTCTGTCGTGCATCCGAAGGAAGGGGCGATAAATCCGATCCTTCCGCCGTCTTTTAAGAATTCGGGGTATCTCATATCCTGACCTCATATTTCAGTATTCATCGGGAATTCGTATCCGCATTTATCCGGTTACGTTTTCACAGATCACATCACTCTAATTTTAACTTATGACTAACTGTTATGCAATCAATTAAAAATGTTTTACCGTATTGACAAAACTGCGCTGAGATGATATACTTCAATGCGTTAAAGCGTTGTGCTTTAACGCACGAAATTATCATAATCGAGGGGAGTTTAAAGTCGCTATGTTGTTGAAAATCCTGGTTTTGATCGTATTCTTCGGAATCATGATCCTTGTCGGAGTCAATGCGCGCAAGAAGGTTAACGGAGTCAATGATTTCGTTCTCGGCGGCAGAAATGTCGGTCCGTGGGTATGCGCATTTTCATTCGGTACATCCTATTTCTCCGCTGTAGTATTCATAGGTTATGCCGGTCAGTTCGGCTGGCGTTACGGTATCGCCTCTACCTGGATCGGTATAGGCAACGCTCTTATCGGTTCCATGCTCGCATGGGTGATCCTCGGCCGTCGTACACGTGTAATGACGAATTATCTTAATTCCAAGACGATGCCCGATTTCTTTGAAAAAAGATACGGTTCGAAGGCGCTTAAGATCGCCGCTTCGGCAATAGCGTTCATTTTCCTTATCCCTTATACCGCATCGGTCTACAACGGACTTTCCAAGTTATTTGCGATCGCCTTTGATATCCCTTATCAGGTATGTGTTATCGTAATGGCTGCCCTTACAGGTGTTTATGTTATCCTCGGCGGTTACATGGCCTCAAGTATGAACGATTTCATACAGGGAATGATCATGCTGATCGGTATCGTCGCCGTCATAGCAAGTGTGCTTTCGGGACAGGGCGGATTTACCGAAGCCTACAGGAAGCTCGCCCAGGTCGAAGGCGATTTCCCCGGAACTTACACTTCCTTCTTCGGACCCGATCTGCCCGGACTGTTCGGAGTATTCGTACTTACCTCGCTCGGTACCTGGGGCCTGCCCCAGATGGTCGGCAAGTTCTATGCGATCAAGGATGAGAAGGCTATAAAGACCGGTACCATCGTTTCCACATTCTTTGCTTTCATCATCGGCGGCGGATCATATTTCCTCGGAGGTTTCGGAAGACTTTTCGGCAGTGAAGGCGCATCCTTCCTTACCAAGGCAGCTGACGGAACGACTACCGTAGCATATGACGGCATCATCCCCTATATGCTCCAGACTTCACTGAACGATATCCTTATCGGCGTGGTTGTAGTACTGGTCCTTTCGGCTTCAATGTCAACGCTTTCGGCACTCGTTCTTACTTCGAGCTCAACACTGACGCTTGATTTCCTGAAGGACAACATAATAAAGAAAATGGATCAGAAGAAGCAGATCTTCATCATGCGTATAATGATCGTGTTCTTCATCGTCATCTCGGTTGTCATCGCAATGAATCCTCCCGCATTCATCGCACAGCTGATGGGTATTTCATGGGGTGCTCTTGCCGGTGCTTTCCTTGCACCTTTCCTGTACGGCCTGTACTGGAAGAAGGTAACCAAAGCAGCTGTCTGGGCAAGCTTTATTTTCGGAGTCGGTCTTACCGTATCGAATCTGTTCCTTAAGTTCACCAACGCGATCAACGCAGGTGCATGGGCAATGGTCGGCGGACTGATCATCGTTCCCGTAGTCACACTCCTCACCAGGGTAAGCAACCCGAACGAGATCGACACTATCTTCAAATGCTACGAAGAGAACGTTGTCGTACATAAGGCACAGCAGCTGAGCAACTGATACTTTATACTTCTTTTCGTTGACACATGACCGGATAGCACTTAAAATAAGTGCTGTCCGGTTGTTTTATGCCCCCGGATACAGAAAACACCACCACGGGAGCTGTTTAAGACTCCCGGGGCTAAAATATTGGTTAAGGTGTCAAAAGCAGAAACGAGGTTAACTGTATCATGCGACTGCGTCATATAGCAAAAGCATTACCGATCATAGAGGAGAGTCCGTTTGTCGAACATGATCCGAAATCACTAAAGGGAAAATGGAAAGAACGGTTCGGAAATGATCATCCGATTCATATCGAAGTCGGAATGGGGAAGGGTAAATTCATCACCTCTCTTGCAATGTTAAATCCAGATATAAATTATATAGGAATTGAGCGAGCCGATTCGGTTTTGTTTCGCGCGTTGCAAAAGCAACAGGAGTTGCAATTACCCAATCTGGTGCTCATCCTCCTGAATGCCGATGAACTGGCGCTTGTATTCGGCAGGGAGGAAGTTGACCGGATCTATCTGAACTTTTCAGACCCCTGGCCAAAGGACAGACACTCGTTGCGCAGACTTACTTCAGAGCGTTATCTCAACATCTACAGACAGATACTTTCCACTGCGGGAAGAGTAGAGTTCAAAACAGATAACAAAGGACTTTTTGACTACTCGATCACGACCGCTCCTTCCTCGGGCTGGAATGTTCTCGATGTTACCTATGATCTGCATCACAGCATCTATTCGGAGGGAAATGTCATGACCGAATACGAAGAAAGGTTTTCATCGGAAGGAAATCCTATCTGTCGGGCTGTTTTTACTTGTAATTCATAACCGCTTATGATATGATTCTGATGTTGTTAATGATTTCACGGCAGGTCTGCGAATGAATTCGACCGGCCTTCCGAGAAATATTAAATCAATATTTAACTTTTGATCTTCGATCCTGCTTTCATGAAGAAAGTACCGGTGCAGAAGCACCCGGCCGGTTCCATCCGGTCTTACGGTCGGGATCGCCGCGATCAGTACGGACCGGTTTTTACCGTCTGTCTTCGAAGCGGAAAAAAGCTTACAGGGATACACCCGTTTCTGCGGATCATTGTGCCCTGCCCTAATACTGTGTCACGAAGACACGCATTTTCCGTGAACGGAATCTGTGTGTTTTTGTTTTTTATCATGTCTTAGGGAATTATTCCGGTCCGGATATTTCTATGGCAATCTTTCATTTTTTATCAAAGGAGTCTTCTCATGAATTCCAAAAACAAAAACCTTTACTCGTTGGTCATCACTGCCGTTCTGCTTGCCATCGGCATGGTCCTTCCGTTTATAACCGGACAGATCCAGGCCATTGCCAAGATCATCAGCCCGCTGCATATACCGGTTCTGATCTGTGGCTTATGCTGCGGCTGGAAATGGGGACTTGGACTCGGTATCATCCTTCCGCTCCTGCGCGGACTGATCTTCGGCATCCCCGTATTTCCGACCTCGGCGCTTCCTATGGCATTCGAACTGGCAGCCTACGGTCTGCTTACCGGTATCCTTTATGCGATCATGCTCAGGCTCCTGAAAATTAAGAATCATCTTCCGGCAATCCTTATTTCGCTCATCATCGCCATGATATGCGGAAGATTCGTCGGCGGAGCCGCAAAAGCAATCCTGATCTCGGTCGGGATCATCGGAACCAAGGATCCTTTTACATTCTCCGTTTTCTTTACAAGCTACTTTGTCTCGACTGCAGTCGGCGCCGTAATACACCTTGTTGTTGTCCCTGCGGTCGTGCTTGCGGTAGAACGTATGAGAATGTCTCCGGTCATTTTTGACTGGATCATGAGCAGATCGAACATCAAAAATGATAATTAAGGAGGATTTTTTATCATGCACATGGCAGACGCACTGCTTTCACCGGCTGTGGCAGCCGTTATGTACGCTGCTTCCGGTACTGCTGCCGGAATTTCGATCCATCAGCTCAAAAAAGAGGATGACACAAGTAAACTGCCCACAATGGCGGTTACCGCCGCACTTGTATTTGCGGGACAGATGATCAATTATACGATCCCCGGGACCGGTTCTTCGGGTCATATGTGCGGAGGCATGATGCTTACCGCTCTGCTCGGACCTCAGGCCGGATTCCTTTCAATGATCGTAATACTTGCGATACAGTGTCTGTTCTTTGCCGACGGAGGATTAATGGCCCTGGGAGCCAACTGCTGGAACATGGCCTTTTACGGCTGCTTTGTCGGATATTTCCTGATATGGCGGCCTCTTATGCAGAACAAAACACTGTTCAAGTCCAATTCCAAGGTTGCTATGCGCACCAAGATCATCCTTGCTTCGATCCTTGGCTGTGTGATCACTCTCCAGCTCGGCGCATTCTCGGTTGTTCTTGAAACATCGCTCTCAGGTATCACAGAGCTTCCCTTCGGTGCATTCGTTGCCCTGATGCAGCCCATCCACCTCGCGATCGGCCTTATCGAGGGTATCGTTACCTCCGCGGTTCTCATATTTGTATATGAATCCCGTCCTTCACTGTTAAAGGATGTTGAAGTAAGCCCGGAAAATACTTCGAACCATTCCCTTAAGACCACCATCATCATTCTGGCCGTAGTCACACTTATCGTCGGCGGAGGCCTTTCGCTTGTAGCAAGCTCGAATCCGGACGGTCTTGAATGGGCTCTGTTCGGAAATGAAGAATCCGGTTACAGTGCAAATATGGGCCTTGACGAAGAGGATTTCGGCATTTCAAGCTCCGTTGCCGATACTGCGGGTTCTATCCAGGAAACCACAGCTTTCCTGCCCGATTACGCATTTTCAGGCAGTGACAGTCCCGTAGGCACGACCGTTTCCGGTATCGCAGGATCTGCAATAGTCGCGGCAGTCGCCGTCGGAATATGCTTCCTCGGAGGATTCTTCCGCAAAAAAAAGCAGCTCACATAACCGGTTCCTAACAGTTCCGCAGATCAATCCGGGGCATCTTAAATCCGATGCCCCGTAGTTTTCTTATTACAGCATATGAATCGTCTGGATAATGCACTGCATGAGCTTTCCGAAATGGACGGACTTGCGCAGAACACCTCACCTGTGCACAGGCTCGGGCCGTTGACAAAGCTCCTTACAACACTTATTTTCATAATATTTGTTGTCTCCTACAATAAATATGACCTTACGGGAATGGTCCCGATGCTCCTGTATGTGGTCATCCTTTCACAGATGAGCGGGATCCCCCTTTCGACAGGATTGTACAAGCTCAGGATGGTCCTGCCGCTTGTTGCCGCGGTCGGAGTGATCAACCCGTTTCTCGACCGTGTACCCGTATTCACACTTGGAAATATCACCGTCACGGCAGGTGTCATATCAATGCTCACACTCATTCTGAAAGGTGTATTGTGCCTGCTCGCGTCGTTTCTTCTTATCGCAACGACTCCGGTAGAATCCCTGTGTTATGCCCTGCGCAGACTTCATGTCCCCGGCATCATCGTAACACTGCTGCTCCTGACATATCGCTATGTAAGCGTACTGACCCGTGAAGCGGCCACCATGACCGATGCCTATCACCTCAGGGCTCCGGGACAGAAAGGAATACACAGATCCGCATGGGGATCATTCTTCGGCCAGCTTCTGCTTCGCAGCATGGACAAGGCCGAAGATCTCTATTCTTCGATGCAGCTGCGCGGATTCGCGATTACTTCGGGCAATGAATTTCAATACGCCGCAGTCAGGAGCGACAGATCGCGGGATATCCTGTTTTTTGTGATATGTACGTGTTTTATTGTCCTTGTAAGGTTTGTCAATATCTCACGGCTCATCGGGAGTTTATTTATCCGGTGACGGTTTAATTGGCCGGTAACGGTTTATTTAGCCGGTAACAGTTTACCTGGCCGGTAACGGTTTTTAGCCGGTGACGGCCGGGATAAGGATTATTTTGGTATGATCATTTTAAATAACGTTTCTTTTTCCTACGATAAAGGAAAAGAAATACTTCACGACATTAACCTTCATATCCGGAAAGGTGAAAAAACAGCTCTGATAGGCGCTAACGGTGCGGGTAAATCCACCCTGATCAAGGCGCTGGTCGGTCTGATCAGCGTAACCGGGAGTATTGCCGTAAGCGGAATGGAAGTCAGCCGTAAGAATCTTGCCGCCATCCGGCAAAAGACGGGACTGGTGCTTCAGAATTCCGACAATCAGATGTTCATGCCCACAGTATATGACGATATGCGTTTCGGTCCTTTAAATTACGGTATTTCCGGGGAAGAAACGGAGCGAAGGATCGATGAAGTTCTTGAGAAGCTTGAGATCTCTTCCCTGAAAAACCGGCAGAATCACAAGCTGTCGGGCGGTGAAAAGAAAATGGCCTCTATCGCAACGATCCTTGTCATGGATCCCGATACGGTCATCATGGACGAGCCCTGTTCCTCCCTTGACCCGTATAACCGCCGCAAGGTCATCAATATCATAAAAAGCCTTGAAAAGACTCTCCTGATCGCTTCACACGATCTTGATATGATCCTTGAAACCTGTGAACGGACACTGATCATGAAGGACGGACGCATCGTTGCGGACGGACAGACAAAGGAGCTTCTGAAGAACCGTGAACTGCTTGAAAACAACCGGCTCGAGCTGCCTTTAAAATACCAGTTGTAAGATTATTTGAAAAATTTAAAAAAAAAGCTTGCATTTTTTAAAATTCTGTTTTATAATGCTTTTTGTGTTCGCGGGAAATGTAAACAATCTGTGAACAAAACAAGAATAGATGCACCTTTAGCTCAGTTGGTAGAGCACCTGACTCTTAATCAGGGTGTCCAGGGTTCGAGCCCCTGAAGGTGCAGGTAAAGTCTTAGGCTTGCAAGTAATGCGGGTTTAGGGCTTTTCTTTTTTTCTGTATTTTTTAAAGATGTAACTTTTGGTTACTTCACTTTTTGTGAAATCAAATATATAATCCAAAAACGGAAACGATCATACGTTTAACGGAAATACGACGGTCACAAGCGTCAAGTTACCTGACAGTATTGTAACCATCGGCAAGAATTCATTTGCAAACATGACCGGTCTGAAAAAGATCTCTCTTCCGGATGCTGTGACATACATCGGTAAGAACGCTTTCGCAGGTTCTTCCAATCTGAAGAAGATCTATCTCGGAGACGAGATCACTAAAGTTAAGAAGGGCGCATTCGACGGTATTTCCGAGAAGGCAACCATATATAACGGCATTTGAGGAAAGATTTAACGAGATCAGGAAATTGCTTGAAAAATCCGGACTCAGCAAGACTATAAAGATCAAGAGAAAAAAGCCGGAATAATTATCAGAAAAATATGATTTTGCGGGGCTGTCGCAGCGAAAAGCGGCGGCCCCGGTTTTTATGCTCTAACAATACCTTGCCTGAACCCGCAAACAGTGGTATATTATATGTGTGGAAATATGCAGTGTCGGACAGAACACAGCCTTTTCCAGACCGATCACGATACGGAGGATCATAATCTTGCTGAGTGAACATAAAGGCAGAATCTTCTGCGTCATGGGTAAATCGGCTTCCGGTAAGGACAGCCTGTACAAAGCGATCCTTGAACGGCAGCCCATACCGTTAAAAACGATCACGACCTATACGACCCGCCCCATTCGCAGTAATGAGCATGACGGCGTGGAATATCATTTCACTGCTGTCAATGATTTCCGGAACATGCAGGATACCGGCAAGGTTATCGAATACCGCTGTTATCACACTGTTTTCGGAGACTGGTATTATTTCACCGCCGATGACGGGCAGATCGATAACGAACACGATTATCTGACGATCATGACCCTTGAAGGATATACCTCACTTCGCAGGTACTTCGGAAATGAACGGATCATTCCGATATACATCAATGTGGAGGACGGACTTCGCCTGGAACGCGCTCTGGAGCGCGAACGCAGGCAGGAACACCCGGCCTATGCGGAAATGTGCAGGAGATTTCTAGCCGACAGCGAGGATTTTTCCGGGGAAAAACTGAAGGAGCAGGGTATCACGCAGTATTTCGAAAATAATGATTTCGATGCCTGCCTGGAGGAAATCTGCACATTTATCGCGCAGGGAGGTACTTAATACCTGTAATACCTGATTCGCTGACAGATTACGGCGATCCGGCCGGTTCGGGAACGGAGCGGCCAAATACCGACAATCCCGCTGTAACGGATGTGGATCGGATGAAATAAGAGAAAGGAGGTTCAGCATGGACATTAAGATCAACCAGACCCAGCCTGTCAGTCAGGTTGAGCAGAAAGCGCCCGTACATCCGACGGACGGAAGCTTTAAATTCACTCTGGTAAGCTCGATCGAAGAAGCAGAGCTTGCGGAACGCCTTAATGCCATGATGGGCGAGATCACCGAACAGGGCGAAAAGATCAAAAAACGCCGTGACATCCGTGATATGAAGCATTACCGTGCTCTGATCAAGGATTTCATGAATGAGATCGTTAACCGCTCACACAAGTTTTCCCGCGAGAACTTCCTTGACAGACGCGGCAGGCACAGGGTATACGGAATGATCAGGCTCGTAGACGAGAAGCTTGACATTATCGCAAGCGAGCTGATAAAGGACGAACAGGACATCATGCTGATCATGGGCAGCATTGATGAGATCAGGGGACTTCTGCTCGACATATTTACATAATTGATCTTGTAAAATACTTATCATAAGTGAGAGGAGGATCCGTATGCATGGCTTTGACGACATTCTCGGACAGGAAACCGTTATAGGTCATCTCAGATCAGCCATTGCCGCCGGCAGGCCGTCTCACGCCTACATATTCTGCGGGGACGAAGGCTCAGGCAAGAAGCTTCTTGCGGAAAGATTCGCTGCGGGCCTGCTCTGCGAAGGCCCCGGAGAAGTACACCCGTGCGGCAGCTGTATCGCATGTATGCAGACCGGATCCGGCAACCATCCGGATATCATTTACGTAACACATGAAAAAAAGAACATCACCGTCGGTGACATCCGTACGCAGGTGGTGCAGGACATAGCGATCAAGCCTTATTCAGGGCCATTCAAGATCTATATCGTCGAGGATTCCGACCGGATGAACGAGGAAGCACAGAATGCTCTTTTAAAGACCCTTGAGGAGCCGCCCGAATATGCTGTCATCCTTCTGCTTGCCCGGACTACCGGGGCTTTTCTCCAGACAATCCTCTCAAGATGCGTTATTCTGCGCTTTTCGCCGCTTGACAACGGCATCATAAAGGATTATCTTATCAGAAAGCTTGAGATTCCGGATTATTTCGCGAAGCTCTGCGCCGCATTTTCGAACGGAAGTATCGGAAGGGCAGTAAAATATGCCTCTTCCGAGCAATTCTCACAGGCCCGTGAGCTGGTCTTAAGACTTGTTAAAAATATCGGCAATATGTCCCAGGCGGATATCGCTGCGGAGCTTGCCAGAATGAATCCTTCCAAGGCCGGAGAAGGCGCCCTGCCATTTGACGATTATCTTGACCTGATCGGAATATGGTATCACGATGTGCTGATCTTCAAGGCTACCGCGGATCCCAACAAGATCATTTTCCTGAGCGAGATCAGCGATATCAGGAGTCAGGCCGCTTCTATGAGCTATGACCAGGTCAGCGGCATCATCGAAGCGATCGACAGGACCAGACAGCGCCTTAATGCCAACGTGTATTTCGATGTGGCCGTTGAGCTGCTTCTTATAAAGTTAAAAGGAAAGTAAAGGAGATTTTTATGACTACAGTAATAGGTGTACGTTTCAGACACGCCGGAAAGATATATTATTTTGACCCTCACGGGCTCGAAATAAACAGGGATGACAAGGTCATCGTCGAGACTGCGCGCGGTATAGAGATCGGTTCGGTTGCTTTTGCTCCCCGCGAGATCGAGGACGAAAAGGTCATCCAGCCCTTAAAGCCCGTTATCCGCAAGGCTGATGACAACGATCTTAAGATCGATGAGGAAAACCGCATCAAGGAAAAGAACGCATACGATATCTGCCTTGAAAAGATTAGGAAGCACGGTCTGGAAATGAAGCTGATCGAATGCGAGTATACATTTGACAACAGCAAGATCCTCTTCTATTTCATTGCCGACGGAAGGATAGATTTCAGGGAGCTTGTCAAGGATCTGGCGTCCGTATTCCGCACCAGGATAGAGCTCAGGCAGATAGGCGTGCGTGATGAGGCCAAAGCCCTCGGCGGGATAGGCATTTGCGGAAGACCTTTATGCTGCAATACTTTCCTGGGTGATTTTGCACCCGTTTCGATCAAAATGGCAAAGGAACAGAACATTTCCTTAAACCCCAGCAAGATATCCGGCAACTGCGGCCGTCTGATGTGCTGCCTGAACAATGAGGAGCTGGCTTACGAAGAGCTTAACGCCAAGCTTCCGAATGTCGGTGATTTCGTTACGACCAGCGACGGAACCGCAGGCGAGGTTGCCTCGGTCAATGTGCTCAAGCAGATCGTCCGTGTCGTTATAACCGATGAAGACGGCGACAAGGAAGCCCGCGATTACAAGGTTGAAGATCTTGCTTTCAAGCCCAGAAGACGCAAAGAACGTAAGAACAATGTCGACAGC
>JAEEGL015000366.1_pt1 | contig 16291 bp, 10 predicted proteins | sample 9134231 | NCBI WGS metagenome assembly JAEEGL01 (sample SAMN16246548, study PRJNA631951) | gut metagenome | biome: gut microbiome; feature: rumen; material: fiber-attached | host: Bos | place: Iran: Karaj | collected 2018-10
CTGCCAGAGGGCGTTAAAGCCCTGCATCCTCTTCCATCTGATGAGGATATCCTGAAGGGTCTGGTCAAAGGCGTGGCCCATGTGGAGCTTACCTGTGATATTTGGCGGCGGGATGACGATGGTGAAAGGTTTCTTGGTCTCATCCACTTCTGCGTGGAAATATTTCTTTTCCTCCCACTTGGAATAGAGGCGTTCCTCGATGTCCCTTGGATTGTAGGTCTTTTCAAGTTCTTTTTTCATGTTTATCTCCTATTATCTCTATATCAGAGCCGGGGCTCTAAAATGCCTTGCATTTCGAGTCGGCGGATATCCGCCAAATGAAACTATATATTAATGTACCTGTTCATGCAAGCATGATAGTTACATTAATATATTGTTCCGGCTATTTCTGTATCATTGTCAATCGTTATCAGCTGTGTTTTGCCTCGTTGAGAGACCTCTGGGATATGAGAGCATTGTGGAGAAGCACCACTTCGCCCTTCTTGTGCTCTTTTACTTCATAGAGGGCGTTGTCCGCCGCATACATATAATCCCAGAGCTTGTTGGTCTCGCTCGGTATTGAGTTTCGGATACCCTGGGAGATTGTGACGGAAGTTCCCTTATCTCCCCTCTTGGTCACCCCGAACCGCATGGAAGCCACCTGGTCCCTGAGGCTCGTTGCACACTCCATAATCTGGGCATCTGTCATGTCCTCATAGACAAGGACGAACTCATCTCCGCCGTATCTGAAAGCCTTCACTGAAGGTTTGACCTTGCAGATATTGTTTATGGCTTCGGCGATGCTTCTAAGGCACTCGTCACCCACCTGATGTCCGTAGGTGTCATTGTAGTGCTTGAAGTTATCCACATCAAGGATCTCGACTGCCAGGGACTTCTGATTGGCGTAGGCATCCTCGAAGGCGGTGTCTGCGTACTTGTTGAGGCTGTATCTGTTGCCAAGCCCGGTCAGGGGATCTGTCTCTGCCTGCTTAACAAGTATCCTGTTCTCTTTTTCTATAGAAGAAAGCCTGTTCCTTATGTTCATAAAGAACTTGTAGTTGGCTATACTCTCTTTTTCCTGCTCAAGGCTTGACTCATAATATTCCAAAAGAGCTGCTGCCTTGTCCTTGTCCCTTCCCATCTTGTCAAAGAATTCTATCTTGAGCTTTGCATAACCCTTTCGAAGGTTAGCTATGTTCAGGTCTGTAAGGGACCTCTCCAGGTTCTTGATGACCCTGTCCACTTCGCCGAATCTTCCAACTTTCATAAAGAAGCGGCAGATCTGATAAATATCTTCCACGTTGTCCAGCGGGAACTTGTTGTTCTGCATCTGATACGAGAGCATGTCTGCGTATTTCTCGTAGAGGTCCTTCTGCTTCAGGAAGTGATGGGCTCTCATCTTGATGTCCAGAACAGGGAGGTCCTGAAAGAGCTCACGGCTCACCTTGGGATCCTGCTCCAGCTGGTCTATGCCCGTAAGACACTTTTCCACCGAATCCGGTTTATCAAGGGCGATATAGCAGTCAGCCTGGAAACAGTAACAGTACAGCAGATTTCTGTAATACAGACTGTCGTTCCTGTTCTTCCTTATACCCTTGTAGGCCTGTTTGACATATTGAAGAGCCTGTTTGATCTCGTTGTTGTTCAGGTAGATCTGGCCGATGTTAAACATTACAAAGCCCGGGATACTGCTGGTTTCTTCAATATCATCACAGTATTTGAGGGCATTGAGATAAAAGTCCAGGGCCAGCTCGGGATTTCCGTGCTTGAGGGCATCGATGCCAAGAAGGTTATAGCACCTTGCCAGATGCTCCATATCACCGCACTCCTGCAAAAGCTCAATGGCTTTCAGAAGGTTGGTGTTGAACTTCTTGTAATCGGTACTGAGAAGATAGTATGCATCGGCAACATAATAATAGGAATAGCCAATAAGATTTGGTTCTCCGATTTCCTTTGCCCTCTTTAAGAGCTTATTGCTGCTCCCGAAGAAGCCCTCAGACATGTGGGCTCTCTCTTTGAGCATCTCATCATTCAGTAATGCAACGTCCAAACCATAGTCTTCTATCTTCATACAGTTTCCCCAGATCCATGAACCCCAGCTTCAATCGTCTATTGCTCAAAATGTCGTTAGAAAATATTTTACAACATCATCCAAATAGTGGCAAGAAAGATATGCACATGGCTCAATCCCAGTATTGGTGCGGTGTTCAGGACAATATATGACAATATTGTCATGTTTTGCAGTGGTTTACATAACATAATTGACTAATTTAGTCATAATGTGTTTTTAACCAGATAAAGCGGTGGATTTTATCAGCCTATTTAAAAAGCCTATTTATGCGGGGTTTTGGAATGTCGTTTCCGAATAATCCCCAATTTCCACAGAGTTATCCACATGACATCGAAGTCAGTAATTGGCAACTTTTGTATCATTTCTCTGTCATTTTCCCAAGTTTTGTATACAATTTTATACAATAGGTGGATTTTGGCGGTTGACATAAATTTTATTATTACTGTTTTATGTCAACTCATTTCCCGATTTATTATGATTTTTTCATAAAAATCACCTGGAATTATTCCTCAAACCCACTCCAGAACTGGGATATCTCGTCATTAACCGTTTGGGTCAAAATGTCTTTACATGTCTTCCACTCCCTTGGAAACAGGCTGCGGTATCTCGACTCCATAAACCTGTCATCCAGAAGGAGAGCAACCCCCTTATCCTCTTCTGTCCTTATTACCCTTCCCGCAGCCTGAAGAACTTTATTCATGCCCGGGAACCGGTAGGCGTAATCAAAACCGTCCACACCCTTTTGCTCAAAGTACTGCCTGATTATTTCCCTCTCGTTGCAGACCATTGGGATTCCACAGCCCACCACCACAACGCCTATAAGGCTGTCGTACTTTAGGTCGATACCTTCACTGAAGATTCCGCCCATAACGCAGAAACCTAACACGTTCTTATCTTCCACCACCTCGATGTCCATATTGATGATCTGAGAGAGATCCATGTCGTTGCCCGTGGAGAATCTCCCAAGGAACTCCTCCCTGGACTTCTCCGTCATGAAACTACTCTGGGCCAGAAGCTCTGTGGTATCGGAATCAAAGAATTCCTCCTCATAAATCGAGTAGACTTCGTACAAGAACTGGTGCGAGGGGAAGAATACAAGATAGTTACCGCTCTTTACCTTAATTACATTGTCGATGTACTCTGCCACCCTGTGATACATATCGTATCCCCTCTGGGTGTACCTGCTGCAGACGTCCCTTCCTATGAACACTCCAAGTTTTGAGGGATCAAAGATTGATTTGGCGTAAATCTCGTAGTCCTCATCAGTTCCGCCAAGAAGCTTTTTGTAGTACTGGATCGGCAGGAGCGTAGCAGAAAACAGGACGGATGAAATTCCTCTGTCCATACAGGCCGCAAGGTTGGTTGACGGGTCTATGCATGCAAGCCTTATCAGGAAGTCCCCATTGTCCGCGTACTCGCCGTATATTACGTAATGGTCATCAAGATAATCGTATATTGTCAGAAATCTGGATATTTCAAAATAGAACAGAAGGATTTCCTCTCTGCAGGGACCTTCTGAGTGATCCTCAAGGTACTGGCTCATGATGGAAGAAAGCCTGTTCAGTGGCTGCAGGAAGCTGTCTATCGAACCATAGACACAGCAGTCATCACATTTTCTCTTTAGCTCCAGGAGGGCTTTGTTGCACTTGTCCAGGTGCCTTGCGATGCCGGGATGGAACTCCCCTATGGTCCTCTTCAGCTCCAGAAAGCTCTCTTTTCTCAGAACCGCGCTGTACATGTCCCTTCCTCTGTCCAGCAGGTTGTGGGTCTCATCCACAAGAAAGACATAGTTATTGGTCCTTCCGTCAGCAAAGAAGCGTCTCAGATACACAAAGGGATCGAAGACGTAGTTGTAGTCACAGATTATGGCGTCGGAAAACAGGCTCATATCCAGTGCCATCTCAAAAGGACACACGGTGTGCTTCTGTGCATACTCAAGTATGGTCTCCCTGTCAAAGGAGTCAGTGCCTGTCAGCAGGTCATATATCGCATCGTTAATCCTGTCGTAGTGCCCCTTGGCGTAGGGACAGACTTCAGGATTACAATTTCTCTTTTCCTCATCCAGGAAACAGATCTTGTCCCTGGCTGTGATATTGCATGTTTTGAGACGCAGGTTCCCTGTCCTTCGCAGGTTGTCGAAGGCCTCTGTCGCAACGGATCCCGTGATGGTCTTGGCGGTCAGGTAAAAGATCTTTTCCACCTTGCCCTCTCCCATGGCCTTCACAGTAGGAAATACCGTGGTTATTGTCTTGCCGGTGCCGGTGGGAGCCTCAAGGAACAGCTTCTTCTTGTGTACAATGGTCCGATAGACTGCTGCAGCCAGGTCTTTCTGCCCATCTCTGTATGGGAACGGAAATTGCACGGCCTTTATGGAAGCCGTCCTGGTGTCCGACCAGGTGAACTCAAAATCAGCCCACCTGCGGTACATCTCTATCAGGTCGAAGAACCAGGTGGTTATCTCCTCGAAAGTGTAGGTGCTGTCGAAATATCTTTTCTCCTCGGTGTCCATGTTGCAGTAGGTGATGCGCACGTCCACGCTCGGATAATGCCTGTCGATCAGGTACATGGCGGCATAGCACTTGGCCTGTGCAAGATGGACAGGAACAGGATCCTTCATCCTAGCCAGCTCCCTGTAGGTGCCCTTTATCTCGTCGATCATGGGTTTTCTGACAGCAGCTCCGGTAAATGATTCCTGCCCGACCTCGATCTCAGACAGTGGCTTGTCCATGTGCTCGTCAAGGATTCCGTCGGCCCGGCCCTCTATTACTATGCTGTAGTTGCCATAGCTCTTTTCATAAGAAAGCGAAACCTCCGCGTGGTAGTCCGGTCCCATGCTCTTCTGGATCATGCGGTGTATCCTTCCGCCCTCCTGCATGGCGTCCGGGCTCGACTGATGTATTCTGTTGTCTATGTCTCCGGACCTCAGGACGAATTCCACAAGGCCCCTGACAGACAATCTTATTTCCATTCGGCTGATGCCTCCTGTGTATTGATTCGTTTGTTCATGCGCGTTTATTATCCTGATTCCTGCGTCGACATTGCGATGTCACTGCTTTATCCGCACGTTTTGCTGCAGGTTTCACGCGATCGTATCATTTTATGATTATATCACAGGCAACGGGCTTTTTATGGGACAGATAAAAGCAGCTGCAAGTCTGAAATCTGCAATTCTTCAGTCCCGGAAAGCAGCCCGGGCACATTGCAGCCTTTGTCTCCTGTCAGAATCTCGACGCAATCCTCTCTACAGCATACAAATATGAACCGCCAAAGAGATTAAGATGATTGAGCATATGATAAAGGTTGTATATATCTCTCCTCTCCTCATAGCCAGGCTTTATCAGACCGCTTTCTCTGTACGCCCCGTAAAACGCTCCCGAAAATCCTCCAAAGAGCTCCGTCATGGCTATATCAGCTTCTGCGCATCCAACATAAACTGCCGGATCGATCAGCCACGCATCCCCGTCGGGACCAACAAGAAAATTCCCGCTCCACAGGTCCCCGTGGATAAGCGATGAGATATCCGGCTCTATAAGATACTCGTCGAGGTGATCCATCAAACGCTCAATATGTCTTATGTCTTCAGGAAGAAGAGCACTTCTTGCCCTGTCAAGCTGCGGCAATAGCCTGCAGTCCCTGAAGAATTCTATCCATGTATCTTTTCCTGTATTCTTCTGGAAGCCCGCTCCAATGTAATTATCCCGTGAAAAGCCATATTTCTTTTCAGGAAAAAGAGCTGTCACAGGCGCCTTATGCATATCCGCCAGAGCATGTCCGAATCTCTCCCAGAAGTCCTTTTTCATTTGCCCGGGAGCAAGATACTTCATCAGCAGGAAGGACTTGTCATCACAGGTTCCATAAGCATAGGCCTTTGGTACCCTTATAGTATCCGTGGCTGCAATAGCCTTTAGACCTTCCTCTTCAGCCGCAAAAAAATCTACATTTTCTTTTGCGTTCTCTTTTACAAAAACTCTTTGTCCGTCAGACAGTTGCAAAAGACAGGCTTCGTTTATATCTCCGCCGGAAACTCTTTGTCTGCCTATGACAGAGACATTTCCTCCGAACAGCCTTTCAACCGCTTCTTTAAATGAACCACAATCAGAAATTGCTCCCATTGCTCTGCTCCTTTATCATTACTGCCTCGGGATAATCACCTTCAGGCTCCGGGAAATTTAGCTCTCGGTGCTTTCGGCGCATTTTGTCCACGAGGCAGTAAATTTTTATCCTGTCATGCACGTTTGCTGACATTAAGTTTTATAACTTCTTCTATGTAGCTTTCTCTTTTTTCCTGCGGAAGAGTGTTGTACTGGTACAAAAAAAGCTTCTCCATTATCTCTCTGTAACTCTTGGATCCGCAGTTTCTTATGCGGCTGATCTGCGTGCCGCCTGCAATTGCCTCCGCCAGATCCCCGATGGTTGAGTAGCCGGCTCTTTTCATACTGTTGTATGCCCTGACGCCCAGGTCCAAAGCCTCTAGTGGCGTCTCGCTCATCCTTGAATTTAAATATAACCTGAAAAAGAACTTACCGCCCTTCTTCTCATAAATCGTCTCCCCGGTCATTTCCCGGATTATCTGTGAAAGTGTCTGACTCTGATCTGTATTCATATCTTATTCATCCATATACATCCTTGATAATCTCGCGGACCTGGCGGCATTGATACTCTACGATATCATCAATACAGGCCTTCCGGATTATCATCGCCATGTACTTTAACTGTTCGGGTGAATCAGATACAACAACAAGATGGATATGATGCTCCTTATGTGTGGTATTTATCTGGCGAACGCATATAGTCCTTGTTCCTATATATTCAAGCACCCGCTCAAACCCCTCAGGAGTAGTCACGATGTCGATCAGCATCGTGATCTCATCTTCACGCATGATATAGGTGTTGTATTGACGGATGATCCCGTTGTTCTCCAGCTTTGATATTCTCTTTTTGGCAGCGACTCTGATGAGCACATTATATTTGGGAAAAGAGCTGTCGGCAATAGGAATGGTTACGAAACGTAACCAAACAAAGCGTCTATCTCCTGATATCCGCTTTCTTCATGTATTAAGACGCTAAACACGAGGCTGGCAAGAATGGTTCCATCCCGGTGTTCACTTGATGGGGAATATAATGAAGTGTTCCTAAAAATTTCTTCGCAAAAAAGAGCCAGCCCATTGGCTGACCCTCTTATCTTTCATATTTCTTCAGTTTTTGACAAGCTGCGGACATGCGGCCAGGTGGCTATCCAGAAAACTCTCAAAGCCCTGGTTGTAACCTCTGTACTCCACTGTCAGGGGCTGAGTCAGATCCAGTGCGAACACTCCAAGGATAGACTTGGCGTCCACAGCATATCTGTTGTAATATACATCAACATCAAAGTCACACTTGGTGGCGGCGCTAACGAAATCCTTCACCTGCGTGGGGCTCAGTTTTATGCTTTTTTTGATAAGATCTTCAAACATTTTGCAAAACTCCTTACTACATTAAAACGATATTTCTTTTAAACGATATATCTTTGCATTAACCCAATAACTACGAAAACGTTTTCGTTGTATTAAAGAATATATATTCTTCCGCCCGATTTGTAAATGGTTTTTTGTGTCCATTGTGTGAAAACTTTTCGAAAATTTTTTTCTTGCAATATAGGAGCAAAAGTTATTAAATGGTAAATGATAATCATTTTGGAAAAGAAATAACAGCAGAAGGACAAAAGTATGGAAAACCTTAAAATCCCAAAGAACTACCAATCTGCGCTTGATCTCCACGACACTCAGGTCGGGATCAAGACCGTGAAGGACTTTTTTCAGGGGATGCTGTCAACCAGGCTCAACCTGCAGCGCGTGACCGCTCCTTTGTTTGTAACACCCGAGTCCGGACTCAACGACAACCTAAACGGCGTGGAGCGCCCCGTTTCCTTTGATATCCTCAACGAGAACGAGCGCCAGGCTGAGATTGTTCACTCCCTCGCAAAGTGGAAGAGATACGCTCTCAAGAAGTACGGTTTCAATGTGTACGAAGGTCTCTACACAGATATGAATGCTGTAAGGAGAGATGAGATTCCGGATAATATCCACTCGATCTTCGTGGATCAGTGGGACTGGGAAAAAGTAATAAATAAAGAGGACAGAAACCTGGATTACCTGAAGGAGACTGTGAGAAACGTCTACAAGGTTCTCAGAAAGACCGAGAAATTCATGTCGATCCAGTACGACTACATAGAGGAGATTCTTCCCGACGATATCTTCTTCATCACCACACAGGAGCTTGAGGACATGTTCCCCGACAACACTCCCAAGGAGAGAGAATACTTCATCGCCAAGGCCAAGGGCGCTGTCTGCATAATGCAGATCGGTGACGAGCTTGCATCAGGCGTTAAGCACGACGGAAGAGCTCCGGACTACGATGACTGGCAGCTCAACGCAGACATCATTGTATACTACCCTGTTCTCGACATCGCTCTTGAGCTCTCCAGCATGGGAATCAGAGTTGATGAGGAGTCCCTTAAGACCCAGCTCGAGAAGGCAGGCTGCACGGAGAGAGCAAATCTTCCTTTCCAGAAAGCCATCCTCGACAAGGAACTGCCTTACACCATCGGCGGCGGAATCGGCCAGTCCAGGATATGCATGTTCTTCCTAAGGAAAGCCCACATCGGCGAAGTTCAGTGCTCGATCTGGCCCGAGGAAATGGTTGAAGAAGCCATCAGGAACGGAATGCAGATACTGTAATCCCTTGTAAGGAATGCTTTCCCAATACATTCAGACATAAATACAGACCCACGTCAGATTTGACGTGGGTCTTTTTTTGTCATGTGAGTTTTATTAACCAAGCTGAACCGATTTCCTGATACTCTTTTCATTCACTTCGATCTTCACTCTGTTCAGTGCGCTGTGAACTGCAGGAACAGCAAGCAGCATGATCGTCAGAGCGCCCTCAGCTGCGATATAGGAAGCATTGTAAGCCATGGAATACAGGATCGGGTTCCATCCCTCGGGAGCATACTCAGCAAAGAAGATGATTCCCGATAATGTAGAAAAGACAAACCGGCCGAATATACCTGCAACATAGCCCTTAATCATTCCGTGTCTCTTGTTGTAGAAAAATCCCGAAACACCAAGCGCTCCAAAAGCCAGTATGTAGTCGCACAGAAGCTGTGGAACAGCTATGATGTAGGGATCAACCACCATCTGCAGCAGTCCGTAGGCAAGAGCCGCTGACAGTGAAACCCTGGGGCCATAGAGATAACCGATGAATGTGACAAAGAACATGCTGAAGACTGTCACGGATCCGCCCATTGGCAGCTTAAACAGCTTGATGTTCGAGAGCACAAAAGCAAGTGCCAGGCACAGCGCGGACACAGTCAGCTGCTTTACACTCATCTTTACCTTGCCTTCCCCGTTGACAAAGTAGCTCACAACCACAAAGATCGCAATGGCTATCACCACCAGAAGCGCATATCCGCCACTTGTGATGTTGTAACTTGTGTATCCGTCTTCAACAACTTTTTCCAAAAAAAGACTCATAAAAAGACCTCCCCTTATGTTTACACACTTGGGGAGGTTGCATCCTCTCTATTCCTATCGGCCGCAAACCCATGTATAATGGTTATCTGTAGACCAACAGAAGTAATCAGCTTCCCTACGCCGGCATTAACCGGATCAGGTAATAAGGGTTAGACGCACATGGCGCACACTCTCAGCATAGCTCCCCTAGCGGTTATTATGTTCAACAACAATTAAACACGATGCCCACGGCATTGTCAATATCATACCGGAGAAAAAATGCTCACAAAAATACTGGATCCATCCCATCCCTTTGAAAACAGGCCCAAATGGTACATTTACCTTCTCTGGGCAGTCATAGGCGCTCTTACCGCATCAGTACTGACCTATATTTTCAACATAACAGGTCTTATCGCTGACCCCGCTTACCAGGAAGCTGCCGACGGACTCTTTAACGCCAGTCCCTACATGTCTGTGCTGATAATCATGTATTGCATCATCTCTCCCACTATAGAGGAGACACTTTTCAGGTTCCTGCTGTTTGGTTTTATCAATAAAAAGACAGGCCGGCCCATCGCTGCGATACTGGTCTCCGCCGTAGTCTTCGGCCTCTATCACCTTAATCCTGTGCAGATCCTCTACGGATTTCTGATGGGACTGGTGATAGCCGTGAGCTATCACAGAAACAGGAATCTCCTCGTCCCCATCGTAACCCACGCATCTGCCAACGCCGTGGCACTTGTTATCGCATTTTTATTCTGACGGCTGCCCATGCGCCAAAGCAATCTCACAGCGCGATCACCTTGTGCAGCCTGAAAGCGTAGATGTAAACCTCTTTCACCTTCATTCCCACGGCGGCTTCCAGCGCTCTCTTGTACAGATCCAGCTGCAGCTTGTAGCGGTCAATAAGCTCTTTTTCCGTATCCACACGATCCGTCTTATAATCCAAAAGAACTATCTCTCCATCTTCAATAAACCATGCATCGATAATCCCCTGGATCAGTACCATCTCCTCCTCAGGGAATTTCTCATTCAGCTCCCGCGCAGAAACACCCATCATGAAGGGTTTCTCCCGCATGAGCTGCCCTCTCCTGAAGGCTCTTCCCATGCGCTGGCCAAGGTCAGATCCAAGGAAGGACGCAATGTCCGGTCCCCAGACGTTGTCGGGGTACTCCGAAGGAATCATCCCAACAGCTGACAGTTGATTCATAAAAGCAAATACACGATTTGAGACATGGCTCTTTACCAGCGCTTCACCAAGCCTTCCGGCTTCGTTCATCAGCTTCTCGTCGCCATATATGTTCTCATCCAGAAGCTCCATGATCCTGTGGTAGGCAGTACCTCGCTCTGCTCCGGAGAGTCTTATCCTGCCGCCTGCACTTCCGTTTCCGTCTTTGTCTGACAGATCACCTTCACCGGCCACACCGGAATCTGCGCCGTCACCTGCGTCTGCAGCAACACCCATTCCAGTTTCAGCCTGCGCATCAGCCTCCGCTTCCTTCACAAACCCGGCGCTGTCCCCAAAGACCTCGCCTTCCTCGATCATGTGAGCCATCTTCAGCTCAGAAACCGTGGTCTTGGTGAAAAGCCCCTTAAGACTCTCGTGACCGTACCTCGCAGAAAACCGCTCTTTCATACCCTTGAGAAGCTCCTCGTCCACATCCATATCAAGAATCGCAGACTTTAGTTCGTCTTTCCTGACAATAAGACCAACCTGCTCTTCTATCATTGCGCTCTTTAAGTCCGCTTCCCCGAGGATACAGATCTTCAGCCCCGGCACAAGGCTCTTTTCATCAGCATATTTATCGAACAGGGCTGTATCCAGCTCATACTTCTCAAGCACAGCTCTCATGGAGGGATGCAGCATCAAAGAAGGCAGTATCAGCAAAAAGAAACTTGCCGCCCCTGACCTCATCGAATAAGGTAGCGGGCCTTTGCTCTCCCCGATCTGCATGAGACTGATCATCTGCTTTGTCATGGTAGCCTGCAGGTCTTTTACGCCCGCCGTCAGGATCAGCTTCTCTTTTGCCCTGGTAAGAGCCACATACAAAACCCTGATCTCCTCACCCAGGCTGTCAAGCTTCATACTGTCTGCTATGAGCTGGCGCTTTAGCGTATCGTACTTCACCCTTAGCTCAGAGTTTATACACTTTACGCCCACGCCAAAGTCCATGTCCACAATGAGGTCGCCCTTTGTGTCCATGGTGTTGAATTCCTTGGAAAGCCCCGCCACGAACACCACGGGGAACTCCAGTCCCTTGCTCTTGTGGATGCTCATGATCCTCACAACATCTGCGTTTTCATCAACAGTACCCGCCTCTCCGTAATCAACCTGCACGACCCGTATATGCTCAATGTACCTGATAAAGTGGAAAAGCCCCTTGAAACTGGTCTTCTCAAAGTCTGCAGCGTTGGCTATGAGAAGCTCCACATTGGCTCTCCTCTGTTCACCGCCGGGCATTGCAGAGACGATAACCTCAAAGTCCGTCCTGTCGACTATATACTGCAAAAGCTCGTGAACCGGTGTGTAGGTCGACATAATCCGGTATTCTTCGAGCTGCGCTACAAATTCTTTTACCTTTGTCAAAAGAGTTTCTTCCAGCTTGAGATCCATCAAAAGCCCGTCGTAGAAGGAATCCGCAGGTATCTCACCCTGAGCCTTATCCACAGCTATCCTCAAAAGAGCCAGCTCCTCGTCGGAAAAGCCACCGATCCTTGAGTGCATCACCGACACCAGCGGAATATCCTGTCTTGGATTGTCAATTATGGTGAGCATATTCAAAAGAACCGATATTTCCGGGGCATCAAAGTATCCCTTCTTGGATTCAGTGTAGGTTGGAATACCCTCCCGGACCAGAATATCCTTAAAGACATCATCCCAGCCGGACAGAGACCTGAGCAGTATCACGATGTCGCTATATCTCAGGTCAGGTTTTTCCCGCCGTAGCTCGTGAATTCTCTCCGCTATGGCCAGAGCCTCTTTTTCCCTGTTCGTCAGACGGCTCACAGCGTCGTCCGGCTCTTCAAGGACGTCTTTTCCATCCACAATGAGAAGCTCACTGATGACGTCAAATGCCGGTTCTTCAAACTTTGCGCCTACCACCAGTTCTGCGTCCTTATCGTATGCAACGCCGCCCAGATCCTCAGCCATTATCTTCCTGAAGATATAGTTGGTGATATCAAGTACGCCAGCCCTGCTCCTGAAGTTTGCATGAAGGTCTATCCTTCTGTCACCCGCAGAAGCGTCCTTACTGTACCTGTGAAATTTCTCCATGAAGATCTCAGGCCGTGCAAGCCTGAACTTGTAAATGCTCTGCTTTACGTCGCCGACCATGAACCGCTCGGAAACATCTGCAGTCTCGCCGGCTATGGCTCTAAGGATCAGCTCCTGTACATAGTTGCTGTCCTGGTACTCGTCTATCAGAACCTCCCTGTAGTAGTCCCTGTACTCAAGAGCTACATCACTGGGGGTGCTCATTTCCATGATCTCCTGAACAGACTTGCCTTTGCAGGCCTCCTCGTCAGGGTGTCTGACAAGAATGTCCAGGGCAAAGTGCTCCATGTCAGAGAAGTCTATGACCTGCTGAAGTCTTTTTTTCTCCTCGTACCTTCTCTTAAACTCCAGGGTGAGCCGGCACAGTTCCCTAAGGGCTCTGTCGCAGAGTTTCATCTGTTCGATCACAGTTCCCTGTGTAAGAGCAAAATACCTCTCGGTCAGATCCTTGATATCTTTCTTGATCATTTCCCTGATGGTCTTTACAGTCTCCCTCTTGTCAGGGTTCACAGAATCATCCTTTTTTGACGGAAGTCTGCCGAAGGTTATGCCGCGAATGCCCGTAAATGCTGCATCGTAGCTATCATATCGCAAAGCCGCACCAATACTGGATTTCTCCGCTTCAAGGCAGTCTGCATACATATATGGCCCGTCAGGATCCGATGAGATTCCTATGGCCATATCAAGCTTTGCCATGCATTCCTCAAGGACCATCCTGCTGCGGTCAAGGCACTCTTTTACCCAGGGAAGGCTGTCAAAATCCCTGCCCTCAATGAGATAATCACCTGCCCGCTCCTTTATCCAGTCCTCAGGCCATGGCATGCTCATGGAGAAATCAAAGAGCTGCAGTATATAACCCTCTACCTTTGTGTCTCTGCTGCCCGTGGCAAAGTAATCCATGCAAAAGAGAAAGTCGCTGTCCTGCACTTCCTCTGCAGCCACGTACTCCTCCTCCATCATATCGCTCAGAACGTCCTCTTTAAGGAGCTTTAGCTCCCCCTCATCCGCTACACGAAAGGCAGGATCAAGGCCGATGGCATTGAAGTTATTCCTGATAACATATTGACAAAACGAGTCAATTGTCGTTATCTGAGCGCTGTGGATGAGCGTCTCCTGTTTCTGGAGATGCACATTTTTCGGGTCTTCCGAGAGTTTCTTTTGGATTGCATCAGTTATTTTTTCCTTCATCTGTGCCGCTGCCGCCCTTGTGAATGTAACCACCAGAAGACGGTCCACATCAAGGTCCGAACTTATCATTCGGATTATGCGCTCAACAAGAACTGCAGTCTTTCCGGAGCCGGCAGCTGCCGACACAAGAAGATTGCAGTTCTTTGCTTCTATTACAGCCAGTTGTTCATCAGTAAATTGTATGCTCATATTGCATTTCCCAACTAATTAACGAATAGATTAATAAACTCTTAATCCCCATTGTTCTCCGACATGATACGTTCCATAGCCGCATCTTCGTCGAGATCAAGCATTCTCTTTGAAAAACCTGAGATCTTTTCATCGTAGCCGCAGATTCCTCTGTAACTGCAGAAGGTACAGGAACCTCTCATGCCATCCTCGTAGGGGTTCACTGAAATATCGCCGTCGAGAATTCTTTTTCCAAATTCTCTGATCTTTTTGTTCACATATCCCGAAATTGCCCTGTATTCCTCACTCGATGCAGTCTGAGAACTGCTCTTTAGGCTTCCGTCCTTCTTATATTCAACCGGAATGATGTCGGACTTAGTATTCATGCCGCTGTCCAGGAGTCTGATAATCTCCCTGTCATCGTTAACCAATCCGGTCATCTTCAGTTTGCTTATGATCTCATTATTGATATCATCCGTTACCATATTCTCGGTTCCATCCACCATCGGATCGTCCACATGATAGTACAAAATGGCGGCAGGAACGACTTCTTTTCCTCCTGAATTCTTTTCTGCCATGGCGGAAGCAACGTTCATATACATAACCAGCTGAAGCTGCAGACCGTAATACAGATATGCAAGATTGAATTTATGGGCTCCGGATTTAAAGTCCATCACCTTTACATATACATGCTCAGCATCCTCACACTGGTCCACACGGTCGATTTTTCCAATAAGCCTCATCCTCTCGGTGATGTTCTTCTTCTCATCCTCAGAAAGGGCCACATTGATCTCCTCGATATTGCCGGCGTCACGGAAGCTCATTTCCACGTTTTTAGGATTAAATGCACCTTTAGTAATCTGGTATTTCAGCGTATCCACGGTCCTTGTAAGTATCCTTCCGATGCGGTCCACAAGGTAGCGGTTTCTTACGCTGCTACGTAAAATATTCTCACCATAAGCGTCAACGCACCTGGTTAAAGCCAGATTTAATAATTCATCAGAGTCTTCTTTTGACAGCCCTCTCCAATCTATATCTTTTGATATTATTTCACCGGTATATATCTCCAGAACCTTGTGGAAAACATTTCCCAGATCACTTGCCTCAAACTCATACTCCTGCCTCTCATCGAGCCGCAGCCCGTACTTGATGAAATGGGCGTAGGCGCATCCTGCAAACTGTTCCAGCCTGCTGACGCTGCTCTCTATAACGGCACCGTAAAGCGCAATGGCAACCGCCTTGGCGATGGGCTCTGATTTATAGCGTGAGAAAGCAGCTTCTGTCATCTTCTGGACAAAGCCGTTATCTCCTGCGTCCGAAAGCACCTTAAGGAGAGTAAAGAGCTCTTTTTCCTCATCTGCACTAAGTCTTCCCGCAGCATACTCACTAAGAAGAAGAGACATCGTGTACACACTGTCCTTCTTCGAAACCAGCTGTTCTCTCAATGGTGCATCCTCGGGTCTTTCTGTCTCCAGACCCTCGAACATGCTCTTTATCTTGGGTATCAGATATGCCGGATGAAGGCTCTTTCCATCGCCTGACAGCTCCGCAAAGGACAGATACAGCCTGTCTGTAGGCTTTGTGAGGTTCATGTACAGATATAGTCTCTGAATGTACATCTGCTGCCTGGGCGTCGGCGCAAATTCTACCTCCGTGCCAAGATCCAGCAGAAACTGCCTGTCTATATCAGAGAGAATTCCGCCGCTCCCTGCGCTTGATGGGATGTTCCCGTCATTTACCCCCACAAAGAACAGTACCTTAACCTCTTTAAGCCTTGTTCTCTCTATGTCTCCGACGATTATCCTGTCAACGTCCTGGGGTATGGTTCCCACGGATATTTCAGAAAAACCAGCCGTTATTATATCCTTAAACTCTTTTATCGTGAGCTTCTCATCGCCGATAAGTTCTTCCACCTGGACAAGAAGAGCCATCACCCTGTCATAGATCTGATCGTACTCCCTTGCCTTACGCCTGTCGCCCTTCTCCTCAAACATCTGTTTATAGGCTTCGAGCTTTTCTTTTGACTCATTGTTCTCTATTGCAGTTCTGAGCGCGCGTATCATGTCGGCGGCAGTGCCCTTTTCAGCGTCAAACAGCGGTTTAAGCTCGCCGCTTATCTTC
>JAEEGL010303239.1_pt1 | contig 16290 bp, 14 predicted proteins | sample 9134231 | NCBI WGS metagenome assembly JAEEGL01 (sample SAMN16246548, study PRJNA631951) | gut metagenome | biome: gut microbiome; feature: rumen; material: fiber-attached | host: Bos | place: Iran: Karaj | collected 2018-10
ATAAGAAGTTCGGAGATGCCGGCAATCACATGGTCATCGAAGAATTCATGACAGGCCGTGAGGTTTCTGTTTTATCATTTGTTGACGGTAAGACCTACAAGCTTATGTCATCTGCTCAGGACCACAAGAGAGCAGGAGACGGCGATACAGGTCTTAATACCGGAGGAATGGGTAATTTTTCACCCAGCCCCTTCTATACAGAGGAAGTTGACAAGTTCTGCCGCGAGAATATCTATGGCAGGACTGTAGAGGCTATGGCTAAGGAAGGCAGAGAGTTTAAGGGGGTTATCTTCTTTGGACTTATGCTTACTCCTGATGGACCCAAGGTTCTTGAGTACAATGCCAGATTCGGAGATCCCGAGGCCCAGGTTGTACTTCCGAGACTTAAGACTGATATTATCGATGTTTTCAATGCCTGCATTGATGGCAAGCTCGCTGAGACCGATCTTGAATTCGAGGACAAGGCAGCTGTCTGTGTAGTACTTGCCAGCGAAGGCTACCCTGTCAGCTACGAGAAGGGCAAGCTTATCACGGGCCTGGAGAATTTCAAGGGCAAGGACGGCTATTACTGCTTCCATGCAGGAACCAAGGCTACTGACCAGGGAATAGTTACCAACGGCGGAAGAGTTCTTGGAATCACAGCCAAGGGAGATACACTTGAAGAGGCTAGAGCCAAAGCTTACGAGGCCACAGAATGGGTAAGCTTTGATAATAAATATATGCGTCACGATATAGGAAAGGCTATCGATGAGGCGAAGGAGGTAAAATGAATAAAAAGTTGGGAAAGAAGATAGTTACATTTGTGCTTTCACTTACTGTTGCCGCTTCAGTTTTTGTAGGAGCATCAGTCAGCGCATTTGCTTACACACAGACTACCGGAAAAGTCACATCTGACAATGTTAAGGTAAGGTCTTCTGCAAGCACCACAGCATCTCAGGTTTCAAGCCTTAAGAAGGGAGACAACGTTGATATCGTTGATGAGTCAACAGATGCTTCCGGATATGTATGGTATAAGATTTTTGTTAATAAGAGCGAGTACGGTTATGTAAGAAGTGACCTTGTTACCAAGGCCGGAGATTCATCTCCCAAGACAGCTACATCAACCGGATCAAACACTCAGACAGAGAACAAGTCTCAGGCCCAGGATCTTCCTGCAACAACTGTCACAGCAACAGAGCAGAGAACCGCTACAGTTACTTCTGAGAGCGTTAACGTAAGAGGCGGTGCCGGAACAGGCTATGATTCAGTTGGCAAGGTTGCCAAGGGTGAGACAGTTACTATCACCGGTGAAGCTACCGACAAGGATGGAAAGACCTGGTACCAGGTTACCTTCGGTGCCAACGGCAAGACAGGTTTTGTAAGAAGCGATCTTGTGGCTATTTCAGAGTCTGCACCTGCTGAGGGCGGCGAGGGAGCTCCTGCAGAAGGCGGTGAAGGCGAGGCTGCTGAGAATACAGAGGGCGGCGAAGCTGAAGGCGGAGAGGAAGAACAGCAGAATACCGGTACAGCTTCCGATGTTGGAGACGGAACCTACTCACTGGTTTATACAGCTGATGAAGAAGGTGCTAACACCTGGTATCTCTATGATAACGTAGAGGGCTACAGAGTTAAGGTTAAGAAGCTTATCGAGGCAGCTCAGAGCACAGAGGCCGTTAACAAGCTTGTTACAACCAATAAGAAATATAAGACTGTTGTTGTTATCCTGGCCCTTCTTGCTGCAGCACTGGCAGTAGCAGTAGTTCTTCTTGTTCTTAAGCTCAGAGATGCAATGTACTATGAGGATGAAGAAGAGGAAGAGGAGTTCGATCAGTACGCTACAAGAAAGAAACCTGCAAGGGATGAACAGCCTGAAGAGGAAAGACCCGCAAGAAGAAGGGAAAGAACAGTAAGACCTGAAGAGGATGAGGAGTCCTATGCTTCTTCAAGAGTAGCTGAGAGAAGAGCAGCAAGAGAGGACCGCGAGGACAGACCTGCAAGAAGACCTGCTTCCGACAACGGTTCCTACAGAAGAAGCGATGAGAGAACCGTAAGACCTGAGAGAAATGCAGATCAGGAGCGTCCTTCAAGAAGAGCTCCCGAGCCTGAGAGACCTTCAAGAAATGCGGCTCCCAAGAGAAAGACAAGAAACTTCATCGGTGACGAGGACGATTTTGAGTTTGAGTTCCTTGATCTTGATGATGACAAATAATTGATCATATCAATAAGTGATTTATGGCCCGAGATGCACAAATGCCTGCATCTCGGGCTTTTTTGCGGGCTTTAAAATTTTTGTAATATCTGTTATACTAAACATATCACAAAATTGTGATTTATAACGTTATCAGGAAGTTGAGGTGACGGCTATGATCATTGAGATCGATTTTAACAGTGATGAAGCGATATATGTACAGCTCTGTAATCAGATAATACTTGGTATTGCGACCTCACAGTTTCATGAGGGAGAACAACTTCCCAGTGTCAGACAACTGGCTGAGACCATTGGCATCAATATGCATACTGTTAACAAGGCCTATTCGATCCTGCAGCAGGACGGATTTGTGAAGATAGACAGGAGGCGTGGAGCCATAATAGCCCTTGATATCAACAAGCTCAAGGCCCTGGCCGAGGCCAAACAGGAACTGGCGGTGGTACTGGCCAGAGCTATCTGCAAGGGGATAGGGCGGGATGATATACACAGCCTTGTGGATCAGCTATATGACAATTTTATCGAGAAGATTCAGTGAAGAAAGGAAGGCAATTTATGGATTCCAAGTTTACAGTAATGGCTGCGGATGCCCTCAGGCTTGCTAAAAAGACTGCAAGAAGCCTTAAGCTCAATTATGTGGGCACAGAGCATATTCTGATGGGACTTATTCTGGAGGATGGCAGTGTGGCCTCCAGGATACTTATTGATAATGGAATTGATGAGATGCGCATGATGGATATGATAAGGGATCTTATCGTTCCGGACAGCAGCGTCAGAACACTTGACAAGGACGGTTTTTCCCCGAGAGCTGAGAAGGTTCTTGAGGAAGCTCACAGGATGGCAGAGAGATTTCATGCCGACAAGACAGGAACAGAGCATATTCTTCTTGCTCTTATCAAGGAGGGAGAGAACGTTGCGGTAAGGCTTATCAGCACTCTGAACGTTCCTGCCCAGAAGATCTACGCAGAGACTCTGGCTGCCATGGGAGAGGATCCCAATCTGGTAAAAGAGGATCTTGGCAGAAAGGCTGCTCCCAAGACCGGCAAGAAGGCATCTATCCTGGCTCAGTACAGCAGGGACATGACTGCTCTTGCAATGGAGAACAAGCTTGATCCCGTTATCGGAAGAGAGCGTGAGATCAAGAGAGTTATTCAGATCCTCAGCAGAAGGACCAAGAACAATCCCTGCCTTATCGGTGAACCCGGTGTAGGTAAGACTGCCGTAGTTGAGGGCCTGGCCCAGAGAATAGCGGCAGGCAATGTGCCTCTTACAGTCCAGAACAAGAGACTTGTGACACTGGATCTTTCAGGAATGATCGCAGGTTCCAAGTACAGAGGTGAGTTTGAGGAGAGGATCAAGAAGGTTATCAAGGAGGTTGCCGAGGATGGCAATATCATCCTTTTTGTGGATGAGATGCACACCCTTATCGGTGCCGGCGGCGCAGAGGGCGCTATCGATGCCTCCAATATTCTCAAGCCTTCCCTGGCAAGAGGCGAGATCCAGATGATCGGCGCCACCACCATCACGGAATACAGGAAGTATGTGGAGAAGGACGCAGCCCTTGAGAGAAGATTCCAGCCTGTCAACGTGGATGAACCCACCAAGGAAGAGGCCACAGAGATCCTTAAGGGAATTGTGAGCAAATACGAGGAGCACCACAGGGTTACCGTTACCCCTGAGGCTATCAAGGCAGCGGTGGAGCTCTCAGAGAGATATATCAACGACAGAAATCTGCCTGATAAGGCCATTGATCTTATAGACGAGGCATCCTCAGCTGTAAGGCTCAGGACCATGGGAGTTTCTCCCAAGATAAAGGAGATAGAGGATAAGATCAGCTCCCTGGACGGAGAGATCGAGGCAGCCCTCAAGGCAGCTGACTTTAAGAAGGCAGGAGAGCTTAATAAGGAGCAGAGTGCCCTTATGACCAAGCTCAGCAGAGCCAAGACTGCCGATAAGAAGAAACAGCAGCAGGCTGGCTTTGTGGTTACAGAGAATGACATTGCCGAGGTAGTTGCTGAGTGGACCAGGATCCCTGTTAAGAAGATCGCTGAGAAGGAGTCAGAGAAGCTTCTTAAGCTGGAGTCTGTACTTCACAAGAGAGTTATAGGCCAGGAGGATGCGGTGAAGGCTGTATCCAAGGCCATCAGAAGAGGACGTGTGGGACTTCAGGATCCAAACAGGCCCATTGGTTCCTTCCTGTTCCTGGGACCTACCGGTGTAGGTAAGACAGAGCTTTCCAAGGCCCTGGCTGAGGCTATGTTCGGAGATGAGAATGCTCTTATCAGAGTTGATATGTGAGAGTACATGGAAGGTCACTCCGTATCCAAGATGATCGGATCACCTCCGGGATACGTAGGATATGATGAGGGAGGTCAGCTTTCCGAGAAGGTCAGAAGACACCCTTATTCAGTAATCCTTTTTGACGAGATAGAGAAGGCCCACCCTGACATCTTCAATGTGCTCCTGCAGGTTCTTGATGACGGACACATTACAGATGCCAAGGGCAGAAAGGTAAGCTTCAAGAACACTATCCTTATCATGACCTCTAATGTAGGAGCCCAGAGAATTGTGGATCCCAAGAAGCTTGGCTTTGGCGCCGGCAATGATGCCAAGAAGGACTACGAGGATATGAAGTCCGGAGTTATGGATGAGGTTAAGAAGCTCTTTAAGCCCGAGTTTATCAACCGTATTGATGAGATCATGGTATTCCATACCCTCAATGAGAAGGAGATGATGGATATCGTGACACTGCTGTCTCAGAATCTCTCCAAGAGGTGCAAGACTCAGATGGACATCAACCTTACTATTTCACCTGCGGTAAAGAAGTTCCTGGTTACCAAGCACTCAGACGCCAAGATGGGCGCAAGACCTCTTAAGAGGGCTATACAGTCCACCATCGAGGATGCCATGGCTGAGGAGCTGTTGAAGGGCAATATCAAGGCAGGAATGGACGTTACCGTGGCTCTTAAGGACGACAAGATCACTTTTGTGGGCAAGGACGGCAAGGAAGCATCCGTTAAAAAGGTTTCCGTGAAAACCACCAAAGCTAAAGGCAGGTCCAAGGTTAAGAGCTCTGTGAATACAAAGAAACCTGCATCAAAAAATAAGAAAAAATTAATTTGATAATGGTCTGTCATGAATTATAATGATAGTAACATTTTGCAGAACTTATTCTAATTTTTAGGAGGGTCATTATGGCTGTCGTAGAACAGTTGATAAGAGCTGAACAGGACGGAAGCATCAGCTTTGGCAATTACAAGCTTCCCGAGAAGAAAAAGGTTGAGAACTTTGAGCACAACGGGGACATACTCAAGGTTAAGACATTCAAGGACATCACCAAGCTTGAATGCAATGAAAATTTCATATATGAGTCTGTACCGGGAACTACGGTTACGGAGTTTAAGGAAACAGATAACGGTGTTGAGTTCTCAGTAGAAGGTGAGAATGACGCACAGATAACGCTGGGACTTCTTGAGAGCACAGAGTACAGCGTATATGTAAACGGCAACAGCATTGGTAAGATGACCACCAATCTCGGAGGCAAGCTTAATCTTAGCGTAGAGCTCTCCGGAGATGGGCTCGTATCCGTTAAGGTCGAGAAATAAACTGTGATCATAAGGAGCTTTTCGATTCGGTCGGAAAGCTCCTTATTTAAAAGAAAAAAGTTATTGTTTGGGAGAAATATATGGCAGTAAAAATGAAAACGGTATTCTTTTGCCAGGAGTGCGGCTATGAGTCCTCCAAGTGGATGGGACAGTGCCCGGGCTGTAAGCAGTGGAATACCATGGTGGAAGAGACGGTCAAGCCTGCAGCCAAGGCTTCTAAGGGAGTAGGTGCTTCTTCGGGGGAAGGAGGCTTTGTTAAGCCCAAGGCTCTTTCTGAGATAGTTATGGAGGAGGAAGAAAGATCCGACACTCATATAGGAGAACTCAACAGAGTTCTTGGAGGCGGCCTTGTAAGGGGCTCCCTTATTCTTGTGGGCGGCGATCCCGGTATCGGTAAATCAACGCTTCTTCTTCAGGTGGCAGGTTATTTATCAGGGGACAAAAAAGAAGTTCTTTATATCTCCGGAGAGGAGTCTCTGAGGCAGATCAAACTTCGCGCGGACAGACTTGGGAAATTTTCTGATTCCCTTAAGTTCATGTGCGAGACCAATCTGTCTACCATCGAAGAGGCCCTTGTCAGGACCAAGCCGGAGGTAATCATAATTGATTCCATTCAGACCATGTACAATGAGAATATCTCTTCAGCTCCCGGCAGCGTATCCCAGGTAAGAGAGTCAACCTCGGTGCTCCTTAGGATAGCCAAGAGCATGAATATCACTGTGTTCATTGTGGGACATGTTACCAAGGAAGGACAGGTGGCAGGCCCCAGAGTTCTTGAGCATATGGTGGACACGGTTCTTTACTTTGAAGGGGACAGACACGCCTCCTACAGGATCCTCAGGGCTGTCAAAAACAGATTTGGCTCCACCAATGAGATTGGAGTCTTTGAGATGCGCCAGGAGGGCCTTGCTGAGGTCCTGAATCCCTCTGAATTCATGCTGGAGGGAAGACCTGAGAATGCCAGCGGCTCCATCGTCACCTGCTCTGTTGAAGGCACAAGGCCTATCCTTCTTGAGATTCAGGCCCTTGTGTGCCATACCAACTTCGGATTTCCCAGGCGCCAGGCCAACGGTACCGATTATAACAGGGTCAACCTTCTTATGGCCGTCCTTGAGAAGAGGATAGGTCTTTCACTGGGTGATTTTGATGCCTATGTCAATCTGGCGGGAGGCATGAAGATAGCAGAGCCCTCACTGGATCTGGCTATCTGCCTTGCCATTATCTCCAGTTTCAAGAACAGGCCCATAGCCGACGACATTATCGCCTTCGGTGAGGTTGGTCTTTCCGGAGAGGTCAGAAGCGTAAATATGGCGGAGAGCAGAGTTCTGGAGGCCAAGAAACTTGGCTTTAAGACCTGTATTGTTCCCAAAGCCCTGGCGGGCAAACTTAAGGGCTCAATTGACGGAATAGAGATAATAGGAGTTTCTTCTGTCGCTGATGCTATGGACATTTTGAAATAAAATATCACAGATTTATTATCGGCAAACAAAAATTATTTCAAATATGATTGAATCTGTGATTTTTCTTCTGTTATGATATAACAGTATGTTGATTATATATATTTTATGACCTTGTGGGAGAAGATGTGGGATGAAAAAGCTTTCTAGGAGAGCGATAGTAATGGCTCTTTTGCCAATCATATTACTTACTGCTATGGGGAGCAGGGGTAACTGTCTTAAGGTATCGGCATCTGAGCATAATGAAACATCTGAGGTTGTAAATGGATCTAATGACACCGTGTATGAAAGTAATGGGGAAAAAAGTGATGTGTGCTTCTACATTAGGGGGAATGGCGTAGGCGGTGATATTCCCGCTGAGCCCGGAGGCTATCCTGCCAGTGATTACTCGGCTCCGATAAGGATAAATGGGATAGCTTCTGGCACAGATCCTGTTGTGGGCAGCGGCTCCGAAGATAATCTTCTGGAGGACGGGTTTACCGCTGCAACGCAGGTAACGGCCATTCTCGACAGAGTTCCCACTTCTGACGAGATTAAGGGCGTTGTCAGTGAATTTGATCCGGAGAAACATTTTGTTATCTGGTATGTATATAAGTCAGCATCTACTGCGGCACCTAATCAGGATGTCAAAATTCACGTTGATGGAGTAATAAGAATAAGAGAAGCGGCAGAGGAGCCCAAGGAGCCCGAGCCTGATCCGGAGGAACCAAAGCCGGAGGAGCCGGACCCCGAGGAACCTAAGCCGGAAGATCCTGCGCCTGAGGACCCGAAACCTGAAGATCCCAAGCCTGAAGATCCCAAGCCGGAAGATCCTAAACCAGTGGATCCCAAGCCTGAAGAGCCCAAGGAGCCTGAGATACTGTTTTTCATTGAGGCTATGGCACAGAATTCAGCCATTTTCTATGATGGAAAAGAGCATATTGTGGGCGGCTATGTTATCAGGATCGAGAATTTGAAGAACCCCGAGGAGAAGCTTGTAAGCTATTTCGGACCCTATGGTGATCCCGGCTCTGAAGCAGATTTTGCTGCAGTATCTGAGGATGAGCCCAGGCAGGCCCGTGAGTCCACCAGCGTCACCTTCCTTGGAGAGACCTATACAGTAAATGTGGGCGGTGCCTATGTGGCCGTCAAGGAACCTGGCAGCTATTCCATTCCTTTTTACTCCGGAACCAAAGTGGTTTCCCCGGAGGATATCGTTGTTACAACTTCTTCCGGTAAGACAGTGGGAAGCGAGATCGGGGTAAGGCAGTCTAATGGAAGTACCAAGGTTAACCCCAGGAAGATCACCATAACTGCAGGATCCACTGTTAAGAACGACGACGGCTCCACCCTTACCAACAACGAGGTGACGGTTTCCAAGGGAAGCCTTATCAAGGGCCATAAGCTGGCGGATGTGGTATTTAACGGAAGCCAGACCGGCGTGGGCAGCAGTGTCAATGAGATCACTTCCTACAGGATCGTGGATGACAAGGGTAGAGACATGACCAGATACTATGAAGTTACCAAGGTCAACGGCAAGCTGGTGCTGGTCAACGGCAATACAGGCAAGGGCGAAGGGGACAGTTCCCTTTCGGGCAAGGCAGGGACCACAGCAGATGTTGATGGTAAGACCCTTGGCAAGACCGGCAAGGTTACTGTTACCAATGTTCCTGAGAAACTGGGAGCTTCCAATGAGGTAAGCGCTACGCCCCAGGTTCTGGGGGCAAGAAGAGCTCCCACCGGTGATGATACCGATGTTTACAGGAGAATTGTAGTGATGATGTTTGCTGTTTCAGCCCTGATGCTGACTCTTTCCAATAAGAGAAAAACAGCTGAAAAATAAATTCATAAAGTGTTAAATTCACGAATAAAAATGTCGATAAGATTAATGATAGATTTCTTATCGACGTTTTTTTTGTTGCAAAAAATCAGAAAAAATGCGGGGTTGGAAGGTTATGAGACCAGGTTTGAAAAAGATTTTCTCTGTTGTCCTTATCGTAGTAACTATTTTTTCCTTTGTTTTTCCCTTTGGAATGATAAAGAAGGTGGCGCTGGCCAAGGACGATCCCTATACTCAGCTTGCCAAGGGCACCACTGTCTATAACGGCAAGGATTACAAGGGTCAGTATAATCCACTTTTTTACTACCTGAATTATGAGGATTTAAGGCAGGCTTTCGGCACCGATGCTGAAAAGCTTATAGAACATTACGTTATTTTCGGAATAAAGGAAAAAAGGGTCGCTAACAGGCTTATAGGAGATAGCACGGACTACATTGTTCCCACCGGAAAAGAGGACGTGGTAGTTGTCCAGAAAACCACCCATGACAACGGCGGAATGACCTATGCCCAGGAGATTCAGGCAAGAAGTATTGCCAAGCAGATCGCCGACAATATTAACGCAAGAGCAGCGGCAATAGATGCGGAAAAACAGGCTGAGGCCGATGCCAAGAACAAGGGCAAGGATAACAGTAAGAAAAGCTCCGGTAAGTCCAAACAAAAGGAAGTTGAGAAGGTAAAGGACATCGAGAAGGTTGCCTATGCCTGCGGCATTGTAAAAGCCTATTGCGATATCGGAACCTATAAAACTGAAGGCCAGATCTACAGAACAGCCTATGGAGTATTTATCGGCAGGGAGTATTCCTGCGCAGGTTCCACCAGGGCCCTGGGCCTGATCCTCGATTACATGGGAATCACCTGGTACCACAAGAACATCAATCAGTGGGCTGACCAGTGGTGTCAGGTAATCGTTGACGGACAGGAGGGCTTCGCAGATCCCCTTCTTTCCCTGGCGGGCTATGGAAAGCATCCCAATGAGGGCGGAGATGCCAAGAAGTCATACTCATATGCCTCTGTAAGAAAGAAATTTGACGTTTATACACCGATTATCAGATAACGTGGAGTTGCAGACCGATGAAAAGAGCTCGGGGCTTATACAAAAGAATATTGGCATTTGCGATGGCTCTTTTTCTGGGGCTGGCACTTTGGCGTCCGGTTCCCGCAGAAGCTTTTTCTGTGACGGTCATAGATTCCGCAACCTTTAACTGTGACAGCAGGATCACCACTGTCCATATAGGCAGTGATGTCACTGAGATCACATCCGGGGCCTTCAGGAATCTTATAAATCTAAGGTCCATAACCGTAAGTGAAAATAATCCATATTACACATCCTTCAGCAACTGCCTCTATGACAAGGAGATGACGGAGCTCTTGTGTTTCCCTGCGGCCCTTTCCGGCGCCCAGATTCCACTGACGGTGGTTTCCATCAGGGAGAATGCTCTTTACGGCGTTGCAGATGCCTTAAGGAAGCAGATAACCGCAGTTATAGAGAATCAGGCAATGGATGGTGCCACCCTGGAAGAGATTCCGGGAGAGCATTTTGTCCATACCGAATATGGCCTTATGTGGCGGCTGGCAGACGGATCACTGCTTAAGCCCAAGTCCGATATCATGAAGCACACAGCGGCCGTAATAGAGGCTTGTACCTCTAAAAATATGAGCCAGAAGCAGCAGCTTAAGAGATGCTTTGATTTTCTTGTGCAGGCTGTGGCCTATGAAAGGAGCATGGAGACTCCCACAGGCAACTGGACCGGTAGCTACGCCGTGGATATCTTAGAGACCGGTAAAGGCAACTGCTATAACTACGCAGCAGCCTTTGCATATATAGCAAAAGGCCTTGGCTATGAGACCAAGGTATGTACCGGAACGGTCACATCTTCTCTTGGGGGAAGGACGCCCCACGCCTGGACCGAGGTGAAAATGGGAGATGAGTGGTTTGTATTTGATGCGGAGATGCAGGACGCCAAGGGTAGCGGCTACTACAAGCAGACCTACGGCTCTTACCCAGCCAAACCGCTGGAAAAAGCAGCAGCATATACCATAATTTATTAGTTTTCAAGGGAGAGAATTTTATGAGAAGATTGCTAGGAATTGCAACCGTCATAATGGGAGCGGTGTTCAGTGTGTTTGTGCTGAACCTCCTGCTGTACAGCCTTGTTCCTGTATACAGGGGAGCACTGCTTATGACAGTCAGTTATCTTAGACGCGATATTCCCGTAATAGAAGTACAGAATGATGCTGATCTTCCTGATGAGGAACCTGTGGTAATAAATACAAATACCAAGGAGATCTACGATGAAGAGACAGCCCTTTCTCCTGTTTTTGAAAAAAATCAGGATGAAGAAATAAAAGCTGAAACAGAAAATTTTGAAAAAAATGAGCAAAAAAAGCCGGAAATTATTGAAAGAACATATTATGAGGACTGCGGAACAGGGCATGGATACTGGGTTATAAAATATTCTGATGGAAGTTATGGAATTGAATAAAAAAAGGCTTGCATTTCTCTTCCGGGCGTGATAATATAGAGAACGTCGTCGGGGTGTGGCTCAGTTGGTAGAGCACTATCTTAGGGAGGTAGGGGCCGCGTGTTCGAATCACGTCACTCCGATCAATTGAAAAGAACCGCAAATGTTGATTTCAACATTTGCGGTTTTTCTTTGTGCCCTTTTCTCACGATATGCGATAAAATATATATTATAGAACGTTAATCCGCAATCGCAATCAGGGAGAAATGCGCATGAAGCAGACTTTTACAGCTGATAATACCGGTATAGGTAAGGCCACTGAATATATCCGCCAGGTTTTGGATAATAATAGAATTAAGGGAAAGACCAACATAAAGACAGTGCTGGCTGCGGAGGAATCCATGGCTGAGCTGGTGGCTCATGCAGAGGAGGGCAGTGACCTGGTGGTTACTACCTACTCATTCCTGGGAACCACAACCCTTGAGCTGTCCGCCAGAGGAGAGGCTCTGGATATGCAGAAGACCTTGATTCCATCAGTGCCTGATGTGTGGGCTGACCCGGATACAAAGATGAGCACCTGCCTTCGCCAGCTTATCCTGAGCAACATGTACAAGGAGCTTAAGTATAAGCACAAGGACGGTGTCAATACCATACAGATGTCAGCCACCATGTCATCCCGTGCGCTGATCCTGACTCTCGGGGCCATGATCTGCGCTATGATTCTTGGAATCATTCTGAAGGCAGTAGCTCCCAAGGAGTTCCTGACTGCCCTTGATACCAATTTTCTTAGTCTGGTTAAAAATATGTACATGAATGCCCTGAAGGTAATTGCCGCCCCGGTGGTGTTCTTTTCCATCGTGGGATGCTTTTCCCATCAGTCCAATCCCTCAGGTCTTGGGCGAATCGGAGCAAAGATCATCGGTCTTTACCTGGTAACCACCATTGTGGCGACCATTATCGGAATCGGCGTGTTTTTCATTTTCCGCCCCGGCGATGCTGCCACAGTTGCGGGAGTCACCCAGGATGTATCTGCATTAACATCCCAGGCAAATGATATTTCCATCAGAGATATGATAACCGGCATTGTGCCTTCGAATTTCCTGGCTCCTTTTCTTGAGAGCAATATGCTGCAGCTACTGTTCCTTGCAATACTCACCGGTATTGCCATAGGCCTTATCGGAGATTACTCCGCCAAAATGGCCCAGTGGTTCGAGGGCTGCAATGAACTGTTTCTGAAACTGGCATCCATCATCATGCGCACCACACCTTTTGCTGTATTCTGCTCGATTTTATCCATGGTCATAAAGATAGGACCGTCATCGCTGATATCTGTACTAAGCATGTTCGGAACCTTCCTGTTTGGCCTTCTTATGATGGTTCTTGCCTACTGCATGCTGTTGATTCTATCCGGCTTTAATCCCTTGCTGTTCTTTAAGAGATATATTCCTACCATGCTCCAGGTCTTTTCTATCGCCTCAAGCAATGCTTCCATTTCATTGAATATGGAGGCCTGCAAAAAAGAGCTCGGTATATCCTCAGATGTTTACAGCCTGTCCATTCCTCTCGGTGCGACCATAAACATGGATGGAACCTGCGTGCTCCTGGCTGTTCAGGCTCTGACCATTGCGGAAATTTATGGAGTTCATGTCCCCGGCGGTGCGTTATTTGCCCTGGCCCTTTCAATCATATTGATGTCCATAGGCGCTCCCGGAGTTCCGGGCTCCTGCGTGATCATTCTTTCCATGCTGCTTTCCCAGATCGGCGTCCCTGTTGAGGGAGTCACCTTTGTTATGGGCGTCGGGCCTTTGTTTGGAATGTTTATCAGTATGTCCAACTGCCTCGGTGATGTTGTGGTGACCACGGCCGTGGCCAGGAGTGAGAAGATGATAGATCTGAATGTATATCAGCGTAAATGAATCCATAAAGCAGAGGATCATTCTGAAACAAGCTTCAGAATATCCTCTGCATTTTCTTTATTGACCTTAATATAGTCGCAGCCGATGTAGTGAGGATTGTCCTCTCCGTGGATATATCTGAGGGCTGCATCCACAGCATTGTGGGACTGTGAGATGTAATCGTTGAAAACAGTGCCTGAAAGAGAGCCGTCCAGGACATATTCAAGAGCCTGGGGCAGGGCATCAACGCCCACCACAAGGATATCCTTGCCGGGCTTTATTTTTGCTGCGTTAAGAGCTTCTATGGCACCTATGGCCATGGCGTCGTTGTTACAAATGATGAGTTCAACTTCCGGGTGCTGAACCAGGGCCTTAGTCACAAGCTGCTGTGAGGTTTCCGTGTCCCAGTTGCCCACACCGGTATAGATGCAATCCATGCTCCAGCCCTCGTGGGTCACGGTGGCAACAGAGTATTCGGATCTGTATCTGGCGTCGATATTCTCGGGAGCACCCTCGATGAGATAGTATTTGATGGTGCCGTCGCCATTTTTATCAAGTACTGCTTTGCCCAGGTCAAGGATGAGCTCACCCTGATAAATGCCTGACTGTCTGGCGTCGCAGCCCACATAGGTAATGTTGAGACCATAGTCCTCCCAGCGGCTCTCCTCGGAGGCCTCCGGCTCACGGTTGATATAGATCACCGGAACGCCCGCATTGGCAGCCATATCCGTGATGGTGTGAACGATGCCTGTGTTGACGGGATTGACGATGAGAGCATTATAACCCTGGTCAATAAGCAGCTCCACCTGATCCAGCTGAGTATCCTTGTTGTTAATGGCGTCATAAACTTTGACATTTTCTGAGGAAAAACCAAGCTCTGTCAGGTATTTGATTGTTTCTTCTGAAAAACGTGACATGAAATCATCACTGAGTGAGTAGATAAGAATCCCAATTTTTATATCAGAAAGGTTATTGCCACTTTCACAAATTGCGGCAGAATCTCCTGAAGTCAACATCTTGCGAACAGGTCCGCATCCCCACAAAAAAGAGAGAAGGATCACTAACAGTCCTGCGAAGACAAATATCTTTTTTTTCATGTTTATCCCCAATCAACTTTTAATCACAACATAGTATAGCAGAAAAAATCTGGTTTACATATTTTTTTTATGGAAATGCGTGATAAAAATCCAGGCTAAAATAAGCAGTACTACTCCCGCCCAGAGAAGATGATGGGGCTGAAGCCGGAATTTCTCTGCTTCACCCTTTTCACGGGCTTCCAGAGGATCCAGATACAGAAGTATTCCGGTGGTCATGTTGTGGGTTGAAAAGGTTATGGTCTCAGGTTCGTTGTCCAGATCCGGCAAAAGAACGCAATCCCCCATGTTGCTTATCATGATATAGTAGTTCCTGTCCTGGGACCGCAGGTAAAGGGGGATTTCCATTTCAATGAGGATATCCTCAGACAGGGTACTGATGGTTTCATAGGGGGCGTCCCCAATGGCTTTAGTGGCCGACATCTGTATATACATTCCGTCAGAAAGCCTGCCCACATGGGGTTCCTGCTTTTCTTTTCCCGCTGCGAACCAGCTCTTCAGCTCCTCGTTCTCGATATCTTCGGATATGGTAAGATCAAAGATGATATCGGCAGTCTGTCCGCCGCTGATAGCTTCCAGTTCCTTTTTTGTAAAGCCCGCATTAACAAAGCTGTTATAGTCATCGCACCGAAAGTTCGGGGCAACAACCTCAAAGCTGCTCTCTGAATTAAGGGTGATATTTACTGTTCCCTCTTCGTAGGAAAGGTGCGTGGTTTCGTGCATGGAAGCCTCCTGAAAATGCCGATATTCTCATAATTATATTACAACAATTAACTAAATATAGATAGGTTTCAAGGAATAAAAAAAGAGCAAAGAATTCATTAAGGAAATTCTCTGCTCTCTGATCAATATTCTGTTGTTAATTTAATTATTCAGCTGTTGAAGCTTCTGCAGCGGAGTCATTCTGCTCTAAAGAGATCTCTGTTGCTGAGGACTCGGCAGCTGCTGCTGCATCATCATTCTTTCCGAACTTGTTATAAAGAACTGAACCAACGATGGCTGCAACCAGTGCAACAACTACAAGGCTGCTGACGATCTTGGCGATCTTTCTTCTCTTTTTCTGCTTGGCGATTCTGTCCTTACGACCTGCTTTTTCTTTCTTGTAAGCGTCTATTTTTTCCTGACTCATAGCTTCCCTCAATCCTTTTCTCATTTTGTGCTATTCCGTAAATATTTTTCTCGGAACTGTTTTACATTATACTACATTTCCTTAAAAATAGATAAAATTAATTTGTGAAGATTTCTTTTTAGTTGTATCGTAGGGGAGAGGAAAATTTTCTATGAAATATTATTTTGCCCCAATGGAGGGGATAACCCTATATCCCTTAAGAAACATTCATAACAGTATGTTTGGCGACAGTATAGACAGATACTATACGCCTTTTATTACTGCTACCCATAATTTCCATTTTAAGAAAAGAGAAAAAAGAGACGCCCTTTTTGAGAACAGCCCTGCCTTTGAGAATGATAAGGACAGGATCTGCGCCCAGATCATGGCGGGAAGGCCTGACACCTTCCTGTGGGCTACTGTGGAGATGAAAAAGCTGGGTTATCAGGAGGTCAATCTGAACCTTGGATGCCCCGCACCGACGGTGGTTAACAGGCATAAGGGAGCGGGACTTCTTTTGGATATCGAGTATCTGGACGGTATGCTGGGGGAGATTTTTGACAAGCTTCCCTCCTTTGCTGATGGCGGAATCGATGTTTCCCTGAAGACCAGGCTTGGATTCTATGATGAGGACGAGGCGGAGAATCTTATGAAGCTTTATGCCA
>JAEEGL012261011.1_pt1 | contig 16290 bp, 16 predicted proteins | sample 9134231 | NCBI WGS metagenome assembly JAEEGL01 (sample SAMN16246548, study PRJNA631951) | gut metagenome | biome: gut microbiome; feature: rumen; material: fiber-attached | host: Bos | place: Iran: Karaj | collected 2018-10
CGATGCAGGCCGACCGAGTTCCGAAGAGACCGGCGTTGCGACGAGCGAGCAGACGGACGCAAATCGCGAAAGTGGAGGCGACTAATGCAGACAGTATTTATTAGATCCAAAGCCATTGCCGATGATCTGATCGCGCGTGGCTATCAACTTAGTAAAAATCAAGCACTCCGCGTTGCCGGAGCGTTTGTTTTTGATGCGGACAAAAAGCTCGTCGAGCTGCTTAAGTCCACATATAACAACGCCGACTATCTTATCGACCCACTCCAAAGATACGATCGGCACTATGAGGAGAACGTATGAGAAACGACAAGGCAATTATTGCTTGCGAAGCTCACGTCCTTGGCGACGCACAGCGTGTCAATTCCCAGTTCTCGCGGGTAAAAATTCGGGTGTGCTACGACGGCGTTAACCGTCATGGCGAAGTGATCTCCAAAGAGGCGCTCACTCGCATGGCGGAAAGCTCGTTGCGCAATGTTCCGATCGTCGGACACTATCTGCCCGAAGTCGACAACTTTGGCGGTCACGATATGGCGTTTGAAGTCGAAGGCAATGAGTTGAAGCTCAAGAATCTGACGCAGGCGTACGGCGTGGTCCCCGAGTCCACCGATTTCGTGTGGGAGACCGTGACGGAAAAGAACGGCTTTGACACGCACGACTACCTTACCTGCGACGGAATTCTCTGGACTGGCCGTTATCCGACAGAGTGCAACTGCATTCTTGATCACGGCATGAACCAGAGCATGGAACTGGTTGTGAACCGTTGGGGCGAAACCGCGGATGGTCGCGACGAAATTCTCGACGGCGAGTTCAGCGCACTTTGTATTCTCGGCAAGAGCGACGACCCCGACATCAATGTCGAGCCTTGCTACGAGAAAGCTGGCATTTCTTCTTATTCGCTTAACGACGCCGCTGCAGAAATCATGGAGGCGTATAAGGCGAGTCTTGAAGAGCCCGAAGTGAGCGACGAGGAAGAACCTGCCGATGCAGAAGAGGTCGTTGACGCCGAAGAGGTTGAGATGTCCGGAGAGGAAGCAGAAGAACCCGTCGAGGATGAACCTGAAGAGACTGCTGCGGACGAGCCCGAAGCACCTGCCGAGGGAAGCGAGCCCGTTGAAGAGGCGCTTGATCCAGAGCCCGCCCCTGATTACGAGGCGATGTATAACGAAGTTTCGTCGCAGGTCGACGCTTTGAATGAGCAGATCTCGGATCTGACGGCACAGGTTGCCAGCATGACGATCGAGCTCGAAGAGTTACGCGAGTATCGCCGCGGTGTTGAGGAAGCAAGAGTCGAAGCGGAGACGCGCGACGAATTTGCAGACCTCGATGGCGATAGCGAGTTTGAAGAGCTGATTGCAAAAGAAGGAATGCTTGCGGACAAAGAATCGCTGTTTGAAAAGTGCTACGCGTTGCGTGGCAAAAAGAACAAACCGCAGTCCAAGTCCTATCAGTATCAGGGTGTGCGCATCCCGATCGGAAGCAAGCATGAAGAAACTAAGAAACCGTATAACGGTTTGGTCGACGATTATATCGCTCGGCACAATAACAAATAACACACATTTAAGGAGAAAACTAAATGTATCCGGTAGTTAATATTGACCGTATGCATGGTACTGATAACCATGCTGATCTGCGCAGTGTTAAGTATGGCACGGTTGCCAACGACGAGTTTACTGAGGCAGAAATTAACAATGGCAGCATCGTTGTTCTGAGCGACGCGATTGACCATGAATGCTACAAGGCTGTTGCTCCCACTTCGAGCAACAAGTTTATTGACCTGTATCTGGTCGCATCTCCCGAGTACCTGCCGAACCCCCTCAAGCAGACTCTGGATTGCTTCACTAATGTCGCTGGCAAGTTCGCTCGTGCGTACAAGCTGATCAACGGCGACTGCTTCTCCATCACTGAAGATGGCGTTGATGGTGGTGCGGCTGCTTCTGTTGGCGCGGCAATCTATGCGCAGAATGGTGATGTGAAGCTGAAGGCTGGCTCTGGTGCGATCCAGATCGGCACGATCTCCCGTAAGGAAACCAAGGGTGGCAAGAATTGGCTCGTTATCGATGTCAAGGAAGTCATCGCGTAATTGGAGGAAGATATAATGAACGAACTGGTAAAGATTACTCTGGCAATCGCTCATAAGGATTTTGCTCAGTATAGCGCTGAGGACCTCGAAGGTACTCTTCGCGAAAAGCTCATTGAGCTCAATGGTGGCAGTGACAAGATGTCTCTGAATGCTATCAAGGCGTTCCGTCAGCATCCCGAGCTGTATGCATACATCGAAGATCTGATTGTGGCTCTGTCCACTGAAGCGCTCAGCGCGAATGACTTCTATGCAAACATGGTCGACCAGCGTAATATCGCGGCTGGCGATGAAATGATCTTCCATGTCCGCAAGGGAGCTCACTATATTGTGGCTAACTGCGCTCGTGGTACGCAGGGCATTCGCCGTCAGCGCATCGAACAGGACAAGGATGTTGTTCTGAGTCCTGAACCGCATGCTGTGAAGGTTTACGATGAGCTGGTTCGCCTGCTCGCTGGCAAAACTTCCGCAACCAAGATGGTTGAAGATATCAGCAAGGCGATCTATCGCGCGATGCTCAACGACGTGTTCGCGGCATGGAACGATCTGACCAGCACTGAGCTCGGCGCTACCTTTGCTCCGGCGGCTGGCACCTACGACGAAGACACTCTGCTTGCTCTGGCTCAGAAAGTTTCTGCGGCAAATGACGGCGCTGATGTTTACTTCGTGACAACCCTTGCGGGTGCTCGCGCAATCAACGCATCCGACGCATCGGAAATCGGCAAGACCGACATCTACAACTACGGCTATCGTCGTAAGTGGAACGGCATCGATGTCGCGATCGTTCCGCAGCGTTTCCAGGAAGGCACCACGAGCTTCATGTTCAACGACAAGGTCATCGCGATTCTTCCGAAGCTGGATGAGAAGCCCATCAAGCAGGTCATCCAGGGTGAAGCATTCACGAACATTCACAATCCGGAAGACAACGCAGACCTGTCCACTGACGTTGTGACGATCACTGCGTGGGCAACCGCGTTCGTGACCGGCGCACAGTACGGCAAGTACACGCTGTCCTAATTTGACAGAGAGGATTCAAAGGATATGAATAAGGATAAAAACATTGAAACAACGGGGGCTGCGCAGGTGGCCCCCGCTCGCAGATCCGCTCCCACGATCCGTTCCAACGAGGAAATTCTTGTTTACAACGGATTCTACGGCACGCTCTCGTATAGATCGAAGCGTAACGGTCTCCCCCTCCTTTTCCAGAACTTTGGGGATAGTGACTATATTCCGTTTGGTGAGCTACAGACCATGCGTGCGACACAACCGGCTTTCTTCCAGAACAACTGGATTCTGATCGAGGATGAAGATGTTATCGAGGCGCTCGGCGTTGGCAAATATTATCAGAACTCGCTGAGGATCAATGAGTTCGACGGCGTGTTTGCGAAGACTCCGAAACAGATTACGGAGTTGCTTAACAAAATCCCCGCAACGCAGAAGACCGTTTTGTATCACATGGCATGTGAAAAGGTTAAAAGCGGAGAGATCGACAGCAAGAAAAAGATCGAGGCACTTGAGAAAGCGTTTGGTGTATCGTTCGAGGAGGACTAATGACTTCTTTTGATGCAGTGTTTGATATCGCTCTCTGGAAATTTCGCGACAGAGACTTAGTGGATTATGCCGACGAAGATCGCGAAACCATTATGACGCGATACCTCCTCCCCGCCGCGTCGCATGCGGCAGCCGTAACTGGTGATCCGACGTTCGACATCGACATGGTAGAGCAGACATTCAAGGGAGACCTTACAAACGAGCAGATCGATATTGTAGCAACCGGCATGGCGTACGAATGGTACAGCCGTAAGGTCCTGAATTCCGAAACAATCCGTAACCGGTTGAGCAACAAGGACTACTCAAATCATAGCCCCGGCACCTTGCTGGAGGCTATGGTAAAGCTCAGAGCACAACTCAAGAGCGATCTTGACACGAAGCTAATTGAGTATTCCTTCCGCAAGGGGGATGTGTCGACATGGAGAGCACAGTAACCGCATATCTCTCACGCCTCAAGGATCGCATTTATTATCTGCTGGTATTGAAAGAGCGCGAAGCGAACGGCGAGGATATTCACTTTGCTGAGCATGCTATCGCCATGTCTGAGCGTATGGTTGGCGCCCTTGCTCGATATCCGATGTTGACAAGATATGATGGCTTTGCCGATGCCATTGATGCCGTCGCGTTCTGCGCAAAACCCGAACTCTCGCTACAGCATGTTCGTACCCATATTTTGAACTCCATTAACGACGTTGATCGTCTAATCGCAAAGTTGGAGGAAGACGCATGACGAACTGGGATTTGTACGACCGTGACATCAAGTTTCGCGGCGACACGCGGCGTGACGAAGAGATCTATAATGCTCAGTTTGATTTCGACGAATATGGGCCAGACCACCCGGGCTATCAGCAGGTCGAGGTGCGTGGCAAAACGTACGGCGTATTACTCCGGTCTGGCGACGAGGGATACTTAAAGTCCTTCCATGCAAAGTACGGGTCCGATATTAACCTCGGCGACGTTATGCTGTTTGGTGGCATGCATTGGCTCGTCATCGACATGGACTTCACAGACCCCGTGACGCGTGTGGGCAAGATTCAACAGTGTAACCGACAGATCCGTTGGCAGAATCCGACCACGAAAGAAATTATCTCGCGTTGGTGCACAGCAACGAAGCCGTATTACAGCAACCTTGCAGATGGCACAAAGATGGATACGTCGAAGCGCGAGTATAAGATCCAGTTGCCGTATGACAGCGAGACATCGCAGGTTGGCGTAGACAAGCGCTTTATGCTCGACATCGTAGGCGGCGTGCCGCAATGCTATCGTCTTACATCGCACGACTTGACAACTCGCTATTACAACGACATTATGTGCGGTTTTGTTATCTGGAATGTTGTCAGCGATAACTATGTCGAAGATCATGACAATATTGAGCTGATGATCTGCAACTATGAGGGCGCGGAAGATCCCTTCCCGTCCGGAGGGGGTTGGATCTAATGCCGTTTTTATCTGAATTCACCAAATATAAAAAAATGATCGCGAAGGCAATTTGTGAAGACACAGCTTGCGTTTCGCTGATTACAAATACAGACACCCCGACGACCCCGAACTATGACTTGATTGAAAGCGTTAATTCTTCGGGCAGATCTCGCCGCGCACAGGTACATCTTTATGACTACCTGCCCGGCACAGAGGAGGTCGGTGAGGTCCATGTGTGCGTGGAGATTGAAGAGTCGCGTGTTATCAATAGCGCGGTTGCACGCTACGAGATCCATGTATACATTATCGTACCGGAAAACATGATGGTTATGTACGGAAAGATTCGTCGCGACGCGTTAGCGGCGGCGATCGACAACGTGCTGAATGGACGGACTGATTTTGGCTTTGGCAAGCTGACACGCGGCGTTGGCGGTGGAAATTTTCTCGCAGTCAACAAATGGCGTGGTCGCGAGCTCGTGTATAAGATCGAAGATTATAACCGTATCGGCGGTCGCCTGTGAGTCAGGACGTCAAAGATAAGCTTGGTATTTACTTCGGGAAGCCGTTTCAAATCAATAGCAAGATATCAATTCGCCAGCCGACACTCGGTGAAATCATTGAGTTCGGCGAGGCGAATTTCTTTCAGTTGATTTCTTGTGCGACGGCGATTTCTTCAGAATACAAGTCAATGCTATGGGACGCTGGTATTGATTACGAGTCGATAGACGACTTCTGCATGTTTAGCTGGTTGATGACAAGGCAACCGTTGGAGAGGACGCAGATCTTATTTGGAGATTTGGACTTCACGAAACTGAAGCCCGTTGTTCGCGAAGACGGCAGCACCATTCTTTTCGACCCAGAGCAGGATGTCATTATTGATTTCAACCTGCACCGGCGCATTGTCGAGTATTTCAAAGATGCGTACGGCATCGAGAAGAAGCCCGACAGGGCGGCGAATGAGCTGACCAAGATGAAGCTGATCGAGCTCGACCGCATGGATAAAGAGGATGCGGCGCGCAAGCCATATCGATCCACATTACAGCCCCTCATTTCTTCATTGGTAAACCATCAAGGTTTCAAGTATGACATAAGCGGCGTGCAAACGCTGACGTTCGGACAGATCATGGACGCGGTACAACGCCTCCAGATCATACAGACCGCGCAATCACTTATGCAGGGCTCGATGTCTGGGTTCTGCGACACGAGCAAGGTTCCAAAAGATCTTTGGGACTGGACTCGCACAATCAAAAAATAATTAGGAGAAATCTATGCGTAGAGATAAAATTATCGATCGCGTTATTCGTGCGTACGTTCGCAATGTGAGCACCAAAAAGCTGAAGTTCATGATGGACCAGTTGAAGGATGTTACGGCGAAGGCAACGACTGAAACGCAGGAAGTTAAGGACGCATTTGAATCGCTCATCACTGAGATTCCGCGCGCAAAGGCTTTCGAACTTTCTGGCAACAACGCACTGTACCACATGGACATGCAGGCTGAGCAGTACGGCACGAAGGTTGAGTCTTCCGACTCCGCAACCACCTTCCTCGCTCCGTGCGCGGAAGAGCTCAAGTATGCCAAGGGTGACACCTCCGTCACGCTGTCTCACACTCCCGCAGGAACTGGCGCGGCTGGCATCCCGTTCATCTACACGCTGGTTGACGGCGCAACTGATCAGACCTTTGAGTATGCGGCGTCTGCGGCTGCCGACAAGTTCACCTACAGCGGTACGACTCTGACTCTTCCCGAAGGTCTCTCGACTGATGAAGGCGGCACCATCCTTGCAGTGTATGATTACACCGCAAACGCCGAGGATGTTGTTAACAAGATTGACAATCAGGGCGATAAGTTCCCCGAGATGGTGAATGTTCTTCTTGAGGTCCTGTTCCGCGACACTTGCGATGATACGCGCAAATCGTTTGGCTATGTTGAAATGCCTCGCGCGAAATTTGACGGTAATGTGGATATTGACCTGTCTCCGGAGGGTAACCACCCGTTCACGATCAAGGCTTACAAGGAATATTGCTCCAACAAGCAGTCCCTGTGCACTTGGTATATTCCGGAGGGAGAGGCGGACGCTGACTAATGTCTAAATCTGCTCAAGCACCCAACAGACATTGCCAGACTTGCGGAACACCGTACTACTTCTGTAACTGCCATCATAACGCGGACAAGTTCCATTGGAAAATGAATTGTTGCACTCCGCAGCACTTTCAGATTTTCATGACGGCACTTGACCTACGTGACGGTATGATTGACGCGAAAGAAGCGAAGACGTGCCTAAAGCGCATTGGCTTCAATAAAAGCGATTTGCGGTGGTGTACCGAACCTATCGCCGGTATTTTGGCGTCGGTCTTTGAACAGAAGAAAACGGAGCAGAAACAAGATGTCGAGGAGGGCGAGTAATCGCCCTCCCTTTCTACCTATATGAAAATAATTGCTTTTGATCAGGCGACAAAAGTAACCGGGTACGCCGTAATTGCCGACGGAAAGTTGTTGCGCCACGGCACACTCACAGTAAAAGCGTCGCTTGATATCACGTCCCGCATGTATTGGATGATAGACGCCATCTGCGAACTGATTACATCCGAACAACCAGATGCTGTGTTTTTTGAAGGCGTAGAAGGCGTAAAAAATGAACGCACCATGATATATCTCGCGAACTTACAGGGCATGTGTCTGTACGGCTCTCGGGCGGTCGGATATATTGCCAACACGATTGACGTTGCAACATGGCGGCACACGCTCGGTTTTACTATGGGACGTGGCGTGAAGCGTGGTGATCTAAAGACGCAAGCCGTGCAGTATGTACGAGACATATATTGCGTTGAGTGCGGCGATGACGAAGCAGAGGCGATCTGCATCGCAACCGTCGCGTGGAAAAAGAGTTTGGAATCAAAGGAGTAATAGATTTTATGTCTAAACAGAAAGAATCGATTAAGGTGCGCGGTATTGGCAAGATTGCATGCCGCCCGGCTCTTACATATATGGACGCAAGGCAGATTTGCGCTATCTCTGAGAGTTTCCCTTTTATCGAAGAAGTCGACGATAATGGCGAAGGAACTGGCAAGTACTCGTATAGCCCTGAAGCGGTCGAGTATGGCTTTTGGCTTGCTATGCTTGTAACCATGACGGATTACGACTATGAGTCGCGCGATGCTTGGGCCGACATACACAATACGGATCTTTCCAGCAAACTGTCGGTGTTCTACGCACCGTACATGAGCGAGTTGTGGGGTGGTGCAATGGAACGCGTTTCGCGCAAAGCAAAGTCGCTCGAACCGATGAATACGGAAGCGCTCTTCGACGGCGTAGCAAAGCAGCTCGAAGGCGTTGATATCGGAGATGTTTTAGAGTTGGCGCACAATCTTTCCAATATGGATGGGAAGGAAATTGTGCACGCGGCAATCGAGACAGAAGTGCCGTAAGGCGGTGCGTGTATGGCTGGTTTAGAGTCTGTTCTTCGTGATTTTGTATTGAAGAATCTGAGTAGCGAACAAGTCAGCAACGCAATTAAGAAGTCGAATGTCCCGTTATCGCGTTATACAGACAAATCATCTGAAAGCGAAATGCTTGACGCGGCCGGTTACTTTTCCCAGCTTCTATTTAACGCACAGCGATCGGCTTATCGCGCCGAGGGTTTAAGGGTAACCAATATACCATATCCGACCATTCGTGGTTTGAGTAAAAACGGAGACACTTTGACTATTCGCGTTGAATATCGATCGGACGATTTGCACAGAGACTCGTGGAGTCCGAATTACCCGGACGGCGTGACCAATATCATGGCTTTGCTCAATACGGGATACACGCTGACATCTAAAGTCACGCCATATAAAATAGCTGAAGAAAATACAACGGTCTTCGGAGAAACAGTGACGAAGGGACATCGCATATATGCACGTCGTCACAGAGAAGCAATGGGGTTTATAGAAGCCGCCATTGACCAGTTTAACGCATCTAAATACGGTAATAAGTTTGTAATTACCCCGGATGCATCATTTGGAGGTTAATTATGGACGGTTTTCAGGGATTTACAATTACATCGTCTCAGGGCGTTCAAATACCAGTCAACCTCGTGCTTGGTGCGGATAACGCATCCGCCAAAATCGAAGCTCTTATTGCTGATTTACAAAAAAAGTGTAAGCTAACGCTCAATATAGATACGAGCTCCATTCAGAGTGCAACGGCTGCGGTCGCGAATCAAATGGCGAAAGCTACGCGAGTGACTCGCGGTTCGACATCGGGCGACGAGAATGCATTGCTTAGACGTTTGCAATCGTTTGAAAATGCGCGTCAAAAGATGCAGTTACGTCTCGGTGATCTCGGGAATGGGAAAACGACCGCCGAGTATGAGCGCTTTGTGTCGCTGCTTGACCAGGTTCGAAGAAATGGCGGCAAAGGGTTTGAACAGCTTACGAGCGCAAGCATTGATGCGCAACATTCCATTCAAAACCTCAACAAGGAGCTTCGAGAGGCTCAGAGTCTTGCAAAGCTACGGCAAGACTTAACCAACAAATTAACTCCAGAATGGTTTTCTAATCAGCAAGGCAGATTGAATACTCAGTTTGCGAATGTTGATCCAGCGATGGCAACAAATGTCCGTGCCGCACTTGAGCAATTACGTCAGTTTGGAGATGTCGCAAGTCTAACAGACGATCAGCTCAAGAGTTGCGCGGCCGCACTTGAGCAATACAATCGAAAAGTCGCGGAAGCTGGTGCAAACAACACTTTCACAAAATCGGCACAAGATCAGGCAACCGCAATTGCAAACCTTAAGGCGCAGTACGAGGACTATATGTCCAAGTATGGGCAAAATCTTTCGCGCAACCTCCCGCTGCTTGAGAAGTTCCGCAAGTTTGGTGTTGATCTGTCGAGTGGCATGAGCGACAATGATGCGACGAAGCGATTTGCTGAATTGCGAGAGGAAGCTAAAAAGTCTGGTGTTGAGGTTGAAACGGTTCGCCAGAGAATGAACCGTCTCTTTGGTCAGCATTTCAACACCGCGCTGATCATGCTTGCCATCCGCGGCCTGCGCATGGCTTTGCGTCAGCTTTGGCAGGACATTAAAGAAGTTAACGAGGCGCTCGTACAGACGCAGATCGTCACAGGTCTATCTGGTGCGGCGCTCGAGGCATATACTGATAAGGCTTATGCGGCGGCTGGCAAGTCCAAAGACAAGATAACGAACATCTTGTCCGAGGCGACCGCGTACGGACGTCTTGGCTACGACTCAGAACTCTCTGTACAGCTTGCACAGTTGACGTCAATGTATAGCAAGCTTGGTGCAGTCGAAACATCCGAGGCAACCGACGCGATCACTGCGCTTATGAAGGCGTTTAATCTGAAGAACGCGGATGAGATTGAAGCCGCGCTCGACAAGATGATTTACGTCGGCAACAACTTCCCTATTTCCGCTGCTGGACTTGGCGAAGGCTTGAATAATGCGGCGTCGGCACTTAGTGCCGCTGGCAACTCGCTCGAGCAGACCCTTGCGTTGCTTATGGCGGCGAACGCGACCGTACAGAATCCGGCTAAGTCGAGTACCGCAATGCGCACCATTACGGCGCGTATTCGCAACACCAAGGCAGAGCTTGACGAACTTGGCGAAGATCTTGATGAAAAGTACAACACTGTCGCCAAGTATCAGCAAGAATTGCTCGGTTTGACAGGTGTAGATATTCTTGACGAGACTGGAAAGAACTTTCGAGCAACGTATGATATTCTGAAGGACCTCGCGGATGTTTGGGGAACACTGAATTCGACACAACAGGCGGCTGTCACGACAATGCTGGCTGGTACGCGTCAACAGGATATCTTTGTTAGTTTGATGAAGAATTTCCCGTCTGCAGAAGAAGCTATGGCCGGAATGGATGATGCGGCTGGGCTGATGGACGAAAAGTTCAAGGCGGTCGAAGATTCTATCGGCGGTTCACTGAGCGAGTTAAGTAATGCGTGGAGCAAGTTTAGCAACACGTTGCTGAATTCTGGCGATGTAACCGCTTTCATTAAAATGATCACTGGTATAGTAAAAGCGCTTACCAGTTTAACAAAGGTGTTTGGTGGCGGCACGCTTATTACCGGCGTGTTGTCTTTGACTGTGCTAATTAACAAATTCAGGCAGTTTGGTCAGATCTACCCGCAGATGCAATCGGTAATTTCTACCCTAAACGGGAATTCCGGTTTGCATAGCATGACGCTGAATCAAGAGCAGATCCAAACTGCGGCGACTGCTTTGTCTGGATACACAAACGCACAGCAGCGTTTGATAATGACACAGGCCGGAATGTCTGTAAACGCTCAGAGGCAGGTTCTTGAGTTTCAAGGAATGTCAACGGCGGCGCTTGGAGCATCTGGCGCAACATCAACATTGGCCGCAAGCTTCGATGGGCTCAAGGCAAAATTGACTGCATTTGTTCAAAGCGGCAATATCTGGATTATGCTTCTTCAGGCTGTTACGATGATCATAATGGGCATTGTGAACGCCGTTCGACAGAGCAATCAGGCTGCCGAGCAGGCGGCAGAAGAGGCAAAGCAGAGGGCTCAGGAAGCTCAACAAGCCGCTCGCGATTCGATTAAGGCGACAAAGTCGGCGGTCGACTCACTTGGGGCTGGCGGAAAGTCAGCGAGCGATTACAAGGATCGGTTGATTGATCTTGCCGGCAGGCTTGAGGTCGCAACAGAGGGCTCGAACGACTATAAGACAGCAAAGCTCGAGCTTTACTCTGTTCAAAATGATATCATTGAGCAATTCGGCGCAGAGTCTGGTGCTATTCGCGGAGTAACTGAGGATCTGCGTGATTACGCCGAAAGACTCGACGAGGTACAGTCTCGGTCGAAATATAATTCATTATTTGAAGGCGAAAACTACGCGGGATTACAGGCGGCGTTACAATTGTATGGTTTTACGCCGGAGGGCGAGCGTACAAAGCCTTCTGCTAAAGTCTCGATTAGTGATATGCCATTATGGGTTTCATTTGGTGCAGATTACTGGCTGGGATACATTCATAATTATGATGAAGAGGGCGCGATTGAAGATGCGCTAAAGAGTTTCCTTGGCGAACAAGTATCACAGTATCTGAGCGGATATGAGACATCAGGATATCGCGATAGAGAGACATACAAAGAAAGTCAAAACCTCTTGGGAGCGCTTGTAGGTGCTTATAGAGGTAAAGTACAAGAATATGTTGATGTAGAGTCTCTTACATTTGACGGCGATATTCGTAGAATCATAGATTTGTTGGAAGACAGGAAAAACTATCTGTCTCAAATTGGCTTATCTGACTGGGCGGCGCAAATATCTACCATCATAGGAGAGCTTAAAGAGAAAGCTGGAGTTACTGAGGCTGAATCGATATTCAATCGTTGGGCCGAAGGGATGATTAGATACGGAGACGCCAGCGATAAGCTTGGGTCACACTATAATGCATTCACGACCAGCATGTCCGCATATCAAGAAGCTATCGCATCTGGAAACCGACAGGACATCTTGTTGTATTTTGGCGAGATAATGTCCGCATATACTGACTTCGTGGATGTAGCGAAGGATAACGGTTATGAGTGGGCCGTATTATTTATCGATGGCGTCGTTGATGGTCTGAGCGGAGAATATGGAAGCGCTACGCTTCTCAAAGATTTATCTCATGGGTTCCTTGGAACCGGTAAGAATCTTGATGGCAGCTGGAATTATTCGCCCGGAGAAGACGACAAGCTCATTAGCACAACTGATCAACTGATTTTACGCGCTGGCAAAATGATGAGCATCGAAGATGCAAGAGCAGAGGGTCTTGAGTACGAGTATTCGCTTTACGATAAACTGAATGCAGCGGCAGAGCGATATGGCGTATCTATCGAAAGCATTCTCAAGCTTCTCTCCGTCCTTTACGGTCTTCCGATCGAGGGCGTCACGGCCACTACCGGTTACTCTTATTCTACTTTCCACAACAATGCTGGTTCCGGCTTAGATGTCAATGATCCGTTCAAAAACGAGTCCGCTCTGAAGGCAACGGGCGGCGTTGCGTCTGTTAAGGAGGCATCAGATAGGCTGTTTGACGCAGAGGCAACTCGTGATCGCATCGCAGAGGCGTTTCATAGCGGGGCCGAGATCGCTCAAGAAGATATTGACGCCATCAAAGAGTATGTCGGAGACACGTTTGAGGAAATCGACGAAGATGTTCTGTCGTCAATCGATAAAACGCTTGCAGAATCGCGCGAAGAAATTAGCACGAGCATCGAGGGCCTCTCTAACAGCGCCATCAAGTGGATGCAAGATAACGCCGATGATTTCGATATCGCGCAGTATATTGATCCAGATTCTGGAGAGATCGATTTTTCCGGCATTATAACTGCATTTAATGAGAGTGGCGTCGAAAATGCTGCTGGGGCTGCTGGCGCAAAGGCTGCGTTGTCATATCTATCGCAGTTGCAAACCGTTGGCGGTGCTTCGATCGCCGCAAAAATTACCGACGATGGTCTTGGATTTGTCACGCAATTTACCGGCGGCACTGGTAGTACGGTGTCAAATACGCCAAAGCGCGGCGGCGGAGGGCATCACTCGCACATCTCCGACGACATTGAAAATGTCGACCGGCTGATCAAACTGTTCAGAGAACTCCTCAACTACTACGATGAAGGGTCCGAGCAATGGATCGCACGCCAGCGACAAATCATCGATAAATACAAAGCCGGTGTAGAGATTGCTATGGCGGAATACGACCGTCTTATCAAGAAGGGCCTCAAGCAGACGGATGATGATGTTAAGAAGATCGTCGACACCATTCTCGAGTATCAGGGCGACATCTTTGAAGAGTCTGAAAAACTTTGGGAGGCCGTTCGTCAGAATCAAATTGATTCGTTGAAGCACTTAAAGGATCAGAACGATGCGTCGATCGAACTTGAAAAGACGCACCACAATCTTCTGTTGGAAATTCGCGGTGAGCGCCGTGAGCTCGAAGATGAACTTAGGGCGGCTCGAAACGCATACAGCGAGACCATGACACCAGAAGAGCTCGACGCGATGTTCTCGGTCGACGATTATTCGGAGCTGATGGACAAGCTTGCGAGCATCGAGGGTGATGCCATGTCGCTCTATCGCGATTATAAAGAACAGATCGCGTCCGTAAGCGAAGACGAGACCTACATGATCGAGCACATCACCGATGAGTTCAAGCGGCAGTATGACCTTAAGATGAAGGAGTACGAGATCGCGAAGGCGGAACTCGGAGTCGCTCGGGCACAGCAGGAACTCGAAAACGTCAAGAATGAGCAGACCGTTATGATGCTGATCGGCGGTCGCTGGCAGTGGGTGGCGGATCCGGAGAAGGTGCTTGAGGCAGAGCAAAATCTCGCCGACGCGCAACAGGAGCTTTCTGATGCGCAGGATGAATACGACTTCCAGAGTCTCATACATACGATGGAGGCTCAGTCAAGTGAGTACCAGCGTCAGATCGATGCGCTCGAAGCGCTGACATTCAGCATGGATGAGCTCGCAAACCAGATTCACCTGTTCAGCGACAGCGTATACAAAGAGCTGCTTTCGTATCTGAGTAAGATCGCGCAGGCAACATTTGAAAAATATGAAGGCGACACCGCCGTTCCAGAATTCGCAACCGGTGGTGTTATTCGTCGCGGCGGCCTTGCTGTGGTGCACAGTGGCGAGCCGATTTTTAGCACATATGATGCTGAAAAACTTTGGCGCTTCGTGCACGACCTTGACAGTACGCCGATCAATACCGATGGCGTCTATTCTGGGTTGGCAAGAAGAATGTTTACCGCAGACCCGACATCGTTCGGCGGAGCACAACCGGTGTCGATTGATAACAGTATCAATATACCGGGCGGTATCCATGTGAGCGGCGAACAGGCGCAGCAGCTTATCGCATTGTTGAGAGAAGTTGTCGCGCCATATCAGCCAAAAATATAAGAAAAGGGCGGTGAAATACCCGCCCTTCATTGTATCGCAGATCATCTGCGCTCAATATTATCAAAAATGACGGAGTGCGTAATGATATACAAACCTTATTCTTTGCTTCCGTCTGACCTTGAAGACGGCCGCAATGTTATCGACATCTCCAAGGATACGACCTTTTCATTTCTGGTCACCGGCACAACTCCGATCGACCGAATGGGGATACAGATCGGCGATCTGGATAGCACATCGCCAGTTGGCTTAGTATACGACTCTGCTTCCCCCGTGTATTACACAAATCTTGATGGAAGCGCAAAGCTTATAAGCATGACATTTACAAGCGAGAGTTTGCGCAACGCCGTCGGCACGTCGTCAGACCAGAAGTGGCGTGTTTGGGTCAGAGATATCAACAATGAACCGACGTTATCCGACTGGGTATTTGTGAAACTGCGCACTACCCCGTCTGCCAGTATTTCAACACCCACGACCGTGTCTACGAAATCGAACACCTGGGCGCTAAACTACACTCCGAGTGTTCCGTATGAAAATAGAGTCGTTGGAACTACCCAAACACAAATCAGGTCCATTCGCTGGAAAGTATTTGATGCGATGAATACAAAGGATGCATTGGCTGATACTGGCGAAATATTTGGATGTGTGCAACCGTCATACACGTTCGATGGCTTGATGAGTGACCATACTTATTACGCAGAAGTCTCTGTCGTCGATCAGGACGGTGTCGTTACAACGGCAACAAGTGATAATGTAGTTGTGTCATATCCGCAAGGAAACAGTGGTATTATGCAGCTCGTGTACACTAATGAAATACAGGATGTGGCTGGCGACTTTGTGCACGGACGCGAGGTAGCCCTCAGTATTTCCAACTTCTCTGGAAAAGAGGGAGAATCGTCCGGCGGAAAAGATGGCTACACAACGGTCAATATCGGGGACCCGACCGGATATGTCCTGAAGAACCATACGGGCAATTTGATTTCATGGGATGGTGCTCCGTGTGATAGCGATTCGCTGATGATCCGTGTCCGATTTACGCCTGTACCGTATATGCATGGTAATAATATCATGAGTGTATATGTAACAGACGATAGGTCGAAACGCGTTCGATATTCCATTTATTCTGGAGGCGGGTCCGGAACGATCTTCCCCACAGATGATTTATATCCTTCCAGCTCTCTATATCCGGCCGTAGGCGAATATTTCATTCGCGGATGGTATGAGGAACTTGTTGATGGATCGTGGGTCGAAGGGATTGGCTTTCTTGAATCGGTAGACATCAATCATTTAGCCGTTGATGACTTTGCTTATTTTGAGCATAATGTA
>JAEEGL012513284.1_pt1 | contig 16290 bp, 8 predicted proteins | sample 9134231 | NCBI WGS metagenome assembly JAEEGL01 (sample SAMN16246548, study PRJNA631951) | gut metagenome | biome: gut microbiome; feature: rumen; material: fiber-attached | host: Bos | place: Iran: Karaj | collected 2018-10
GATAATGAATAAGATAGTTTATATATTTATGCTTTGGCTGATATCTATTAATAGTATGTCAGCACAAGAAATAGAAGTAAAGAGTCAATCGATAGATGTTGGCCAAGTGAAATTTGACCATCCCGTATCTGTGGATTATGAATTGAAGAACACCACGAAAAGACCGCTACTGATAACGGAGGTTCAGATGGGATGCGGATGTACAACAGCCGAATATCCTCATCAATCGATACCAAACGACGAGAATTTCACTATTCGAGTGACATATGATGCTCGACAAATGGGACATTTCGAGAAGCATACGATGGTGTATTTCTATGGAATGGATGAGCCTTTGATGCTAACGTTGAAAGGAGTCGTGGTGGAAGAAATCGTTGATTTTACGGGTGATTACCCATTTAAACTCGGAGATTTATTGGCTGATGCACATAGTATTGAATTTGATGACGTGAATAGAGGTGATAGACCAACGGCAAAAATACACATTAAGAATCCTACAAGTGAAACCGCCTATCCATTTGTGATGCATTTGCCTAATTATCTTACCGTGGATGTCTCTCCTTCAAGAATATCCTCAGGACAAGGAGGAGAATTGACATTTACGTTGAATTCAACATTGTTGCCCAATGATGGACTTGCCCAAACGAATGTTTTCTTAGGAAAGAATCCTGGTGATAAGGTTTCCCCAGAGAAGGAAATCGGTATTTCTGCGGTACTTTTACCTGGCTTCAGTAATTTAACGGAATCGCAACTGAGAAATGCACCAGTTTTCCACTTGTCGACTACTTCTCTCAATTTAGGTAGCTTTAACGGAAAGAAAAAGTTGAAAGGCGAGATAGAAATAACTAATAAGGGAAAATCTCGTTTGGATATTACCGCTATTCAGATGTATACGATAGGTATTCAAGTGGAAATTGACAAGGTGAAGATTATGCCTGGAGAGGTGGTGAAGATGAAGATTTCAGCAATAGCAAAGGAAATTAAATCAACGAAAAGTAAACCTCGTATTCTCATGATAACCAATGACCCCAAACATTCGAAAGTAATTGTGGACATAAACGTGAAATAATGATTCAGATAGAAATAGATAACGAAAGTGGGTTTTGTTTTGGCGTAACTACGGCTATTAAAAAAGCCGAAGAGGAGTTGGCAACCTTTCATGTAAACTCAAACTTGAATCAAACTCTTTATTGTTTGGGCGATATCGTGCATAATGGAATGGAAGTGGAAAGACTTCATGCTCAAGGACTTATTACCATCAATCATGATGATTTGAAAAAGCTGCATGATGTCAAGGTGTTGCTTAGAGCACATGGAGAACCACCAGAAACGTATGAATTGGCAAGGCAAAATCATATTGATATTATTGACGCAACATGTCCTGTGGTACTTCAACTTCAAAGACGCATCAAAAAACAGTATGATAATAACCCTGATGCTCAAATCGTTATATTTGGGAAGAATGGTCATGCTGAAGTGTTGGGATTGGTTGGTCAAACACAAAGTCATGCTATTGTTGTTGAAAATATAGAAGATGTAAAAAGACTCGACTTTAATCGTGATATATATCTATATTCGCAAACGACCAAAAGTCTTGATGAATTTCATCGAATCATAGAGTATATTCAAGGCCATATCTCAAAGACGGCAGAGTTCAAAAGCTTTGATACAATTTGTAGACAGGTAGCTAATAGAATGCCAAACATTGCTAATTTTGCGGCAAAACACGACTTGATTCTTTTCGTTTGTGGAAGAAAGAGCTCGAATGGTAAGGTGTTGTTCAACGAATGTAAGAGTGTGAATCCCAATAGTTTTCAAATTGAGAGTGCTCAAGAAATTGACATGAGTTGGATTGAAGGTGTACAGACAATTGGAATTTGTGGAGCTACAAGTACACCTAAATGGTTGATGGAAGAATGTCGTGATTATATTTCTGAAAAAGTAACTTGATTTTTTCCAAAGTGTTACGATAACACTTTACAACCTTTATTTTGTGTTAATAATAATTAATTAATGCGTTTGCTTGTAACATTACACTTATTATTTTATTAATTTTGCGGCAAAATATTATTTTACGTATCATCTAATGAAAAGATTTGCTCTGTTTTTTAGTTTATTTATGCTTTGCCTTGTAGTTAAGGCAAATCCTGTAAGTCGTTCACAAGCATTAAAAGAAGCTAAAAGTTTCCTTGCATCTAAAGGCGTGGAAATGAATACTTCTGATGCTGCATATCGTGCTCCTCGTAAAGCCAATGCTCAAGAAGGTGAATCATCTTATTATTACATTTTCAATGTTGGAAATGATGAAGGTTTCGTTATCGTCTCTGGTGATGACAGAACCGAACAAATTTTAGGTTACTCTGATTCTGGTTCCTTTGATGAGGAGAACATGCCAGAACCATTAAAAGAATGGCTTGATGGGTATGCAAAAGAAATGGAATCTATCATAGAGGTAGATGCCAATGAATATGAATCATTGTCTCCAAGACGAGCACAAGAAAAGACAAAGAAATCAATTGCGCCATTGACAACAGCAAAATATGGTTCGGGTTATCCATATACAACAAATTTAACAAGATATGCAGTTGGATGTGCTCCTGTTGCTATTTCAATTTTATTGCATTATTATAAAAATGACATTTCAAAGTCATCTTCGTATGGATCTAAAATTGTTTGGAATAATTTACTTGATGTCTATTATGATTTACCTTCTAAGAATTATACTTCTGTTCAATTAACTGCTGTCGCAAACCTTATGAAATATACAGGATTAGCATTAAGCACCGATGCTAATGGCGGAACAAAAGTTTCAAGTCAAATTCCTGGATTAAGAGATTATTATGCATTTGATAAAAATATGACTCTAGTTGATAGAACTTATTATAATGTTGAGGATTGGGAAAATATTATATATCAAGAATTAGCTTGTAAAAGACCTGTTGTTTATAATGCCTATGACAATGGATATACTGTAGGTCACACCTTGATAGTTGATGGTTATGATAATAGCGGGCTTTTTCATATTAATTGGGGATGGGATGGTCAATTTAATGGTTATTTCCGTCTATCAGCATTATATCGATATGAAGCAGGTGCTAATGGAAGTCTAAATGTAAATAATACTTTTTGTATGCCTCGGTATCATTCTGCTTTATTGTATAGTGTTCCTAATAGTTATGGAAATGTTAATACAAGTAATAACATTTTATCTGCAGAAATAACTAGTGCTACTAATGCAACTATTACTTGTACATATAAAAATGAATCATGTATTTCAGGAGCCTATTCTTACGGTGTAGGATGCATTAAGGATGGCGAGGTTATTTTTTTAAAATCTCCAAATACGGTTAGTACATTATTAAATACACAAAAACTTACAGGAAAAAGTATCACTTTAACCTATTCTGATTTTAGTTCAGTAGGTTTATCTGAAGGAAATTATGTTGTAGTTCCTATGTATAAGTTTAGTGGAGATAGTGATTGGAAAGTTTGCCAATTTAACAAAGATAATAAAGTCTATGCTAAGTATTATAATAAAAGTATAACATTGAGCTTAAGTTCGGAAGCAAATTTGGTTGTTGATGATATAAATTTGGAAGGTAATGGCTTGGTGAAAAAAGAACAAAGAATTAAAGCCAGAATCGTTAACAATAGTAATAATGGCTATTCTGGTAATTTGTATTTTTTTGCTAGTACTACAACAACAAAAGAAGCACAAAGCAGTGCGATATTAAATTTGGGTAAAAATGAATCTATTATTGTAGATTTTCCATTCACTCCTTCTACGGCTGGAACATATAATATATGGATTTCAACAGATGTGAATGGTAACAATGTTATAAATAAGGCAAAAAAAATAACAATTCTTGGAAAAACTGAACCCTCTTTAAATATTACCAATGTTAAGACAAAAATAAATAAAAATTATGCAGGTCTTGTTAATAATTGTGATATAGTTTATGGTAATACATTGGATTTAACTGTAACAGGCCTTAAAAATGACGGTAGTTATCCAATATCTGCTTCATTTGTTGTGTGGTTAAGAAAATGGGATAGCTTAAAATCTACAAAATGGAATTCAAAAAGATTTGGTGAAAAGGGTGACAATGGAATTGCGAAAGTAGTTAATTTTGTTATTCCTGCAAAATCAACAAAAGATATTTCAATCATTTTTGATGATGTAACAGTAAACGACAAATATGATGTTAGGGTTGAATATAATTGGGATGTATATGGTTATAATACTAAAATAACGCTTACTAATCCTATTATTTTTTATCCTGGAGTTACCACTTGGAAAGCTGATGGAACAAGTACGTCTGTTAAACCTACGTCAACCGTAACTATTGGTTCCGATGTAGTTGCTGTTGATATTACTGATGCTGATACCGTTAAAACAATAACGCCAAATTCAAACCCGAATATTTTGTATTATTTGGGTGCAAACCAAAAAGTGCCAACAGGATTAACAAATAAAAATGTTGTTAAGGGTGATGTGGCTGAAATGATTACGCTTGTAGATAATAAGAATTTCTTTGTTCCTAAGAGATTTACAGCGAAGAGTATTAATTTCACAACTCAACCAAAGAAAGGCGTAAGTCGTGGAAACAATAATAATTGGACTACTATAGCTCTTCCATTTGAAGTTACTTCTGTAAGGAACACTACAGATAATGAGATAATAGACTGGTTCCACTCTGATACCGATACAGGTAAGAATTTCTGGATTAGAAAGTTTGATAGATTAGATACAAGTGATAATACTGTTATTTTCGAAAATGCAGAAAAGATGCTTGCTTATGAACCCTATATCATGAATGTACCTGATGATTATTGGGGAAAGAAATGGGATTTGCGTAATAAGAACATTACATTCTATGGTGAAAATGCAGTATTACATAATGAAGCTAATATTGGTACTAACTCAAGTTACTATAATTTTGTTGGTACGACATTGACTAAGAATGTTGATAATGGATGGTTATTAAACGATGCTGGTGATACATTTAAATATGTTATATCAGGAACGAAAGGAACTTCCACTATTGTTTCTCCATTCCATGCATATTTCATGCTGACAAGTGACTTCTATGATGGTTCTTCTGCAAATTCTGCAAAATCTTCATTGAAAATTAAATTTGATGGAGATGAAGATAGTACTACTGGAATTATGGCACCATTTGCTGCTGCTGAAAAAGTTGTTGATGTCTATAATCTCAATGGTGTGAAGGTTGCTTCCAAGAATATGAAAAATGGTTCTGTTGACATGAGTGACTTACCAAAGGGTATTTATGTCGTAAATGGAAAGAAGTTTATTCAGTATTAATTATTAATTTTGACATAAGATTAATGGCTGGTTCATAACGAATCAGCCATTTTTTATTCCATCTCCAATAATGTCAAAGTAAGTGATGGTACTTCCATATAGCGCAAAAAAAATCAAGAACGTTTCACAACGCTCTTGATACGAATTTTTAACTAACTTATTATCAACTATTCATTACTCATTACTTTCTGAGTGCAAAATTACAAATACTTTTCCGTAATTCATATCATTATGATAGGAAAAGTAACGTAAACGTTTACGACGCATAAATGACAAAATCAAATAATCATAATAGATTTTTATGGTTTATCAATTGATATTTCAATAAAAAAATGTATATTTGCATCATTATACTATGTGATGCATGAAACAACGTCGAATTTCATTAAAAGACTTAGCTAAGGAATTAAACGTAAGTATAGCTACGGTTTCTCGCGCTTTAAGAGGAAGTCATGAAGTGGGAGAGGAGATGACGCGTAAGGTAAAAGAGTTAGCTCAAAAACTCAATTATCGTCCAAATCCCTTCGCACAGAGCCTTCGCAAGGAAGCTCCACGTATCATTGGTGTCATCGTTCCCAATTTAGTCACTCATTATTATGCTTCCGTCTTAGATGGTATAGAGGAATATGCGTCACTCAACGGTTATTCTGTCATTTCTGCGAATAGCCACGAAAATCATGAGATAGAAAAAAAGGCGATAGACAACTTTATTTCCATGCATGTTGAAGGAATCATCGCGTGCTTGGCTCAAGATACTGTGGATTATAGTCATTTTGAGGAAATTCATGAGATGGGACTTCCTCTGGTGTTTTTTGCACGTACATGTTTGGCAGATAAATTCTCTCAAGTGGTTGCCAATGGAGATGAAGCCGCATACGAAGCTACTCAACATCTCATTAAATCGGGTAGTAGGAGAATTGCCTTTATCGGTGGCCCCAATCATCTCGATATGGTTCGACGCAGAAAACATGGTTATTTAGAGGCATTAAAAGAGGCTAAGATACCTATTGACCGTTCTCTCGTAGCATGTGATAAAATTGATTTTAATCTTGCTCGTGAGAAAACTATCAATTTGTTAAATAGTGAGAATCGTCCAGATGCTATTCTTGCATTCAATGACATTATCACTTATGCAGCTTTTGATGCTATCAAGTCGGTTGGTCTTCGTATTCCCGATGATGTTGCCATTATTGGTTTCACGGATGGTGATAGCGCTGCATTTGTCACGCCTCGTCTCTCTGCCATCATGGATCAGGCGCATGTGCAAGGCGTGAAGGCATGTGAACTACTCTTACGTAACATCAATGGTGATACGAAAATATATCGAGAAGTTGTTCCTATGATTCTGAAAATTAGAGAAAGTAGTGATAAAAGTAAATAAAAATATGAAAAGACTAACCTTATTAATTTGTTTGTTAACCCTTTGTACTATTATTTCGCAAGCCGGTAATCGTCGTTGTTTTGATGACGATTGGTTGTTTATCTTGGGAAATGACGATAAAATGTCGCAAGTAGATTATAATGATTCCCAATGGCGAAGACTTGATTTGCCACATGATTGGGGTATCGAGGGAGATTTCTCTGTTTCTAATCCATCTGGTGCTGGAGGAGGCGCTTTGCCTGGTGGTATTGGATGGTATCGTAAGCACTTTCAATTGACGGATGGCGACAAGTATGAGCGTTTTTTCATCGAGTTTGATGGCGTCTATATGAATTCCACCGTTTATTTAAATGGTCATCAATTAGGTTTCCGTCCTTACGGATATAGTTCTTTTGAATATGATTTAACTCCCTATTTGAATAAAACGGGAGACAATGTCTTGTCCGTAAAGGTTGATAATAGCGACCAACCTAATTCCAGATGGTATAGTGGATGTGGTATTTATCGTCATGTTTGGTTAACCATGACACATTCCTTGCATGTTGCGCATTGGGGAACGCATGTGGAAACTACCGCTAAAGGCAATGTAACGATAACCGTTGACCTAAAAAACGAATCATCTCTGACAACTAAACCAATGATTCGCCATACGATATTTGATGCTCAGGGTAAGGTCGTCTCTACAAAAGTCGGTCAGGCTACAACACAACAATTGAAAGTGAAAAAGCCCATCCTGTGGTCTATAGATAATCCTTATGTGTATCAGGTAAAGACCGAAATCATTTTCAATAAGCAAGTTGTTGATGAATATTATACCACTACAGGATTCCGTTCGTTTAAGTTTGATGTCAACAATGGATTCTCTCTCAATGGTAAATCCATGAAAATCAATGGCGTTTGTAACCATCATGACCTTGGATGTTTGGGTGCGGCTTTGAATGAAGACGCTCTTCATCGCCAATTAGCCATGCTTAAGGAAATGGGTTGTAATGCTATCAGGTGTTCGCATAATCCTCCTGCTCCCGAATTGTTGAACATGTGCGATACAATGGGATTCATCGTGATGGATGAAAGTTTCGACATGTGGCGACGTAGGAAGACGAAAAACGATTATGCTCGTTTCTTTGATGAATGGCATGAGCGTGATTTGACCGATTTGATTTTACGCGACCGCAACCATCCCAGTATCTTGATGTGGAGCATTGGTAATGAAGTGTTGGAACAATGGTCATCGGCAGAGGCAGATACGTTAACACTTGAACAAGCCAACCTTATTCTTAATGCTGGTCATGATGCCTCTACATTGGCCAAGGAAGGTGAGTTGAGTGTCAATTCTTTGCTAACCAGACATTTGGCAGAGATAGTACGTCGTTATGATACCAGTCGTCCTATTACCGCTGGTTGCAACGAACCCAATCCTAACAACCATTTGTTTAAGAGTGGCGCATTAGATATTATTGGCTTTAATTATCATCGGCAATGGATTAAGGATGTTCCAAACAACTTCCCCAATATGCCCTTTATCATGACCGAAAGTGTGTCTGCATTGCAAACACGTGGTTTTTACAAGATGCCAAGTGATTCTATTTATATTGCCCCCTCTCGTTGGGATAGGTCATTCACTGATCCCTCCATGATGTGTAGTGCATACGATAATTCTCATGCTCCGTGGAGTTCTACGCATGAAGAAACATGGGAAATCGTTAAGCATACTCCTTATTGTGGTGGACAATTCATATGGACAGGTTGGGATTATATTGGTGAACCCACTCCTTATGGTTTCCCCGCACGAAGTTCATATTTCGGAATCATCGATTTAGCTGGCTTCCCCAAGGATGCTTATTATATGTATCAAAGCGAGTGGACTGATAAGGACGTGTTGCATCTTTTCCCGCATTGGAATTGGATTCCTGGACAAACCATAGATATGTGGTGCTATTATAATCATGCTGATGAAGTGGAATTATTTATCAATGGTCGTTCACAAGGTGTTCGAAGTAAGAAAGACGATCATCAATACCACGTTATGTGGAGAGTTACTTTCGAACCAGGTGAAGTGAAAGTTGTCGCTCGTAAAAATGGTCTACAAGTGAGGGAACAGGTTATCAAGACCGCAGGAAGTCCATATCAGATTCGTTTGACATCAGATAGAACCCATTTGCGTGCCGATGGTAAGAATTTGGCGTTTGTTACCGTTGAGGTTGTTGATAAGGAAGGCAATTTGTGTCCTAATGCTGAAAACCAGATATTCTTTGACGTTGAAGGTGCTGCTACTATTGCAGGTGTGGATAATGGTTGTCAAACGTCTATGGAACGATTTAAGGACAATCATCGCAAGGCTTTCTTCGGTAAGTGTCTTGTGATCTTGCAATCTGCTAAACATCAGGGAAATATCAAGCTAACGGCTAAAGGTGTTGACTTAAAGGAAGCTACGCTCAACATCCCATGTAAATAATTGATTGAAGATATGAGTGAACCATTGGCAGAACGAATGAGACCACGTACGCTCGACCAATATGTCGGACAAAAGCATTTGGTGGGTCAAGGGGCGGTCTTGCGTAAGATGATAGATGCAGGACGTATTTCTTCCTTTATCCTTTGGGGACCTCCAGGTGTGGGAAAGACTACCTTGGCGCAAATCATTGCCAACAAATTGGAAACGCCTTTCTATACGTTAAGTGCGGTTACGAGTGGCGTGAAAGATGTGCGCGAGGTTATCGAACGTGCAAAAAACAATCGTTTCTTCAATTCCAATTCGCCTATTCTTTTCATCGACGAAATTCATCGCTTCAGTAAGTCGCAACAAGATTCCCTTCTTGGTGCCGTGGAGCGTGGTGTTGTTACTTTGATTGGCGCTACTACCGAGAATCCCTCGTTTGAGGTTATTCGTCCATTGTTGTCTCGTTGCCAACTCTATGTGTTGCAACCGCTTGAAAAAGATGATTTGCTCGAATTGCTTCATCGTGCCATTCAAGAAGATGTAGAACTCAAGAAGAAAAAGATAACGTTGTCAGAGACCAATGCAATGCTTCGCTTTAGTGGTGGTGATGCACGTAAATTGTTGAATATCCTTGAATTGGTGGTAGAGGCGGAAGATTCCGACGAGATTGAAATTACCGACGAGAAGGTTGTCAACCGCTTGCAACAGAATCCTTTGGCTTACGATAAAGATGGTGAAATGCACTATGATATCATCTCCGCTTTCATCAAGAGTATTCGTGGAAGCGATCCCGATGCAGCCTTGTATTGGATGGCTCGGATGATTGAAGGGGGCGAAGACCCACAATTCATTGCCCGTCGATTGGTTATTAGTGCGGCAGAAGATGTTGGCTTGGCTAATCCTAATGCGTTGCTTTTGGCAAATGCTGCCTTTGATGCCGTTATGAAGTTGGGATGGCCTGAAGGAAGAATTCCTTTGGCTGAAGCAGCGGTTTATCTGGCTACGAGTCCGAAAAGTAATTCCGCCTATTTAGGGATAGATACGGCATTGGGAATGGTGAGGGAAACTGGCAACCAACCTGTTCCGTTGCACTTACGTAATGCGCCAACGTCGTTGATGAAGCAATTGGGATATAGTGATGGATATAAGTATAGCCATGATTATCCTGGACATTTCGTAGAACAACAATTTTTGCCCGACGCATTGAAAGACTCTCGCATCTGGCACGCTCAACATAGTCCTTCTGAAGAACGATTGTACCAATGGATGTTACAATGTTGGGGAAATCGGTTTAAGGATTAGCAATGGTAAAGCATATATTTAGCCTTGCTAAACATATCGTTTAGCTCGTCTAAATGATATGTTTACGGTTGCTATTTATGCCTTTTAATCATGAAGAACCCTAAACGATGAGTCTTGCCTTTTTTATTAACCGATTTCATAACATAAAATCCCTCTTTCACATCACCAACGTTGGCCGTCTTTCCTTGATAAGGTTTCAGGGTTACCATTTTCCCTTGTAACGTTTCGATAGACACCATGTCAGCATCAAGTACTGAACCCTTTTCTGGTAATTCCACTTGATAGCCATCGCACGAAAGTAATTGCGCGGTTGGAACTTGCGTTATTGTAGGTTGGTTGCTTTGCAATGGTGTACTCTCATTGCCGTATCTGTCCATTGCCGTAACGGCAAAGTATTTTCCTTCAATGCTTTTCGAGAAATTCAATTGTGTATTTGTCAACCTTGTCGCTATCAAGTTTTTCCCGTTGTTAATGTCAACAGGACATTGATTGCTACTATATACATTATATAATATATAAGGTGCGTCGCTCTTGTTGATGCTTCCTCCCCAAGTCAGAGAGTTTCCTTGTATTTTCAAAGTTGTCGGTGGAGTAGGAGGAGTGACGTTTTCCCATGTCATAGGAGGGATAAGTGAAGGTGTAGGACAGAATCTTTTCGCAAAACTAAAAATACCCTTAGTGTCGTCAGTCAAGAATTTACCTCTAAAGTATGTATGCCCCAATCCGTATTGACGAAGCACTTCCATTTCTTGCGTAATGGTAGAGAGTTCCCAATTGCCTTCGCGAGGCGATAAGAAATAAATACCCAATCCTGGAGCTACGATTTTCCCATGACTTTGTTCTGCCCAATCAATCGCAAAGGGATAGAATTGCTCGCCCTTAAAGTACATCATAGGAAATAGTTCGTCCATCAATCCATCTCTCAACCAACCTTGTGCATCTTGACAACCTTTGCTATAAGCATTCCAACCATGCGACCAATAGCGTGAAAGGTCATCGAATTTGCCGATAGGCGAACAACTCATCTTCACCCAAGGCTTCAGTTGTTTCACCTTGTCGTGTATTGCCTTGACGATGTTCGTAATGTATTGTCTTCCTTGCGGTTTACTTACTTTCAGTTTCCACGTCTCTGGGTATCTTATATAGTCTAAGTGAATGCCGTCAATGTCGTAGTTTTGAGTGATTTCCTCACACATGTCAGCCAGATAACGAGCCGTTTGTTGGTCTTCTGGATTCATGAATCCCTCATCGCCAATCTTCTTGATAAGTTTCGGAAAGCGCTTTCGCAATTGCGAACAACCTTTTCCGTTCCATTTACCTACTGGCATTGTCACCACCCAAGCATGGATTTCCATCCCTCTCTGATGGCATTCGTCAATGGCAAATTGCAAGGCATCATATCCAGGAGTGATTCCTGGCTTTCCGCTCAAGCATCCGTCCCATGGTTCGTACATCGAAGGATAAATCACGGTACCTCTGATACGTGTCTGCAATAATACGGTATTGATTCCGGCTTCCTTGTATTTGTCGAGAATCATACGAAGTTCTTGCTTCTGTGCTTCCGTTCCATTTCCGTTGTATGAATATCGATGTGGCCAATCAAGTCCGCCAATGGTAGTCAGCCAAACGGCCCTTACTTCGTGTTTGGTTGTCTGAGCATGAACGTAAAGGTTGCAAGTCAACAACAAGATGAATATGGTTATTTTTCTCATGCGATTCTTCAATTGAAATGCAAAGATACGGTTTAATTTTCAAATTATTACATAAAAATACCGCATGATTGCCAAAAAATCGGATATTTAATTGTTTTACTCAAAATATTTTCTTATTTTTGGTGAATAATTAACACAAGAAAAAGTTTTTATCATGAAAAGAATCATCATAGCATTAGGATTGTTGTGTCTGACATCTATGTCATTTTCACAAGTTCGTACTGAGAAATTCATCAAGAATTGGGAGTTTTCTCGCGATAAGCAAGAGTGGAAAAAGGTTACCGTTCCTCACGATTGGGCAATAGATGGACCGTTCGACAAGAAATGGGATTTGCAAGTTGTAGCTATCGAACAAAATGGCGAGAAGGAAAAGAGTGAGAAATCAGGTCGTTCCGGAGCTCTCCCATGGATAGGTGAAGGTCATTATCGTACAACTATACAGATTGGAAAGACCGAAAATTCCGAATTGTTGTTTGATGGTGCCATGAGTGAACCTATCGTTTATGTAAACGGAAAAGAAGCAGGAAGATGGGCGTATGGCTATAATGCCTTCCATATCAATATCACACCTTATTTAAAAGTAGGTGAAAACAAGATAGAAGTGGATTTGAATAACGTGGAGGAGAGTAGTCGTTGGTATCCTGGTGGCGGTATTTACCGTCCCGTGAAACTCATATTGAAATCACATACTTCCATTCATGATTGGGGAACGTATGTGCGTACGGTAGAGGCCAATGCGAAAAGGGCAAAGTTGAGCGTAGATACACAGATAGATGGCGTTGACAATCAAGGTAATCTTGCCGTTGAGGTTTCCATTCTCAATCCTAAAGGCTATGTGGAGATAGCAGGACATGCTGACGTGAATGTTGACGGAAAGGTTCATCTCGATATGGAAATGAAAAATCCACAATTATGGTCGCCCGAATCACCTTTCTTATATAAGATGATTACTCGATTGTATCGCGATAACCAGGTGATAGATGAACAATCGCAAAACGTTGGCATTCGCACTTTGGCTTTTTCCAAGGAACATGGATTTCAGTTGAATGGTGTTTCCCGCAAGTTTAAAGGCGTTTGCTTACATCATGACTTGGGTCCACTTGGTGCAGCCGTAAACAAGGCAGCGTTGATTCGTCAGGCAAAGATATTGAAAGACATGGGTTGCGATGCTATTCGCACGTCTCACAATATGCCTTCTACCATGCAGATGGAGGTTTATGATTCATTGGGTTTGATGGTTATGGCAGAGAGTTTCGATATGTGGATTTATCCTAAATGCAAGAATGGCTACGCTCGTTTCTTCAAGGAATGGAGCGATAAGGATATTGAGAATCTTGTATTGAATCATCGCAACCACCCGTCGCTTGTGATGTGGAGCATAGGAAATGAGATTCCCGAGCAATGGAGTGAAGAAGGAGTGAAGATTTCAAGGCATTTGCAAGATATTTGTCACCAATTGGATCCCTCACGACCAGTTACGCAAGGAATGGATAGGGCAGAATCGGCTTTGAAGTCTGGTTTTGCACAAGTAATGGATATTCCAGGTTTCAACTATCGTGTTCACAAGTATGACAACAACATTAAGCAATTGCCTGTAGGATTCCTCTTGGGTTCAGAGACCGCTTCTACGATTAGTTCGCGTGGGGTGTATAAGTTCCCCGTGAAGATTTCCAATAGGGCAACCTATCCAGATGGCCAGTGTTCGAGTTATGATACTGAGTATTGTTCATGGAGCAATTTGCCCGATGCTGATTTCTACATGCAAGACGAGCGTTCTTGGAGTATCGGACAATTTGTATGGACAGGCTTTGATTATTTAGGAGAACCCACTCCATACGATGGTTATTGGCCTTCAAGAAGTAGTTATTTCGGCATTTGCGACTTAGCAGGATTGCCCAAGGATAGGTATTATCTTTATCGTTCGCAATGGAACACCGAAGAACATACCATTCACCTTTTGCCACATTGGACGTGGAAAGACCGAAAGGGACAAGTAACTCCCGTTTATTGTTATACTGACTATCCATCGGCAGAGTTGTTTGTCAACGGAAAGAGTCAAGGACGTTTGACGAAAAAAGCCAACTTACAACCATCTTCTTCCACGAGTGACAAGGCCATGAATGAGGAGTTGCTCGACCGTTATCGCCTCCGTTGGAACGACGTAAAATACGAGGCTGGTGAGTTGCGCGTAGTAGCTTTCGACAAAGATGGAAAGCCCGCAGGAATACAGATTGTGAAGACAGCAGGTGCTCCCGTTGCCTTGAGATTAGAAGCTGATAGAACTACTATTCAAGCAGACGGTGAGGATTTGGCATTTATTACCGTGTCTATGGTAGATGCTAATGGCATAGAAATCCCATTCGCTTCCGATGCTTTGTCGTTTGAAGTGGAAGGCGCTGGTTCTTTCAAGGCAGCATGTAATGGCGATGCTACTTCTATCGAACCATTTACCCAACCGCAAATGAAGTTGTTTAGTGGGAAGGTGGTCGTTATTGTTCAGTCTTCTCAACAAAAAGGAACTATCAAACTGACGGTTAAAGATCAAGACAATAAGAAAATTCCAAATGCAACAATTACGTTATCAACTCTATAATATGAAATTCGAATCTCTAAGGAATCTCTTAGGACTTGCTCTCCTTTTTTGTGCATTGTCTATTCATGCGCAAAAACGAAGTGGATATGAGTATCTACACGAAATGCCAGTATACGTTGACTCTATACAGGCAAGTCTCACTTATCCATTGGCTTGGAGAAATTGTCAGCAATCCATGTCTTTCAAAGAATGGAAAGCGAAAGCACGACAAAAGGTATTTGATTTGATGGGACCGCAACCACCTAAGGCTGATGATTATGCGATGAAGGTGGTGGCAGAGGAACAACGTGACGGATATAAGGCACAACGCATAGAGTTTAATCTTTCTCGTTGGTATCGAGTGTCTGCCTATTTGTTGATTCCTGATGGCAAAGGCAAACATCCTACGGTGAATCTCTTGCATGATCATGGTGCACATTTATATATTGGTAAGGAAAAGATGATAAAACCATTTGCTACGGATACGGCTGTTATCAATGATGCCGACCGATGGGTAGATAACTTGTATGAAGGTCAGTATATGGGTGATTATCTTGCCAAGAATGGTTATGTGGTCTTTTCTATGTATGCGCCACTTTGGGGAGATAGAGGGCGCAAGGAAGGAGTAGATCGCAATCGCTACGATATCATTGCCGGAAACATGATGATGCTTGGACGCGACCTTTGTGCATTCATGCATTATGATGACGTGGAATCTACGCGATTCCTCGCTACATTGCCGTGTGTGGATAAACGGCGAATAGGATGCGCGGGTTGTTCTATGGGAGCCTATCGTGCATGGATGCTTTCGGCATTAAGTGATGATATAAGTGCGGGATGTGCTATTTGTTGGATGATAACCACATCCGACCAACTCACGATGAAACATGGACGAAAGGAGAATGGCGGTTTTGCCAATTGCATTCCCATGCTTCGCAATTGGATGGATTATCCCGATATCGCTTCATTAGCATGTCCTAAACCGATGTTGTTTATCTCGGGAATGAAGGATAAGTTATTTCCCGTACCAGGAGTGGAAAAGGCGTTTGGCGTTATGCATCAAGTATGGGACAGTCAGAAGAAGGGAAGTAATTTGGAAACTTATTTGATAGACCAACCACATGAATGCAATCTTGCCAATCAAAAGGCTGCTCTTGATTTCTTTAACAAGTATTTGAAATGATACAAGAATATCAGATTCGTGTGTTGCCCGTTCAGGCAGCGTCTACGCAAACGATTATCGAGTATTTGGCTCGCGAAAAGGGACTTGATGCACGTACCGTGAAATCTTTGAGGGTGTTGAGACGTAGCATTGATGCGCGTCAGCGCACGATATACGTGAACTTATCCGTTCGAGCATATATTAATGAAATGCCAACTGATGATGAGTATGATCACACGGAATATCCAGATGTGTCGGGAAAACCTCGTGTCATTGTGGTAGGTGCAGGCCCTGGTGGGTTATTTGCCGCTTTGCGACTCATAGAATTGGGTTTGTGTCCCATCGTGATTGAACGAGGAAAGAACGTACACGATAGGAAAAAAGATATGGCTGCC
>JAEEGL013508928.1_pt1 | contig 16290 bp, 14 predicted proteins | sample 9134231 | NCBI WGS metagenome assembly JAEEGL01 (sample SAMN16246548, study PRJNA631951) | gut metagenome | biome: gut microbiome; feature: rumen; material: fiber-attached | host: Bos | place: Iran: Karaj | collected 2018-10
ACTGCTGAAAACAACAGTCCGTTTCTTATTTGGCCAATCTTGTCAGACAGATACCCAATTCACTTTTTGACTCAAAACTGTCTTATAGGTATTCGCCGAACACCGGCTCCCTTTTGCTTTATCTGACGATTCGGCAGTAGCTCTTCTTTCCTTTTCTGAGCAGCAGCCCATCGGCGGGAAGATCCTCCGGCCGATAAGCCTTTTTAATATCTGTGATCTTCTCTCCGTCTGCCGTCACACCGCCCTGCAGAACAGACTGTCTGGCTTCCGAACGGGTCTTTGTCAGACCGCTTGCGACCAGCAGTGTCAGGATATCGGCCTGTCCGTCCTTCAGATCCGCTTCTGTCAGCTGATAGCTCGGCGTATTTTCCCCGCCGCCGGCACCTGCAAACAGGGCTCGTGCCGCTTCCTGCGCCTTATCAGCCTCTTCCTGACCGTGTACCATAGAGGTCAGCTCAAAAGCCAGAATCTCTTTGGCGCGGTTCAGTTCACTGCCTTCCCACTTTTCCATCTCGCTGATCTGTTCCAGCGGCAGGAAGGTCAGCATCTTGATGCATTTCATGACGTCGGAATCGTCCACATTCCGCCAGTACTGGTAGAAATCGTACGGGCTGGTCTTTTTCGGATCCAGCCAGACTGCGTTTCCGGCTGTCTTGCCCATCTTCTTGCCGTTCGAATCCGTAAGAAGCGTGATCGTCATCGCGTGCGCATCGGCTCCCAGCTTCTTTCGGATCAGTTCCGTTCCGCCCAGCATGTTGCTCCACTGATCGTCGCCACCGAACTGCATATTGCAGCCGTAATGCTGGTACAGATAATAAAAATCGTAACTCTGCATGATCATATAGTTGAATTCAAAGAAGCTCAGCCCCTTCTCCATCCGCTGTTTGTAGCACTCTGCGCGCAGCATGTTGTTGACAGAGAAGCAGGCGCCGACTTCGCGCAGCAGATCAACATAGTTGAGCTTTAAGAGCCAGTCGGCATTGTTGACCATCTGAGCTTTTCCGGGTCCGAATTCAATAAAGCGCTCCATCTGCTTCCGGAAACACTCGGCATTGTGATCGATATCCTCCCTCGTCAGCATCTTCCGCATGTCCGTGCGGCCGGAGGGATCACCGATCATCGTCGTGCCGCCGCCGATCAGAGCGATCGGTTTGTTGCCTGCCATCTGCAGACGCTTCATCAGGGTCAGCGCCATAAAATGCCCGGCCGTCAGACTGTCCGCCGTGCAGTCGAAGCCGATGTAAAAGGTCGCTTTTCCGTTGTTGATCATCTCTTTGATCAGTTCTTCATTGGTTACCTGAGCGATCAGGCCGCGGGCAACCAGTTCTTCATACAGAGTCATCGGTTTTTCTCCTTATCAATCCATGGATAAACCATTAAGCGGCATTATATATCCTGTCAGCCGTAAAGTCAACTGTTCGCGGCTTCCGCCCGCTTATGTTCCTTCCTATACTGCAGCGGAGTCTGATGCAGAACCCGGCGGAAACTTTCAATATAGTAGCTGGCGCCTGAAAAACCCGATTCGTAAGCGATCTGACTGATCGAAAGGTCTGTTTCCTCAAGCAGTTCGATCGAGCGTGTCAGGCGGTAGGATTTCAGATAGCTTAAGATCGTTTCACCGGTCACCCGCTTGAAAAGCCGGCAGCACTCGCTTTCGGAAAAGCCGACTGCACGGGCAACCTGCGTCAGACTGACTGTGTCCTGGTAATGTGTCTGGAGGAAGCGGATCATTTCCTGTGCGGTATCGTGGTTTCGGCTTAAAGCGCCGATCTCCTCCGGTGTCCGGCGAAGTATTAATGCGAGCCAAAGCTGTCCGACTTTAGCCTGTACCTTCATCTCATATCCGAAAGAAGCTTCCTCGCAGAGTGCCGCGATCTCCTTGACAAGCTGCAGAATCATGCTGTCCTCCGGCTGTCGGGGATCCAGCATCAGATGGTTCAGTCCGCTGCCTTCCATATAGGGCATCACATATTTTTCTTCAAAAACGCTTCCGGAAAAAGACGAAAGCAGGCGGGGATGAAAATCCAGACAGAGATAGCTGGAGTCCGGATCTGTTTCGGGCCTCGCCATATGCAGTCTGCCGCTGTTGATGAAGAAGCCTTCTCCTTCCTGCAGCAGGTATTGCTGCCCGTCTGCAAAGAAGCGAATCGCTCCTTTTGTGACAAGCGTCAGCTGGATCTCTTCATGCCAGTGCCAGTTGATATAACCCGGCATGCAGTCACTCATCACATAATGATAGACCGCCAGCGGAAACGCATAGGTCCCGTGGCGTTTTATCTCCCGCTGATCATCGTAAACATTTATGGTAATCAAAGCCATTTCCTCAAAATTGTTATATTTTCATCTTGTATTATGATATATTTCCGTAAAATCTGCAAGTATAATTTAACTGAAAGAAATCGAAAATCGGGGTAATTATGCCCTTAAAAGGAGGAACTGCTATGAAATACGGTCGTACCTACAACTTCTCCGCCGGTCCTGCCATGATGCCGGAACCCGTTCTGGAGGAGATCCGTGACGAGATGATGAATTATCGCGGCAGCGGGATGTGTGTTATGGAAATGAGCCACCGCTCCAAAGTCTTTGAAGAAATCATTCAGGAAGCCGAGAAGGATCTGCGCGAGCTGATGGGCATTCCGGACAATTACAAGGTCCTGTTCATCCAGGGCGGCGGTACGCTTCAGTTTGCGATGGTTCCGATGAACCTGATGAAGAATGGCGTAGCCTGCTACATCGAGACGGGTGCCTGGTCGAAGAAAGCCATTGCGGAAGCCAAGAAATTCGGTGATGTCCGCGTTGTGGCCTCTTCAAAGGATAAGAATTTCACCCATGTTCCCGACTGTTCCGATCTGGATATTCCCGAAGAAGCGGATTATGTTTATATCTGCGAAAACGAGACCATCCACGGCACGACCTATTTCAAGCTTCCGAACACCAAGGGCAAGATCCTGGTTTCTGACCAGTCTTCTATGTTCCTCTCCCGTCCCTGCAACGTGGCCGACTACGGTCTGATCTGGGCAGGCGTTCAGAAAAATGTAGGACCTGCCGGTCTGGCTATCGTGATCATCCGTGAGGATCTTATCCGCGACGATCTGGATGACAAGATCCCGATTTACATGAACTATAAAACGCATGCGGATTCCGATTCTCTGTACAACACCCCCAACTGCTGGTCCATTTACTGCTGCGGCAAGGTCTTCAAGTATCTGAAGAACCTGGGCGGTCTGGAAGCCATGAACAAGATCAACGAAGAAAAAGCGGCGATCCTCTACGATTATCTGGACAGCAGCAAGCTCTTTAAGGGTGCCGTTGTCAAGAAAGACCGCTCCCTGATGAATGTTCCGTTTGTTACGCCTACCAAAGAGCAGGATGCTGCCGTTGTAGCGGCGACCAAGGCGGCCGGCTTTGACAATCTGAAAGGCCACAAGAGCGTGGGCGGCCTGCGCGCTTCCATTTACAATGCCATGCCGAAGGAAGGCGTCGAAGCCCTGGTTGCGTTCCTGAAGAAATACGAAGAAGAAAACATCTGATATCCTGGGAGGAATAACAATGTCTGTAAGAATTCTTGTGACCGACGGTCTGGATGCTTCTGCAATTGAACAGCTGAAAAAAGACGGATACGAGATCGTCGAGAAATACTATGAATCGGATGAACTGGGCGAAGCCCTGCGTGATTTTGACTGTGTAGTCATCCGTTCCGCCACCAAGATCCGCAAGGCTCATATTGATGCGGAACTGGGCGGACGCCTGAAACTGATCATCCGGGCCGGTGTCGGTGTAGACAATATCGATGTCAAGTATGCCGAAGAGCACGGCATTGCCGTAAAGAACACGCCTCGCTCTTCTTCTCAGGCGGTAGCGGAACTGGCTATGGCGCATATGTTCTCCTGTGCCCGCTTCGTTTCCCAGGCAGGCCATACCATGCGCGAAGGCAAATGGGAAAAGAAAGCCTACAGCAAGGGAATCGAGCTCCAGGGCAAGACGCTGGGCATCGTCGGCTTCGGCCGTATCGGACAGCATCTGGGCGTTATGGCCAAGGGCATCGGCATGAATGTCATCGCGTTCGATATCTTCCATATTCCGGGCATCGAAGAACAGCTGGGTATCCCCTATGTGGAGATGGATGAACTTCTGGCCCGTGCGGATGTTATTTCCGTGCATGCGCCTGCGGTTGACGGCGGCGCCCTCATCAGTGCCGAAAGAATCGCGAAGATGAAAGACGGCGTCATTATCATCAATACTTCCCGCGGCTCCAATGTGGACGAGGCGGCTCTTCTGGCCGGGCTGGAAAGCGGCAAGGTCCGCGCCGCCGGACTGGATGTCTATGCCGACGAACCGGCTTCCAATGTCGCACTCTACAGCCATCCGCTGGTCAGCTGCACACCGCATATCGGCGCCGGCACGAAGGAAGCAACCAAGAAGATCGGCAACGAAGTTGTCAGTACCGTTAAGGGATTCTTTGAATAAGGAGCTGCCCGATGAACAGACAGTTTGAAGATCTTGGCTTTTCCCCTGCCGACATCCTGCTGCCCAGGGAGGCGGATATGCGCAAATGGGCGGTTGTGGCCTGCGATCAGTTTACTTCCGAGCCCGAGTACTGGGAAGCCGTAGAGAAGGAAGTCGGTCAGGCTCCGTCCGCGCTTCGTCTGATCCTCCCGGAAGCGCATTTAAATGCGCCGGACGTCGATGAACGGATCTCCGCTATCAATGCCACGATGCGCCGCTATATGGAAGAAGGCATCTTCCGCACCTGGGAAAATGCTCTTATCTACATTGAGCGGACACAGAGCGACGGAAAGGTCCGTCACGGACTGATCGGCAAGGTGGATCTGGACTGTTATGATTTTACACCCGGAAGCGGGGCTCTGATCCGCGCGACGGAAGGAACGGTTCTGGACCGAATCCCGCCTCGTGTACGTGTTCGTAAGGATGCTCCGATCGAACTGCCGCATATTATGGTGCTGATCGACAATCCTGAGAAGACCGTGATCGAGCCTTTAACGGCTGCCGCGGATTCAATGCAGCTGCTTTACGATTTTGATCTGATGCAGGGCGGCGGACATATCCGTGCCTTCCTGCTTTCGGACGAACAGCAGACTGCTGTGGCCAATGCGCTGCGTGAACTTGCCGCACCGGATGTTCAGGAAGCCAAATACGGATTAAAGGATGCTTCTCCTCTTCTCTACGCAATGGGTGACGGCAATCATTCTCTGGCCACCGCCAAGCGCTGCTTTGAAGATCTGAAAGCCCGTGAAGGAGAAGCCGCTTATACTTCTCCTGCCCGCTATGCACTGGTCGAACTGGTGAACAATCATGACGATGCGCTGGTTTTTGAACCGATCCATCGCGTTCTGTTCGGCGTCGATCCGGAAAAAGTTCTGGAAGGCCTCAAAGAAGCCTATCCCGCCGCGTATGAAGGAGAAGGCGACGGACACGTGATCCGTTACTGCTTCGGAGACCGCGAAGGCGCCATAACGGTGCCGCATCCGTCCGTTCAGCTCGCGGTCGGAACGCTGCAGAATTTCCTGGACGCCTGGAAGAAAGAACATCCGTTTGAAATCGATTACATTCACGGAGATGAGACGGTTCGCCGTCTGGCTTCCCAGCCGAATGCGATCGGCTTCCTGCTTCCTCCTATGGGCAAGGAGCAGCTTTTCAAAACAGTCATGGCTGACGGTGTTCTTCCCCGCAAGACCTTCTCGATGGGACATGCACAGGATAAGCGCTACTATATCGAAGCCCGCGTGATCAAATAATTACACCGCAGCATGCAGAAGGCCCGCCTCCGGATGATCCGGGGCGGGCTCTTTTCAACTTAAGGATCTGTAATGATTTACCTTGCGCTTTTTTCCATGGCTTTTCTTTCGCAGGCTGTAAAACAGTTCGTTTCTTTTCCTCTGTGATATCTTATACAGGCAGAACAGTTCCTGTAACGCGGGCAGTTGACCTCTCCGCCTCTTGGACAGGGGCAGGCGTCCGGCCGGTAGAGATACGCAGGTTTTCCCTCCTCTTCTCCTTTTTCCGCACTCATGTATGACAGTGCATAAGCGCTGGTCAGGAGTACCGAAACAGAAAGAGCCTTTTCGTCAATATCAAAGCTGGAATTGTGATGGGCCACTTCGGTCTCGGGAATATCAGGATTGGAGGAACCTATGTACGCGTAGCATCCGGGGACTCTGTTGATGAACTCGGCCATATCGTCTCCGCCCAGGGCAGGACGTCGGAAAGTGATTACTTTTTCCGGACCGAACAGTTCCGTGGCGATCTTCTGAGCCTCGGCGGTCGGGCCTTCGCTGTTGACAAGGACCGAAGTATAGTCTGCCCATTCGATTTTGGCGGTTCCGCCGTATATTTCTGCCGTCTCTGAAGCAAGACGTTCCATTCTTTCCCGTGTCAGCTTTCTGAGTTCCGGATCCAGGCTGCGGACGGTCCCTTCCAGTTCCGCATGATCTGCTACGATGTTGTAAGCAGTTCCTGCACAGATTTTCCCGACACCGATCAACAAATTGTCCATAGGACTGCTCATACGGCTTACTAGAGCCTGTAAGCCTATCAGGATCTGAGCTGCAATATAGGCCGCATCCACGCCTTTCTGCGGGGTGGAAACATGGGCTCCGACGCCTTCGACTGAAATACGGAACCAGTCTACACTGGCGTTATTGGGGCCAGGCATCAGAACAACGGACCCGACCGGGATGTCAGAGGCCATATGCAGTCCGAAACAGCGGGTCCCGAAAGCGAGCTGGCCTTCTTCGATCATGACGGCGGCGCCGTAGCCGATTTCTTCGCCTGGCTGCCACATCAGATAAACATCGCCCGCGAAGAGGTCTCTTCTCCGGCTGAGCATCCGGGCTGTTCCGATCAGAGCTGCCGTATGTGCGTCATGTCCGCAGGCATGCATTTTCCCCGGGACTTCACTCTTATATTCGGTTTCATGCATCTCCTGAACAGGAAGGGCATCAATATCGGCGCGCAGAATCAGACAGCGTGGTTTCTGTTCCTTTTCCCAGGCAACAGGAACAGGCCGGGAACCGGAAAGTCTGGCTACGACACCGGTTTCGGCTGAACGCCAGTGAGGGATCCCCAGTTTGTCCAATTCCTCTTCTATCCTTTGCTGAGTACGGAATTCTTCCCGGGCAAGCTCGGGATGACGGTGCAGATCCCGACGAATCTCTTTTATGTAGTCAAAGTCCGCTTCGACGGCTTTCTTCAGCTCGTCTATCCAGTTCGTCATTTTGTCCTCTTTTCGTACTTCCCTTTTTACAGGCGATAGATTACGGCTTCACGCGGTTTAAGCGTCAGTTTAATCAGTCCTTCTTCTGTTTCGCTTTCCACGACGCCGGCATTGTATCCTTCTTTCGTTGTTTCGAGCAGGCGGGTCATTTTTTCACTGCGCAATCCGTCGATTTCCGCCGTATCCAGCGAGATTTCTTTCTCTTTTTCGGTCTGATTGATCAGGACAAGCAGCTTTTCATCGCCGCCAAATCTGGCATACGCCAAAAACCCCTGTTCACCTGTAAGAAGTTTCAGTGAACCCTGTCTCAGACAGCTGTGTTTCTTTCTCAGGTGAATCGTGTTGCAATAAAAGTCAAGTATTTCGGAATCTCCTCTGTCCCAGGGGAAAGTCCGACGGTTATCCGGACCGGCAGAGCCCGCACGCCCCACTTCGTCTCCGTAGTAGATTCCGGGGGCTCCCGGCCAGGTCATCTGAAGCAGCACGGCAGCCCGAAGCAGCGATTTGTCTGTCCCCTGTTCCGCCCCGAGATATCCCCATTCACTGACTCGCCCAACCACATGATTGGTTCGTGTCAGAAAACGGGAATGATCATGATTGTCCAGCTGATTCAGAGCCGCTTCGAGACAGGGCCTGGCGAAACGGGCCGAGGCATCTTCCATACTGCGCACAAAGACTTCTCCGGCTCCTTCCATCCACGGCAGATAGCGGTCGCTGTGTTTTTCCATACCGGTAAAGAACCAGCTGACCGGTTCCATAAAGGCATCGTAATTCATTACGCTGTCCCATTCATTGCCTTCGAGCCATTCCGAAGGATCACCGTAATGCTCTGCCAGGATCAGGGCATCGGGCCGTGCAAGATGCACCCGCCTGCGGAATTCCTGCCAGAAGACATGGTTGTTCTCGGGAGAATGCCCTACATCCGCTGCCACATCCAGACGCCAGCCGTCTGCGTTATAAGGCGGCAAGAGCCATTTTTCCGCCACCTGCATGATATGTTCGCGCAAAGACGGGCAGCCGTCAACATTCAGTTTCAGCAGATTTCGGTTGCCCCACCAGCATTCTTTTTCGCCCCGTTCATTCTCGCAGAAACACTTTTCACCGACAGCTTTCTTTTCATCGTCTGGATACAGACCGGCCTTGTTCTCCCAGGCGTGAAAGGTACTGCAGTGATTGAAAACACCGTCGAGAATCACCCGTATGCCCCGCTGATGGGCTTTGTCAATCAGTTCGGCCAGCAGCGCGTCGGAAGCTTCCAGATTGGCCTTTGAGGTAGTTCTGACGCGGTAGCGGTCCATTCCCTCCGCGTCTTCGATAATTCTTCCCAAGTGCGGATCCACGTGCCGGTAATCCTGCGTATTGTATCCGTGACTGGAAGGCGATACAAACAGGGGATTAAAATACAGGACTTCCACGCCAAGATTCTTCAGGTAATCCAGCTTGCGGATCACGCCCTGTAAGTCGCCGCCATAAAAATGATGGACATCCAGCTGATTGATCGGGTCGTTCCAGTTCATTCTGCGGCTTACCAATCCGACATCGTCAAATATTTCGCCGGTCAGGACATCATTTGACGGATCTCCGTTGCAGAAACGGTCCGGGAAGATCTGATACCAAAGCGCGCCCCGGGCCCAATCGGGAACCTTAACAGCCGGATTGACACTGAAAGGGATCGCTTCGCGGGCCTCCCGCAGTCCGTTCCGGCCCAGCAGCCATTCTTCCGCATCCAGTTTTACCGAGACGAAATAAAAGAGTTCTTCTTCCGTGCCGGGATGGTCCAGTTCATAAATATCCAGTTTTCCGTGCTCTCCGGTTTTAACGGCAGGGATTTCTTCGGAGCCTTCTTCACTTCTGAACAGGAAAGAGACGGTAATTCCGTCCTCACGGGGGGCCCATACCCGGAGCGTAAAAGGCTCTCCGGGACCGGGATCCGCCGGGGTACGGAAATTGGCCGTCTCATCACAAAACAGAAAATGTGTGTTCAAGATCACATCCTTCTCATTCTACAGTTTCGTTTGTATTGTCCGCTTCATGGCTGCGGCTGAAGATTTCTTCGAACTCCTGCTGCCCGATCTTCTCTTTAACGATCAGTTCTTCGGCCACAGCTTTCAGCGCTGCACTGTTTTCCATAATAATGCGCTTGGCTTTGGCGTAGCATTCATTCATGATCCGGCGGACTTCGCTGTCCAACAGCGAAGCGGTCTCTTCACCGTATTCACGCGTATGGCCGTAATCACGTCCTATGAAGACCGATTCTTCGCCTCCGTAATGGATCATACCTGCTTCTTCGCTCATTCCGTATTTCATCACCATCGAACGGGCCAGTTCGGTCGCCTGACGGATATCCTGGCTGGCACCCGTCGTCACATCGCCGAAGACAAGTTCTTCCGCAATGCGGCCGCCCAGACTGACCATAATATCCTGCAGCATCTGCCCTTTGGTCCGGAACATTTCATCTTTTTCGGGAAGCGGCATCGTATAGCCGGCGGCTCCCGACCCGGTAGGAATAACCGAAATCGTATGAACCGGTCCGACATCCGGCAGAACATGGAACAGGATCGCATGCCCTGCCTCATGGTAAGCCGTGATCCGCTTCTCCTTTTCGGAAATGATGCGGCTTTTCTTTTCGCCGCCGATGCCTACCTTTATGAAAGCGCGGTCGATATCTTCCTGCTTCAGATAAGGCCGGTTCGCCTTGGCGGCAATGATAGCCGCTTCATTCAGCAGGTTTTCCAGATCGGCTCCTGCAAAACCGGCCGTCGTCTGAGCCACACGAGTCAGGTCAATATCGTCACCGAGCGGTTTGTTTTTGGCATGGACTTTCAGAATCTCCTCGCGTCCCTTAACATCGGGACGGGAAACTACGATCTTCCGGTCAAAACGGCCCGGCCGAAGAATAGCGGGATCCAGAATATCAGCCCGGTTGGTAGCGGCCAGCATAATAATGCCGGAATTCACTCCGAATCCGTCCATTTCCACTAACAGCTGGTTCAGCGTCTGTTCTCTTTCGTCATGCCCGCCTCCGAGACCCGAACCGCGGACACGGGCCACTGCATCGATTTCATCGATAAATACGATGCACGGCGCGTTTTTCTTTGCGTCCGTAAACAGATCTCTCACACGGCTGGCACCGACGCCGACGAACATTTCCACAAAATCCGAACCCGAAATGCTGAAGAACGGAACACCGGCTTCTCCCGCTATGGCTTTCGCAAGCAGCGTCTTGCCTGTGCCGGGCGGGCCTACCAACAGAATTCCTTTGGGGATACGGGCGCCCAGCGAAGTGTATTTCTGAGGATCTTTGAGGAAATCCACGATTTCTTCTAGATCCGATTTTTCTTCATCCAGACCCGCGACATCTTTAAACGTGACTTTGTTGCCCCGCACCATGACGGCCCGGCTCTTGCCGAAATCCATCATTTTGGCATTGGCTCCGCCGCCGGCGCCTCTGAACAGGGTCAGGAAAAGGAAGACACCGACTACGACCATCAAAACAATGGAGATGATCGTGATGATATCCGCCGAATGCGTCACATCTCCGACAGACCATTTGACCTTTGTCCCGGCCTTTTCATAATTCAGAAGATCATTCTGCACCGTATTGACGTCAGGGACATAGAAGAAATAGGTCATCTTGTCGCTGCTCTGCGTATAATAGACGGTACCGCTCGGGATCGTCTCGCTCTGCTCAATCGTGACCGTATCCACATTTTTGCCGTCCATGGCAGAGAGGAACTCACTGTAGTTCGTTTCCTTCATCGTAGCCGCATGACGAGACTTGATCGTGCTGAACACAAGTGTAATACCAAGGATCAGCAGAACGAACAGCATGAGCCAGTTAACTCGGATTCTTTGATTCAACTTTTTTCTCCTTCATCTGCCTCTTTGCAGAATTCAACATAGCCTACATAAGGAAGATTACGGTACATCTGGTCGTAATCCAGTCCGTACCCGACTACAAATTCATCCGGGATCTGGAAACAGGTATAATTTACGAAAACATCCTTGGCGATTCGGCGGGAAGGCTTATCCAGCAGTGTTGCCAGGCGGAGGCTGGCCGGTTTGCGGGCTTCCAGCAACTTTACCAGATAGGAAAGTGTATGACCGCTGTCAATAATGTCTTCTACCAGCAGGACATGACGGTTGTTGATCGACTCGTCCAGGTCTTTGGTAAGACGTACGACGCCCGTTGAGTGTGTCCCGGCTCCGTAGCTTGAGCAGCTCATAAAGTCCATGGTGACCGGCAAGCGCAGACAGCGTGCAAGAGACCAGAGGAACGGAACGCTTCCTTTCAAAATCCCCACCAGGTGCAGCGGGGTATCTCCGTAATCCCGGTTGATTTCTTCCGCAAGTTCCCGAATGCGGGATTCGACTTCCGATTGAGTAATCAGGGTTTTTACAACGTGTTTTTCCATTCTTCCTCTCCTGCTTCTTCTACCGTGATCTGCGCGACGGTAACGGTTTTTTCAGTAATGCGTGCTGCGGCACTCAGACGGTGTCCCACGACCCATAACACGTGGGAATCCTGAGCAAGCACCCAGATCCTGTTCCGTTCACTCAAGGGGATCTTTTCATCCACCATCAGCCGGGACAGCAGCTTTTTGCCTCCGTTTTTTAAAATAAGATAATCTCCCGGCAGGCGGGTTCGGAGACAAAGATTATCTTTTATTATATCATAATCTATCCATTTCGTGTAGGGGGAATCCGGAATTTTCATTCCCTGATGCCAGGGAAATGTTTCGATCCGAAGACGGGGACGCTGCATCGCAATTTGTTCTTTTTTATCGATCATCCGCAGATTCATCTGCTCGCGAAGGACTTGTCTCCCCCCGGGAAGATCGACTGCACTTCCGCTCGTTTTATAAAGCAGTTCATTCAGCGCATCGAAATGCGCTTCCGAGACATCTCTCAATCCGCCGTGAGAAGAAAACCAGATCCGCAGGATCTCGCAGCGCAGGACTTTGTCTGTCTCTTCGAGAAACTTGATCGGCAGAACGGAATCCGTTTCAGGGCAGACATCGCCTTCAGCGGCCCGGATATGAGCCTGTTTCTTGATATAATCGGCGGTTTCGGTCAGCAGCGAGGCCGTTCTGGCTAATGCAGCGGCCGGATCGGGTCGTAAGCCTTCCAGAACCGGCAAAACGCTGTTTCGGATATAGTTTCGGCTGTACTGAGTCTCCCGATTGCTTTCATCTTCACGCCAGTCCTGCTCTTCTTCCTTCAGGAAAGCTTCCAGTTCCGCGCGGGATATATTCAGAAGAGGCCTGACAAGGGTGATTTCCGAATTCAAAGGCCTTCTGGCTGTCATTCCGGTCAGGCCGTGCAGCCCGCTTCCGCGAAGTAGATGAAGCAGGAGGGTCTCCGCCTGATCATTCTGCTGATGAGCCGTGACTACCTGCGCGATCCCGGTTTTTTGGGCTGTCTGAAGCAGTCGTTCGTACCGCCTTATTCGACCGGCTTCCTCAAGGCTTACCCCTCTACTCTCAGAAAACTGCCTGATGTTTTCACGGAATACAACCAGCGGGATATTCAGCCTGCCGCAGAGATCCCGGCAGAATGCTTCATCGGAAAGTGCCGTTTCACCACGCAGGCCATGATTCACATGCACAGCCCACAGTTTCATTCCGATCTGCTCCTGCCATTTATGCAGCAATAAAAGCAGGCTGACCGAGTCGCAGCCTCCGCTCAGGGCTACAACACAGCCCTCAGCCGGCTCCAACACGCCCTCCTGCTTCAGTTTTGCCAGCAATTCGTCAGATTTCATGCTAATTGTTCGGTTTCAGAATTACCTCGCCGGGATATACAAGTCCCAGCTTCTCGCGTGCGATCATTTCTATATAACGAAGCGTCTGCCGAAAACGGCTCATCTCCTGATACTCGTAAGCCCTTCCTTCTTCGGCAGCAATCATAGACTCCAGTTCCGCTTCCCGGGAAGCATAAACAGCTGCCTTCTCGGACAGATTATGAATGGCTATTCCGAAACCGATAATGACAAACAGCAAAATAACGACCAGGATAATCCAGCTGGCATTCTTTTTCTTTTTTCTGCTTTTGCTTTTCAGTTTTATTGCCACAGCTGACTCCTAAATATACTCGAACAGTGTATCTGTCTCCTCTTTACGAACGGTTTCCTTGACGGCCAGTACCTTTACTTTTACCGCACTGTTTCCGAAACCGATCTCAATGATATCATCCGGTTTGACCTCGTAGGAAGCTTTCACGACTTTCCCGTTTACCTGTACGCGCCCTGCGTCGCAGGCTTCGTTTGCAACGGTCCTGCGCTTGATGATCCGCGTCAGCTTCAGATATTTATCTATTCGCATACTGTTTACCGAAATCCTTCCTCGCGTTCCTTTTTCTTGACACTGCGCCAAAGAGCCAGCGTTTCTTCGGGCGTATACGCTTTTTCATCTCCGAAAACATGCGGATGCCGGCGCACCAGCTTCCGCCCCAGACCGTTCATGACGTCGTCAAGAGAGAAAAGGCCGTCTTCTTCGGCCATCTGAGCGTAAAAGATGACCTGAAGGAGCAGATCTCCGAGTTCTTCCTTCAGGTTCTCGATATCCATCCGGTCGACCGCATCCAAAACCTCCTGCGTTTCATCTTTCAGACAGGTTTTGATACTGACATAATCCTGCGCGCGGTCCCAGGGACAGCCTTCGGGACCGCGCAGATCTGCCACGATGCTGCGCAGTTCATCCAAGGTATAAGTGTCTTGCAGTTCTCGTTTCATTTATTTACCCTACAAGCAAAGCTTGTTGACCGCCTTATTCCGGCAGCTGTTCCATGCCACGCAGAATAATACGCGGACCGCCCTTACCTTCCAGATAATCCCGTGTAATGACGACCCGGCCGATCGCTTCGTCACGCGGGATCTCATACATGATATCCAGCATGTATTCTTCGAGAATCGAGCGCAGCGCGCGGGCGCCGGTATCCTTCTTAATCGCTTTCTCGGCAATCAGCCGCAGTGCTTCGTCCTCGAATTCCAGTTTGACTTCATCCATCGACATCAGCTTCTGATACTGCTTCAGGATCGCATTTTTAGGTTCCTTCAGGATCCGTACCAGATAGTCGACGTTCAGGCTTTCCAGCGTGCAAAGGACGGGCAGACGGCCGATGAATTCCGGAATCATACCGAATTTCCGAAGATCATCCATCGTAACTTTGGAAAGAATGTCATCGCGTTCAGCGGAAGCCGCTTCCAGATCCGAAACAAAGCCGATACTGCTCGTCCCTTTCAGCCGCTGACGGATAATCTCCTCCAGATCGGGAAAGGCGCCGCCGCAGATGAACAGGATGTTTTTCGTATCCATCGTGGCAGTCGGGACCATGGGATTTTTGCTGGTAGCACCGACCGGGACTTCTATCCGGCTGCCTTCCAGCATTTTGAGAAGTTCCTGCTGTACCGATTCACCGGAAACGTCCCGGCTTGTATTGTTCTGCTTCTTGGCGATCTTATCGATTTCGTCGATAAATACGATGCCGTGCTCTGCGCGGTCCACATCGCTTTCAGCCGCCATCAGCAGCTTGGAGAGAACGCTCTCGATATCGTCGCCGATATAGCCTGCTTCAGTCAGTGAGGTCGCATCGGCAATCGCAAGCGGGACCTTCAGCAGTTTAGCCAGCGTCTTGACAAGAAACGTCTTACCGCTTCCGGTCGGTCCGATCATCAGTACATTGGACTTTTCAATCTCGATCCCGTCTTTATCATCTGAGAAAACTCTTTTATAGTGATTATAGACGGCGACTGATAGAATCTTCTTCGCCTTCTCCTGGCCGACTACATATTCATCCAGCATGGATTTGATCTTATGAGGCCGGGGAATATCCGAGAAAGAAAGCTTTTCTGCCGTTTTTTTCTCGTCTGCTTTACGCTTTTTAACGCCTTGCCGTCCCTGCAGATCGTTCATGTTAAAACTGCCCAGGTCAATCCGTCCGATCGGGATACGCGTCAGGCTGTTGATATCCAGTCCGGACTGATTAAAAGTATCGAACGACTTCTGCATGCAGTCCGAACAGATATTCAGACCGCCCGGCAGACGCATCACCTTGCCGCATTTACTTTCCGGACGGTGACACATGCTGCAGACCTGTTCGTAGTCATTATCGTTTTTACTGTCTTTGGGATCCTTCTCTTCCGAAGGCTTCCCGTTTTCTTCGTATTCGTTCATCTTCGTTCCTTTTTACCGGTAAAGGCCTTATTTCTGCAGCGTGCGCTTCAGAAACTGGCCTGTATACGAGGCCGGATTCTCCGCGATCTCTTCCGGCGTTCCCTTAGCTACCAGGGTTCCGCCGGCATCGCCGCCTTCCGGTCCCAGATCCAGAATATAATCGGCTGTCTTGATGACATCCAGATTGTGCTCTATGACGACTACCGTATTGCCTCCGTCCGTCAGCCGCTGCAGAATGTCGGTCAGTTTATGGACATCCGCAAAATGCAGGCCGGTGGTCGGTTCATCCAGAATATATAAGGTGTTTCCGGTTTCCATGCGGGAAAGCTCGGTTGCCAGTTTGACCCGCTGGGCTTCGCCGCCCGACAGCGTCGTGGAAGGCTGACCGAGACGGATATATCCGAGTCCCACATAGGAAAGCCAGGAAAGCTTCCGCGCGATCGTCGGCACCTTATCAAAGAATTGTACCGCTTCTTCCACGGTCATGTCCAGTACGTCTGCGATGTTTTTCCCTTTGTAACGGACTTCCAGCGTTTCGCGGTTGTAACGTTTTCCGCCGCAGACCTCGCAGGGGACATAGACATCCGCGAGAAAATGCATTTCAATTTTCAGGATCCCGTCGCCCCGGCAGGCTTCACAGCGCCCGCCCTTAACGTTAAAGCTAAAACGTCCTTTCTTATAGCCGCGTTCCTTGGCATCGGTCGTTTCGGCGTAAAGATCGCGTATCATATCAAAGACACCCGTATACGTGGCGGGATTCGAGCGCGGCGTTCGGCCGATAGGCGACTGATCGATCGCGATCACCTTATCGATCTGCTCCAGGCCTTCCAGACCGTCACACTTGCCCGGTTCCTCCTTGGAGCGGTACAGACTGCGGGCTGC
>JAEEGL014992258.1_pt1 | contig 16290 bp, 13 predicted proteins | sample 9134231 | NCBI WGS metagenome assembly JAEEGL01 (sample SAMN16246548, study PRJNA631951) | gut metagenome | biome: gut microbiome; feature: rumen; material: fiber-attached | host: Bos | place: Iran: Karaj | collected 2018-10
GGCCATGCGCGAGGGGTGGAACACGTCGATGGCCTCCATCTTCTCGCCCGTACCGATAAACTTGATGGGCTTCGTCACCACAGTGCGTATCGACAGGGCGGCACCGCCGCGGGTGTCACCGTCGAGCTTGGTCAGCACCACGCCGTCGAAGTCCAGGCGGTCGTTGAATTCCTTGGCTGTGTTCACGGCATCCTGACCGGTCATCGAGTCGACCACGAAAAGCGTCTCGTCGGGGTTCAGGTAGTCCTTCAGGCGGGCTATCTCGTCCATCATCTGCTCGTCAACAGCCAGTCGGCCTGCCGTATCGACGATGACCACGTCGTTGCCCTTGGCCTTAGCCTCCTGGAGGGCGCGGCCGGCAATGGCGACGACGTCCTTGCAGTCGGGTTCCGAATAGACGGGCACGCCCACCTGCTCGCCGACGACGTGGAGCTGCTGGATGGCGGCGGGACGATAGACGTCGCAGGCCACGAGCAGCGGCTTCTTGTGGCGCTTGTTCTTCAGCATGTTGGCCAACTTTCCAGAGAAAGTGGTCTTACCGGAACCTTGCAGACCCGACATGAGGATGATGGCGGGACGGCCCTCGAGCTTCAGCTCGGCGGCCTCGCCACCCATGAGCTCAGCCAGCTCGTCGTGTACGAGCTTCACCATGAGCTGTCCGGGCTTGATGGCCGTCAGCACGTTCATGCCCAGCGCCTTCTCCTTCACGGTGTCGGTGAAGGTCTTGGCCACCTTGTAGTTCACGTCGGCATCGAGCAGCGCGCGACGCACGTCTTTCAGGGTTTCGGCCACGTTGATCTCGGTGATCTTACCCTCACCCTTCAGTATCTTGAACGATCTTTCTAGTCTGTCACTTAAATTCTCAAACATGTCTTTTTCCTTTTTTTCTACACTTTCGGACTGCAAAGTTACACTTTTTTGACCGAAACGCAAAGACATTTAGAAATAATTTCCTATATTTGCACCAAATTATGAAACGAAAAGCAAGTGTAACAAAGTGACCACAGAAAAAAGAAAAAGAATGATGAAAGAAAGTCGCATGATTGCAGCCGCCATCGTGGCGGTGGGCATTTTTTGTCTGGGATGGTTCGTGAAGGCTGGCATCGACAACTTTGCCAACAAGGACCGTCAGGTAACCGTGAAAGGTCTGGCCGAGCGCGAAGTGCCTGCCGACAAGGTGACGTGGAGCATCGGCACGAAGGTGACGGGCAACGACCTGCCCATGCTCTACGAGAGCATCAACCTGCAGACCGACAAGATCAGGAAGTTCCTGAAGGCCAACGGCATCGACGACAAGGAGATCACCGTCAACCCGCCGTCCATCAGCGACCTTGAAGCACGCGAGTGGGGCGACAACAACAAGAACTTCCGCTACATTGTCGCCACCACCATCACCGTGGCCACCAACAAGGTGGAACAGGTGAAGACGGCCATCTTCAAACAGGCCGAGCTGCTGAAGCAGGGCGTGGCCATCGAGACCAGCAACGCCGAATACGAATACGCCTCGTTCCAGCAGATGAAGCCCGAGATGATGGCCGAAGCCATCAAGAATGCGCAGAAGACCGCCGAACAGTTTGCCGAGGCTAGCCACGCACGCCTGGGCGAGATCCAAACCGCCGGACAAGGTCAGTTCGAAATCGACAATCGCGACGAAAACACACCTTATATTAAAAAGCTGCGCGTCGTCACGACCATCACCTATTCGATAGAGCGGTAAGGCTTTCCGCACCCTTCGCCTGACTCCCATAGGCCATCTGACAAAGCAATTCTTACAATCTCCCTTTTTCGTCGTTCCCTGCACCCGAACCCTTATATTTCGAATGGGTGGCGTTGAATTGATAGCTGATAGTGATGCCCACACACTGCTCATAGGCGTAGTAGTTCTGAGCCGTTTGGCCAATGGCATAGTAAGTGACGTTCTTTGTCTTTGACGTGCGAAAGATGTCGTTGGCATATAGTGTACACGATAGGCGCTCCTTGAAGAAAGACTTTTGCACGCTGGCATTTACCTCAAAGTCGTTACCGCGATACATAAATCCCCAGTGGTTGCTACCTGTATAGCGGACTTGCAGGAACGCTTTCGTGGTGGGATTGATGACGAACCAGTTCTTCAGGTCGAAGCTGAATTCGGGTTTGTTCAGTTTCTTCGGCGCGCCGTATGCTTCAGCGTCGAACATCTGCTGATAGTAGTGCAGTGTGGCGGATGGTTGCCAGAAACCCAATTTGGGCGAAACGACGAAAGTGGCATAAACGCGATCCTGATGGTCGAAGTTGACGGGTTGGAAGATAGCAATCTCCTTTTCCTCATCATAGACTCTACCGATGTGAGTGAAAAGGTCATTCTCGCGGGTATAGCCAGCAGCGAAAGTCAACCAAGAATAAGTCAGGTTGAGGTCGACACTCTTACGCACCGAAGGTCGTAACAGTGGATTGCCCCCCTCATAGAACATACGGCTGTCATAGACAATCCTTGACTCCAACATACGGTAGGGCGGTCGAGTGATTCGCTCACCATAGCTCAACTGTACGCTCCACTTGTCCTTCAGCCATGCTACCGAAAGATTAGGGAACCAGTCGTTATAGGTGCGACTGGGCTCTTCCTGCCATTCGTCAAACGAGTAGTAATCCGCTTCTACATGTTCAAAGCGAAGACCTGCATTCAGGCGCCACGGACCAAACGGCAACTCGTATTCGGCAAAGCCGGCTATATTCTTTTCTTTCATCTCGTTGTCGGTTTCTGGGATAATGCCTTCTTGATTGTAATTCTTGCCTTGGCTCTGCGTAGAGGATGCCTCCGAGCCGCCACTCAGCATGCCTTTCCAAATGGGATAAGTTAGCACTAGTTTCCCTGCCGCCATCTTGCGATCATCATTGTTCAGGGTGGTGATAGTTCGGTCATCAAGTTCCTTGCTAAACTCCTGCTGGTTGAGGTGACTTTCGGTAGCGTGTCGAAGCAGAGTAGCATTCAAGTCGACACCTAGTTTCCCTGCCTTTCCCACATAGTATGTGTTCAGTTCCCAAACAGGTTTGTTGAGCTCGTTAATATCTGTTTTCAAAAGGACATCATCGTAGAATGCCCCGTTCTTCAGATAGTGTTGATTCATTTCAGACTTATATTTGGCATAGAGTATTTGTTGTGAAGAAAAGCTCAGACCGATGGAGTGATCGGCAGTGAAGTCATAGCTCACACCTGCCTGATACTCAAACTGCGTCCAGCTACTTCTATTGGGCAAAGTACTATGAGCATTGAACAAGTCTTTCTTGATATGTAGTTCCTGATCAATATCTTGGTCATTGCTGAAGTGCCCGTTGTCAAGCGCTACGTTAGCTGAGACCTCCAATCCGCCTGTACGATACTTCACGGTCAGGTCGTCGTAGTTGCTCCATTTGTTATTCTTCCACGTCCGACTGGTTGCCATCAGGCTGAATCCGTCGCCTTGTGGCTTCAGTGTCTTAATGCGAATCACGGCATTCACCTCTGCGTTGTATTTGGCACCAGGCACGGTGATAATCTCTACGTTTTTTACATCTATTGATTTCAACCGTTTCAGTTCGTTCGCATCGCGTACTTTTTTGTTATTAATATAGATTTCAGGTTCACCTTTGGCCAGCACCTCGAACTTTCCGTCGCGACCCTGTACGAGCGGCAGCATCGATAGCAGGTCTTCTGCCGTGCCCACGTCGCGCAGGATGGAGTGCTGCACATCCACCGTCATGCCGCCCTGCACCATTCTGTATTGCGGAATCTCGCCCTTGATGGTGACACCCTGCACGGTGTAGGTCTCAGGAATCAGGGTAATGGTGCCTATATGTCCTGTCTTCACCTGTCGGTTCACGGTCTTGTAACCCACATACGAAACTTTCACCACCACTTGGCTGCTCACTCCGAGCCCATTCCCTGCAAGAGCAGAAGAGCAGGGAATTACGAAATCACCATTCTCGTTGCTCACGCCACCGTTAATGTATGTGGAGTGGGTATCAGCAGCAGTCGTGACGGTGTCGCTCAATAACGTGATGTTGGCAAATTCAATGGGTTGGCCTTTCTCGTCCACCACACGCCCAATCACCCTCACGTCCTCCTTCTGGGTGCATTCAACAAACACCTTATCGGCGTCGAAGGTCACTTTAATGGGATAGAAGCCGATGACCTCGCGCAGGGCGTCCTCCAGCGTCAGGTTGCTGAAATGACAGGTCACAGTGAAGTCCTCCAACTCGTTGTATATGAAGTAGAGCGTCTTCCCTGCAACGGCCTTGTTCAAATCTTCCAGCACAGTCGAGAGCGACTGGTTCCGATAGTCACGCGTCAACTTCTGGGCCTGTGCGCTGAGTGTCATCAGGCATAGGCATATCATGTACAGAAAATGTTTCATGGTTTCGGTGCTTATTCAACGGTTAGTTTTTTCCCCTCTTTCGTGATGTGTATGCGTTCAAACTTGTTGAACATCGCTATCACGTCGTCCACCTCCATAGCCTTGTCCCACGTGAAATACAAGCGCACGTGCTTCACGGCATCGCTCTTGTAGCTAACCTCACAGCCATAGTAGACAGCCATCTCGCCCAGCATTGTCACTAGCTCCTTGTCTTCAAACACAACACGTTCCGTCTTCGTGCTGTCTTGCTCAACCATCTGGACGGTGGCGGGCTCATGCTGGGGGGTTACGATGGCGTTCTCCGTCTGCACGGGCTTCGTCGTCGAGACATTGCGCACATAGCGGATGGCGGCATACGTGATGCCCGAGAGCAATAGCACGCCCACTAACACCGCAGCCACCTTTCTCAAGATGTTCAGCGTGCCATGATGCCTGGGTGTCACATCCGCCAAATCCATTCCGGCATACACGGCGTCCGCAGCCTTTACCATCTGCTCATACAGTTGCCGGCACTCCTTGTCGGCCATCAGCAGTCTGATCTCCTCGTCGGTGTAGCGCTCAGGATGCTCCTGCATTTCCATCAGCCGCCTAAGTTTCTCCTCCGTCTGCAAGGGGAGGTTGTTCATTGGTGAATCGTTTGTCATGAGTTGAATCTGTTTTTGAGTTTGATAATTGCCTGCGAGAGGTGCTTGTAGACTGCCGACTCGCTGATGCCCACTTGCTCGGCGATCTCACGATATTTCATCCGTTGCCCATAGTGCATCTGGAACACGCGGCGTGTCTGTGGCGTCAGTTCCTTGTTGATGAACAACTGATACTGGCGGTAATGCTCCTCCTCAGCTTCCCACTCCTCCCCCATCGCCCGCACCTCGGGGGCGTCTATGGGCAGTGCCCTACGCATGCGCTCCTGTAGTTTCATGCGCTTCAGGCGGTTCAAGCACTCAAAGCGCACAGCACTCCTGACGTAGGCAAGCAACTTACCGCTCTCGGGCAGGATGTTGGCCGTCATCAGGCGCGCCATCACCTCGCTTACCGCGTCGCGAGCATCCTCAGCATCGTGCAATAGGATGCAGGCTTTACGCAGCAGTTCTTCGTAGTGGTTGCTGTAGATTTCCCTGACAAGCATGGCAACCTCTGGGGAGAGCGTCGCCGTCGTTTTACTTCTCTTAGGCATTCTTTCTTGTCTTTTTTACCTATAAGACAATTACACTCCGTTTTTCCCAACCCCTGTGGACAAAAACTTTTCAATTTCCATAAAAAACAGATTCAACTCATGGCAAACGGAAACGTGCAACGAGAGGCAGGTGGTCGCTGAAACCGTGCTGATAGCGCGGACCGAGGTAGTTACGGCGGGGCTTCATACCGCCGTAGGTGTCGTCGCTTTCGAGCAGGAAGGGGGCGTCGAAGATAAAACATTCACTAAGACGACTGGCAAAGGCAGGCGATGCAAAAATGTGGTCGAGCGACTCCCATTCGCCTTGATAGCGATAGGTTCCGCGGGCACCATGGCGGCCACATGCCGATCGCGACAACTCCATGAGCCCGTTGGCTTCAAGATGACGAATGCTTCTATCGCGGCTATAGTCGTTGAAATCACCACAGACAAGCACATTGGCCGATGGGTGACGCTGAAGGACGGAGTCGACTGCCGCCGTCAGCCTTCGGGCCACGAGCATGCGATGGGGGCGCGTGGCAACCTCTCCACCCGACCTACTAGGAGCATGGACCACGAAGACGTGGAGCGTATCACGCTCGCGAAAGACTCCGCTGGCATAGAGTATGTCGCGCGTGGGGCGCATGCCCTCCAACGGCTCCACGCGCAGAGCCTGCCAACTGATGAGGCTGAACGTGGCAGGCGAATAGAGCAGCGCCACGTCGATGCCGCGCAGGTCGGGTGAGTCGGTCATTATGTAGTCGTAGTGGGCATTCCGTAGCAAAGAGCGCCGCGTCAGGTCGTGGAGGACGGTATCGTTCTCGACCTCGCAAAGTGCGACGAGGTCGGGCAAATGCCAATCGCCATCGTACTCGCCACAGGCCAGTATCTCGCGGCCTATGTTGTTCAGTTTTTGCCAATAGCGGAAGGGTGTCCACCGGTTCGAGCCCTCGGGAGTCCACTCCCAATCGTCTTTCATGCTATCCTGCTGGCAATCGAAAAGGTTTTCGCAATTCAACGAGACCAGCGTCAACAAGCCTGACAACAGGAGGGAGAACATGGGTTAGGCAATAGGTTAAAGGTAATAGGTAAAAAGGGGAGTGGTGAGAGATGGTCTAACGGATGAAGTTTGTGCGCAGGGGTTGCTCCAGCTCAGGATGGCCATCCTCGGCGACGTTCAACTTGCGAATGATCCAGGCCATGTTCCGGCCCAGCGTGCGCATGGTCTGCATGCCCTCCTCGTCGTGGGCTGCCTGGCCAGGGGTTTGCCCATAGACCATGTTCCAATATTGCGAAGATACGACGGGCATATTCAATATGGTGTAGTATTTGTTCAGGCGATCGAAGGCGGCCGATGCACCTCCTCGCCGGCATACCACCACCGAGGCGGCTGGCTTGAACTGGAGCTGGCGGCCCAGCGAGTAGAATACCCGGTCGAGCAAGGCACAAAGCGAGCCGTTGGGGCCTCCGTAATAGACGGGTGAGCCGACCACAAGGCCGTCGATGCCGTCGCGCACGGAACGCATGACCTGCTCGTAGAGTTCGTCGCGGAAGGTGCAACGCCCTTCGCGCCCACACATGCCGCAGGCTATGCAACCTTGCACGGCCTTGGGACCGATGCTGATGATTTCTGTCTCTACGCCTTCTTGTTGCAAGGCCTTTGCCACTTCGCTGAGTGCCACGAACGTGTTGCCATTACGGCGAGGGCTACCGTTGAGGAGTAATACTTTGGGCATGGGGTAATAGGTAATAGGTAATAGGTAATAGGTAATAGGTGATGGGTGATGGGTGATGGGTGATGGGTGATAGGTGATAAGGGAACTGTGGTCAGGGGCGTTGGGTGGGCAGGCCATGTTGCTGGCCGAAGTTGCTCACGTGCTGGTGGAAGTCGCCACCATTGTAAGGCATGTAGGGCTGGTTAGGCAACCACATCTGCTCGATGTTCACCTCGATGCTCAGCGTCGGATTGGGCATGTAGCGCACACCGGCACCGATGCGGTCGACAGCTCCCATGTAGCCTCCATCGAGGGGATTGCCTGCTGGCAGGCCCATGAGTGCCGCCATGCCGTAGCCGTAGCCAGCATAGCCATAGCGGCCGTAGCCGTAGAGGCCGGGTATGAACCCCGTGCCGGTGCCGGTGATGTTCTTCTGCCCATAGACGTGAGCCTCCCAATGGTCGTCAAACTGATAGCTCAGCTCGCCGTAGAGGCCGGCGTTTCGGGCCGTGATACCGCCCCACGTCAGGTTGTTGACGTAGCCGCCTGCCATGAGCGTCAGCTTGTTGCTCAAGGGGGTGAGGTAGGTAGCTTGCAGGTTCTGGGCGAAACCGGCACCCTTGGGCGCATACTTGCCAAAACCTGCCATGACAGAGGCCGACAGCTGGACGTTGAGCCCTTGGTGCAACCCGTAGTAGTAGGGGCGCACCAAGGGCTGGGGCACCACCGCGACGGGACACCTCAACGAGTCGGTTTGCGCCATGAGCGACACGGCGATCGACAGGAAGAGAAGTATGACCAGTTTCCTCATTTGTGTGCAAAAATAACAGGAATTATTGAGACTGCAAAGTTTTTCCATAGGTTTTTACGTATTTTATGTTTGATTAAAAAACGATTATACTTCGTTAATAATGCTGAAAACGAGCCATGAAATGGTGGGAAATTGAACGAATAGTGCTACATTTGCAGCGCGAACCCTGTTCCCCGCACATGGGGTTGGGGGATTTGATTACCTCGAATAATAACAAACGAAAAGAAGAAGATGAAAAGATTGTTTTTAGCCATGTTGGCTGGAATGTTGATAGCAGCATTGCCAACGACCGCACAAACGGAAAAGAATACGCAAGACCAGAAGGAGAACTTCGGCCAGCGCTTCGTCAGACTGGGCAAGAAGGCCGTGAAGGAGATGGAGAAGGCTGCCAATGGACTGGGCGACGCCATCGGATTCGAAGACCGCGTGAATGCCCAGACATCTGATTCGGTGAAAGTCGACGGCTCGTGGTACATGCCGCTCTACACCGTCAACCTCTACAAGGGGGGCGACCTCGACCTCTATCGCGATGCCTGCCGACAGGCCTTCGTGGCGAAGTACCCGTCGGTGAAAGTCGTGAGCGTCGTCGTGCCTCAACAGGAGTGGCTCAGCGATACCTATAAGAAGAATAATAAGGTGACGGGCTACGTGCAGACCCTCTACTGCTATGTGCTGGCCAAAGATGGCGATGACGGCTATGTCAATGCCCGTTTCGTGTTCCAACGCCAAAAGGAGGTGGGACAACAATATGAACACGTCGACGGCCGTTGGCCACTGTGGGAGCGCACCGACGTCATTCCCATGGCAACCTACGAGCAACTGAAGACGAAATGAGGCAATGGGACAGGAAATCGACTTGCCCCACTGCTTTTTTCTTTCAAAATATTTGCAGGAATAAAATAAATGTTATAATTTTGCACCCTAGAAGTCAAAAAGATAACAAACATGAACAAGAAGGGCTTTTTTTACGGCTATTACTATTACTTTGCAGACATCTGTGAAGCGTAAGGCCGTGGAAGTTGCTCTATTCCTGTCAAGAGAGAGAATAAAAATCATGAAAGCCCCGCTTCACAAATCAGTGAGTGGGGCTTTTTTAATTGAAAATTGAAAATTGATAATTGATAATTAAGAACCGCGCACAGCGCATCAAACCATTCAAAACCGCGCGTAGCGCATCGAACCATTCAAACCATTCAAAACCGCGCACAGCGCATCGAACCAAATATGAAGAGGATAGCGATACAAGGCCAGCTGGGGTCGTTCCACGACATTGCCGCTCAGCAATACTTCCAAGGCGAACAGGTGCAGATCATCTGTTGTTCGACCTTCGAACAGGTGTATGAGCAAATCAAGCGCGACCCCACCGTCATCGGGATGACGGCCATCGAGAACACCATCGCAGGAAGCCTGCTCCACAACTACGAGTTGTTGCGCGACTCGGGTACGGCCGTGGTGGGCGAGCATAAGCTCCATATCGAGCATTGCATTTGTTGCTTGCCCGACGACACGTGGGACACCATCACCGAGGTGCACTCCCACCCCGTGGCACTCATGCAATGCCGTGGATTTCTGGCCAACCACCCGACGCTGAAAGCCGTCGAGGCTGAGGACACCGCAGGGTCGGCCGAAGAGATACAGCGCCTGAAATGCCGTGGATGGGCCGCCATCTGCCATGCCGACGCCGCACGCATGTACGGACTGAAAGTGCTCGAAAACCAGATTGAGGACAACAAGCACAACTTCACACGATTTCTCGTCGTGTGCAATCCCCGCAAGGCCGACTTTATGCGCTCACTGGAACAAGCAGACAAGGCAAGCCTGGTGTTCTCGCTCCCGCACGAGGAAGGATCGCTCTCGAAGGTGCTCACCATCCTTTCGTTCTACAACATCAACCTGACGAAAATCCAATCGCTGCCCGTCATCGGCCATGAGTGGGAGTATATGTTCTACGTGGACGTGACCTATCAGAACCTGACCCGCTACCGGCAATCCATCGATGCCATCGTACCGCTGACGAAAGAACTTCAGATACTGGGTGAATACAAGAAAAGTGAGATATCAGGTAATAGGTAATAGGTAATAGGTTACAGGTAATAGGTTCGAGAATTATGGTAAACAACATAAAACCAGCCGAAAGGCTATCGTCCGTGCAAGAATACTACTTCTCGCGCAAACTGAAGGAAGTGGCACGACTCAATGCCGAGGGACGCGACATCATCTCGCTGGCCATCGGATCGCCCGACATGCCTCCTTCGCCTCAGACCATCGAACGGCTTTGCCAGGTGGCACAACTACCCAATGCCCACGGCTATCAGCCTACGATGGGAACGCCTGAGCTGCGCTCGGCCATGGCACGCTACTACAAGAAGACCTACAACGTCGACGTGAACCCTGCCACGGAGGTGCTGCCCCTCATCGGTTCGAAGGAGGGTATACTCCACATCACGCTGGCCTTCGTCAACCCGGGCGACACGGTACTGGTGCCCAATCCCGGTTACCCCACCTACACATCACTCTCGAAGCTGCTCGGCGCCAAGATCGAGTATTACGACCTGACCGAGGAAAGGGGTTGGCAACCCGACTTCGATGACTTGTCGCATCGGGATCTGTCGCACGTGAAGCTCATGTGGACGAACTATCCACACATGCCGACCGGGGCTCCCGCCACCTTGGACGTCTACGAACGTCTGGTGGAGCTGGCCCGGAAGAACAACTTCGTCATCGTCAACGACAATCCCTACTCGCGCATCCTGAACGACCACCCGCTGTCCATCTTCAACTCGAGCGACACAGCCAAGGATCATTGCATCGAGCTCAACTCCATGTCGAAAAGTCACAACATGCCAGGTTGGCGTGTGGGCATGTGCATCGCAAAGCCCGAATTCATCTCATGGATTCTGAAAGTACAATCGAACATCGAGAGTGGTACCTTCCGAGGATTGCAACTGGCGGCCGCCGAAGCGTTGGACACGAACACCGACGAGTGGCATTTGGAACACAACATCCAAACCTATGCCCGACGCCGCCAATGGGCCGAGGAAATCATGCGTGTGCTCGGATGCACCTTCGACCGCAAGCAAGTGGGCATGTTCCTCTGGGGACATATACCCGACCATTACGACCATGTCGAGCAACTCACGGAGTTCCTCCTCCACGAGGCGCGTGTGTTCATCACACCAGGCTTCATCTTCGGAACGCAAGGCGAACGCTACATTCGTATATCGCTCTGTGCCAAGGAAGAGAACATCAAGGAAGCATTAGAAAGAATCAAAAAAGCAATATAATCATGGAATTAGGATTAGAACTACAACCACTGAATCTGCCTGCCGACAACGAACGACCGATTGTCATTGCAGGCCCTTGCTCGGCCGAAACCGAGGAACAAGTCATGACAACAGCTCGCCAACTGAAGGAACTGGGCTGCCACAACTTCCGTGCAGGTGTATGGAAACCGCGCACCAAACCCGGTGGCTTCGAGGGCCATGGCGAGCAGGCTCTGCCTTGGTTGCAACGCGTAAAGGCTGAAACGGGCATGAACGTTGCCACCGAAGTTGCCACACCCCAGCACGTTGAGTTGGCCTTGAAATACGACGTCGACATCCTCTGGGTGGGTGCGCGCACCAGTGCCAATCCCTTTGCCGTGCAAGCCCTGGCCGATGCGTTGCGTGGTGTTGACAAGCCCGTATTGGTGAAGAACCCCGTGAACCCTGATCTGGAACTATGGATTGGAGCCATACAGCGACTGAATGCCGCCGGCGTGCGCCGTCTGGGAGCCATTCATCGTGGTTTCTCCAGCTATGACCGGAAGATCTACCGCAACCTGCCCATGTGGCAAATTCCCATCGAGTTGCGACGCCGCTATCCCAACCTGCCATTGCTCAACGACCCAAGTCACATCGGCGGCCGACGCGAACTCATCGCACCACTCGCCCAGCAGGCTATGGACCTGGGATTCGACGGATTGCTCGTCGAAAGCCATTGCTCGCCCGACGAAGCCTGGAGCGACGCCCGCCAACAGGTGACGCCCGAGGTGCTCGATTACATCCTCTCGTTGCTCGTCATCCGCGACCAGCGCGTTTCTACTGAGGGTATTCGTCAACTACGCCATCAGATTGATGAACTCGACAACCAGCTCATGGACTTGCTGGCCAAACGCATGCGCGTCTGTCGCGAGATTGGCCAGTACAAAAAGGAGCACAACATGACCGTCCTTCAGACCAAACGCTATAGTGAGATCCTCGCCAAGCGTGGTGCTCAAGGGGCTCAATGCGGCATGTCGGCCGATTTTGTCGCCAACGTCTTCGAACACATCCACGAGGAAAGTGTACGCCAACAAATAGAGATCGTCAATCAATGAACCCACCCCCTACCCCTCCCCAAGGGAGGGGAGATTGATTAGCCCTGCTGACTAAGTCCCCTGCTCTGGGAAGCTCGACCGTAGAAATCCAAGAAAAGAATAATCTGTGAAATCTGTGGACAAAGTACAAAATGGATAACTCTCAAAACAATAGTAATCAACTTCCCCTCCCCTTGGGAGGGGCCAGGGGTGGGTTCCGAATCCTCATCCTTGGTGCAGGCAAGATGGGATCGTTCTTCATCGACCTGCTCAGTTTTGAACACGAAGTCGCCGTCTACGACCGCGACCCGCAACGCATGCGGTTCACATACAACTGCCAGCGATTCACTCAGTTGGAAGAAATCGGCAGCTTTCAGCCGCAACTCGTCATCAATGCCGTCACGTTGAAGTACACCATTCCCGTCTTCCAACAGATCATACCTCTGTTGCCCAAGGAATGTATCATCAGCGACATCGCCTCCGTGAAGACAGGTCTGCACGAGTTCTATCAACAATGCGGCCATCCCTACGTGAGTTCCCATCCCATGTTTGGTCCCACCTTTGCCAACCTCAACCAACTCTCGCAGGAGAACGCCATCATCATCAGCGAGGGCGACTACATGGGGCGCATCTTCTTCCGCGACCTCTACCAGCGACTCGGGCTCAACATCTACGAGTACACCTTCGACGAGCACGACCGCACCGTGGCCTATTCGCTCAGCATACCGTTCGTCTCGACCTTCGTCTTCGCGGCAGTCATGAAACATCAGGATGCTCCCGGCACCACTTTCAAACGTCACATGCAGATTGCAAAGGGCGTGCTTAATGAAGACGATTATCTGCTCCAGGAGATTCTCTTCAACCCCTACACCCACGACCAGGTCAGCCAAATACGAACCGAGCTCAAGGAACTGCTTGAAATCATCGACACTCGCGATGCCGAAGGCATGAAGAACTACCTCACCAAAATCCGAAATAACGTCCGCCGCGACATCGAAAGGAATTAACAACGAGGATTGCAACCATCATAAAACCAGATGCGAACCAACACAAGACTCATTGGACACATTGTAGCGTTTCTCGTGGTGGCCGTCTGGGGCAGCACGTTCGTTTTTACGAAGCTGCTGTTGCTCAGCGGGTTGTCGCCAGCACAGATCTTCACGCTTCGGTTCATCGTTGCCTATGCCCTGCTTCTGGCTTTCTCGCTATGCAGGCATGGGCATCGGTGGATGACCGACACGTGGAAAGACGAGCTTCTGATGGTGGGACTTGGCCTTACTGGTGGTTCCATGTATTTCCTGACCGAGAATGAGGCCATGAATCATACGACGACAACGAATACTTCCCTTATTGTTTGTTTATGCCCGCTCTTTGCAACGGCACTTATTGGTGCTGTCTATAAGACGGAAAGGCTTCGACCAAGCCAGATGCTGGGCACCGTATTGGCCGCATTGGGCGTTGTCGTCGTGGTGCTGAACGGCCATTTCGTTCTTCATTTGTCACCTCTTGGCGACACGCTTGCACTTTTAGCCTGCCTATGTTGGGCGGTCTATTCGCTGTTGATGATTCCTGCAAACAAGAAGTACGACGTGGTGTTCATCACACGAAAGGTGTTTTTCTATGGGCTTCTGTCAATGATTCCCTACTATTTGCTCACGGGCAACGACTTCCTGTCGACAAGTAGCGGTGGCAGTTTGCCAGATGTACTTCGCACCCCCGCCATCCTTACCAACCTTCTCTTCCTGGGTTGTGTGGCCTCAATGATTTGTTTCGTGGCATGGAACTGGGCCATGAAGGTTTTGGGGGCAGTTACGACTACCAACTATGTCTATGTGAATCCTATCACGACGATTCTTTTCGCGTGGATGATTCTCAACGAACAAATCACCATCTATTTCCTCCTCGGCACCTTGCTCATCCTTACTGGCATGTACCTCGCCGAAAACTCACCCCGACATGCCCATAAATAGATAGGTTTGACGTGGGTAAACCATAGCTTTTATTTCGCGAAACGTAGCCTTAGGCTGTTGAGAACGACACTGAAGCTGGACAAGGCCATGAGTGCTGCTGCCCACATGGGCGTAATCTGGAAGTCAATGCCAAAGGCATGAGGGAGTCCTGCTGCCAAAGGTATGCAAACGACATTGTAGACAAATGCCCAGAAAAGGTTCTGCCGAATCATTGACACCGTGCGCTGCGACAATCGGAAGGCCTCAGGTAATGCCATCAGGTCATTACCCATGAGCGTTACCTGAGCCACGTCCATAGCGACATCGGTGCCAGTACCTATAGCTATGGCAACATCGGCCAGTGCCAATGCCTGCGAGTCGTTGATACCATCGCCCACCATTGCCACAACGTGGCCTTGTGCCTGCAACTCGCGTACAAGGTTCTCCTTGTCTTGTGGTTTCACCTGGCTTTTGTAGTGTTCAACACCAGCCTGTGCAGCCCAATAGGCAGCAGCATCATCGCGGTCGCCGCTCATCATCCAAATGGAAGGCTCTTTTTCCTGCCCCGCCCCATGAGAGTGAATTAGGGATGAAAGTCTGCTTATTGCCTCTCGCGCATTTGGTTTCAGTTGTTCGCGCTCCTCAAAAGGTAGTGAGTCGGCACGAGTGAAGTCAATCTGCTGGTTTGGAATGGTCAGCGTGCCCGTCTTATCGAGTACGATGGCCGTTACCTTGCGCATCAGCTCCAAAGCGGTAGCGTCTTTAATGAGGATACCTCGTTCGGCAGCCTTGCCAATGCCTACCATCAACGCGGTGGGCGTGGCCAGTCCCATAGCACAAGGACAGGCGATGACCAAAACAGCCACGGCCGATATAACTGCCTGCTGCAGAGTACCACCACAGAGCAACCAGACAACAAACGTCAGCAGAGAGAGAACTGCAACTGTTGGAACGAAAAACATAGCCATTCGGTCGACAACACGTTGCACAGGAGCCTTCGAACCTTGCGCTTGCTGCACCATTTGGATGATTTGTGCCAATGCAGTCTTCTCGCCCACCTGCGTTGCCCGCATGCGAAGTGTGCCCTGCTGAACGATGGTACCGGCAAGAACACGACACTGCTTAGGACTTTTTAATACTGGAGTGGGTTCGCCCGTGATCATTGATTCGTCGACGTAGCAGCCATCAGGTGTCATGAAACTGGTAGCCCATGTCACACGTCCATCCACAGGAATCTTCTCACCAGCACGAACTTCCAGTAAGTCGCCAATAGAAATAGTAGAGAGGGGAACAAGAGAACCTGCCCCATCCTCTGCCCCATCCCCTCCTAAAGGAGAGATGTCGCACTCACTGCCTCCAACTTGGCTCCTCTCCTTTTGGAGGGGGCGGGGAAGGCTCACAATGCGTGCCGTTTTGGGTTGCAGTCCCATAAGGGTGCGAATGCTCGATGCCGTGGCTCGCTTGGCGCGCTCTTCAAGTAACCTGCCTGTGAGCACAAAGGCAATGATCATGACCGAAGCATCAAAGAAGGTTGATTGCTCGGGGTTCAGGACTGAAAGCGTCACTGCCGAACTATAAAGAAAAGAGACTCCTGTTGAGAAGGCAACGAGCGTGTCCATATTAGCCATACGATGGTGCAGCTGTCGCCATGCCGAAACATAGAATTGCCGGCCACACGTCAGCAGGCAAGCGAATGCAAATATCAATGCCGACTGATTGGCAACATTACGCGAGCCAATGGGCAGCCATCCCATCGATATGGCCATCACAGCCAATGCAAACAACCAAGCCAACAGCGTCTTACGCTTCAAGAGAGTATACTCGCGACGCTCTATCTCCTCCACCGAGCGATCTTGTTCGATGACGAGATCAAAGCCAATGCCGTTGACGGCTGCCTTCATCTGTTCGGGTGTGAGCAAGGCATCGTCATATTCAACAAGTGCCATGCGTGTCGCC